>Ga0180220_1000103_pt1 | contig 153649 bp, 138 predicted proteins | sample eDN5th37CBELigBY_FD_151335 | JGI IMG/M metagenome (GOLD analysis project Ga0180220, IMG submission 151335) | Enriched backyard soil microbial communities from Emeryville, California, USA - eDNA 5th pass 37_C BE-Lig BY (version 2) (version 2) | ecosystem: Environmental > Terrestrial > Soil >... | reverse complement strand
TCGCCGCGCTCTACCGCCATGTCGGCAACAATTTCAAGGTCGGCGTCGGCTACAATTTCGGCCGCTTCTCCGACGACTTGCGCGACCTAACCCTCGACGACGAAGGCGTCTTCCTGAACATCGTCGGGAAATTCTGAAGCAAAACCGCCCTTCGCCACTGCGCGGAGGGCGGCCTTTTTCGCCGCCTCCGAATGGATGTGGTGTAAGCGCAAATGCCTGATCGTGTTCGCACTATCTTGCGGCAGGTACCAGCGAGTTGCCCAGATTTCGGATCTCGGTTTCCAGAAATCCCGGAAGCGGGCCGATCTCTGCGGGTTTGCTCCCCCGCCGAATGGCGGTTTCGATGTCATCCACTGCCCGCCGGACCTGGCGTTCTCCATCAGGCCCGAAAAGCCTGCGCGCAACCTCTTCCCGGGAGCGTTCGTCACCAGCGCCCTCGATTGACCAACAGGCCGAGAGCACGCGATAGGCGAGCCGCTGTGCCGCGGCCACCGCAGGCCACATCTGCTCGGCGATCCTGCGATGCGCCGGAGTGGCGCCGACACCTGCATCATAGGCCTGGAGCAGCGCGATGGTGCGGTGCTGGAGGTCACGGCGTGCGCGCCGGGCGGCCGTGGATGTGACGCGTCCTTCGGCGGCATAACCGATCGTCGCTTTGAGCACGGTCAACAGGGAGACGAGTTCCTGTGGTATGCGTACGGCGACAGAGCGCGGCGTCGTCAGCACCAGGACCAAAAGCCCGATGGCGCAGCCAATGGCGGTATCGACACCGCGCACCCAAAGGACATGCGATATATCCGGAAGCTGGTGCCCGCCCGATGCGATCGTCAGGGCTGCCGCTGTGATGAACACGACGGCAAGGGCGTAGTTGCGGATCACGCAGATCTCGATGACGAATTGCAGGAGCATCAAGGTGAGCACCAGCCACAGTCCTTCAGGATGGATCGCGAGGATCGCGCCTGCCAGAAGGAGACCGACGATGGTCCCGCTCATCCTTTCTATTCCACGCTGCAGGGTTCGCATCCAGTCGAGCCCCTGGTGCAACATCAGGACGGCAGCCGCCATCGTCCAGTAGGCGCGTTCCAGCCCCATCGCCTCGCCGACGAGGCCTGCCATTGCCGTTGCCACGCCGACCCGTGCCGCCACCAACATGGAGGGGGAGGATGGATGCAGCTCCTTGAGAAGAGAGCTTAGAAGCCCATGGTGGCCGAGCGGAACATGGTTGGGATCGGTGCGCTCCAACTCAACTCTCGTGTCCCTCGCCTGGATGGCGAGCAGGCGCGCCCTGCCGGCTATGTCGGCAAGCAAGGTTTTGTCCGCGGGGGCGGTAGCGATAACGCCGGCGAAGAGCAGATGCAATTCCCGATTGATCGAACGCAGGCGGCTTAAGGTGCCGCTTGGACGCGGCTGTGCGGGTTGATGCGTCACCAGCATCGTCCAGGAATTGTGCATGGCAAGCGCCGCCGCGTGCCGGGCGGCATCCTCGGCAGGCTGCCCGACGGTCTCCACATAGGCTGCGATTGCTTCGGCCGCCGCCGCGACGGCCGCCCGTTCCGGTCCCCTGGGGGAGACGAGGGCGCCCACCATATGGGCCAACCATGCAAAAGTGCCGCCGGCCAACACGAGCAGGCCGATCTGGATGACGGATAGGTGTTCCACCGGCATGGCCGTTCCCGCCGCGCAGGCGACCGCAAACATATAGGCTCCAGGGGGACCAATCCGCAGGGCGTTGCACAGGAACGTTGCCGCCATCGCAATGAAGACAATGGCCGGTATGACCAGAAGCCGTATTTCCGCCGCGAGGCCGAGAGCCACCGCCAGGGCAAAGGACAGGGCGATCGCAGCAAGATAGACGGCGCGGTTCAGATAGGGGCGGTCGTTGCCGTAAAGGGCCGTGAACGAGCCGATCGTGGCCATCAGCCCCGCGGTAATGTCGCCGAAAACCCATCCTGCCAGCACAGGCGCACCCATGCAAATGGCGGCGCGTATCGCAAACGGCCAGCGACGGGCGGCGGGGCGCCATTGGAACAGCGTGCCGAGGTGAAAGGAAGGCGAGGGCGGTGCCGGTGGTACTGGCGCGATTCGGTTCATTCCCCGACTGCTTTCATGGTCCGGATCCTCATAGGTGATGGTGCCTATTGCACAAAATATCGCTGCGCTGGCCGAGGACCAAGTCGTGTCCGACTTCACCTTATTCGGCAAGCCCCCCCACCATGGATGCCGCCTGCCAAATAACTGCGCCTGCAGTCCAGAGTAAATTTCGAGAGTTTTTGTCGCATATTATTGAATATCTGGATTAATATCATAGATATGCAGAGTAATTAAAGAATGTGGTGGAGAGAATGTCAGAGACAAGAAAAGAAAGTCGGCAGGACCGTACGGATCGGATCGCGAGAGAGCTTATCAGTTCCGAGCGACGCGCGCGAGAGAACAAGACGGCCCGGCTTCGTGCGTTACGCAAAGAAATGGAAGAGAGGGCCGCCAAGACGCCGTGAGCCGTGTCGCTGTGTTACTGTTGGCGGGCAGGTGGACCGTGCCGCCATCGCAATCGGCAAGCGAATTCCAATGATCATCTACAATAGAGATCGCCAAGCGGAATATTCGGATATCGAATATAGTCGACCACCTTATCGTCCACGCAAGGCACGTCTTCAATCAAGACAAAAGAATGCCCGTTCCCGTCTCTCGTGATCAAGGGGCTCTCGAACGCCGCCGACATTTTGACAGCATTGCCATAGGGTGTCGTGGGGTCGCCTGTCTGACTGACGAATAGGAGCGGTGGCAGGCTCTTGTCTCGCCGCGGTATATGGGGGGTGAACTGGGCTTCGAACGGCCATGCCGAGCAGGGATCGTCGTTCGAAGGATCAGGATCATCTTCAAGCGCGGCGAATGTACCAGCAAGGAAAGGAAGCGCCGGCGTAGAAGACAATCGCCCATAATCTGCGCAGGTGATCACCATCTGCGCCTTGGTTGCTTCCTCCGCGCCAAGACTATCCATCAGCTCTTCGGCTGTTTCGTCGATGACGGATCCGTCTCCAAGCTGCGACAGGAACTGCGCAAGCTCGCTCCAATTGGCTTCAGAATATAAAGCGCTCATGGTGTAAGTGTAGATTTCAGCTGCCGTGACGGTTGTGCCGTCTGAACGAAGGATATCCCCCCGCTCGGCGCTCGCTAGGATGGAGCGATAGGTGGCGGTCGCGTCTGCAGGAGATGCCGATAACGGGCAATTGCCAGTGTTGGCGCAGTATTGAGCGAAGCGGTAAAAGGACAAATTGAAACCGCGAAGCTGGTTCGTGAACATCGTCGCATAATTTTCTGAAAGGTCGACGACACCGTCCAGAACCATTGCGCGAACATAAAAAGGATAGCGCTCCGCATAGAGTTGGGCGACCATCGTGCCATAGGAGTAAGCGACTAGGGTAATCTTCTCGTCACCGAGCGCCGCGCGGATGTCATTCAGGTCATCCACTGCGTCGAGCGTCGAAAGCTCGGCCAGGAAGGCTTTGTCCATGGACGTCAGACACGCTTCCATCGATTGCCGCGAATAGCTGGGCACGTCCGGCTTGGTATTGCAGACGATTTTAGGCTCGGAGCGACCAATGCCGCGTGGATCGTACCCGATGATATCGAAGCTCGCACGCAACCGCGTCATTGCATCGGATTGGGTCAAAGAAAAGTCCAGGCCGGACTGGCCGGGGCCACCCGCCACCAGTATTACCGAGCCTTTCGCCTCCCCAGTGGCAGGAAGTTTGCTCAAAGCCAGCCTGACGGATTCTCGCGACCGCTGATTGCCATAGCGTTGCATGGGAACATCCAAAGTACCGCAGACGACATCCTGTGATGCGGCCTCGGGAAACCAGTCGGCGGGGCATTCGCTCCAAGCGATGGAGCGAACGGCGGTCGGTGGAGATTCGCCGGCATAGGCTCCCGGTAGAAGCGCCGTACTGGATATAATTAAAATAGTGGCTATATAAGAATAAGTGCAATTCTTCATGGGTGCGCTCTGATGTAATCGAAACTAATATACTTATAGAATTAGAAATACCAGATGAATAACAGAGCGGTGAATATCGATAAATATAGTGAGATCTTGAACGAATTCACTCAAGAGCCCCTGCCTCCGCTGTCGAGCGCCCGCATCGACGGTTAGGGCTTCGGAGATTTCCGGAGCGGGCACTCGGGAGGCCGGGCATCAACGTCTTCATCATCTCGCAGGAACAGGTTGCCTGGAACGAGGGGAGGGCAGCAGACGGCGGATCCTGCGTCATTCGCCGGAAGATGTGGGCATGCCACTCCTTGTGCTCTATGGTCTTCCCTATGGAATGGGAGGAGCATCGGCGCCCAAATTCAAGCGCAACCGGCCGAACCATGGCCGTTTCTTCCTTAACTTGTCAGGAGGTATTCCATGTCAGATCCACATAATTCCAAGGACATCCGGGCGATGGCCTCCACCACCGGCTCGGGAGCTCCAGCGCCAAGCGATCGCAATTCGCTCACCATCGGCCCGGACGGTCCAATCCTGTTGCACGACGTGCACTTCCTCGAGCAGATGGCGCATTTCAACAGGGAAAAGGTTCCCGAGCGTCAGCCCCATGCGAAGGGTGCCGGCGCTTTCGGCGTGTTCGAAACGACGGAAGACGTATCAGCCTATACCAAAGCGGCGCTGTTCCAGAAGGGTGTTTCGACCGAGATGCTGGCGCGCTTCTCGACCGTTGCCGGTGAGATGGGCAGCCCCGATACGTGGCGCGATGTCCGTGGCTTTTCGTTGAAATTCTATACCAGTGAAGGCAATTACGATCTGGTCGGCAACAACACGCCGATCTTCTTCGTCCGCGATCCGATGAAGTTTCCTCACTTCATCCGCAGCCAGAAGCGGCTCCCTGACTCCGGCCTGCGCGACAATCACATGCAATGGGACTTCTGGACGAGCAATCCCGAAACCGCCCACCAGGTGACCTATCTGATGGGTGAACGTGGCCTGCCGCGCACCTGGCGGCACATGAACGGCTATGGTTCACACACCTATATGTGGGTCAATGCGAGAGGTGAGAGGTTCTGGGTCAAGTACCATTTCCACACCAATCAGGGCATGGAATTCTTCAGCAATGAAGAGGCCGCCGCCATGGCCGGCATCGATGCGGATTTCCATCGCCGGGACCTGTTCGATGCGATTACGCGCGGTGAACATCCGAGCTGGACGCTCTCGGTGCAGATCATGCCCTATGCCGAAGCCAAGACCTATCGAATCAATCCCTTCGATCTGACCAAGACCTGGCCCCATGCAGATTATCCGCTGATCAAGGTGGGCACGATGACGCTCAACCGAAATCCGGAAAACTTCTTCGCTCAGATCGAGCAGGCGGCGTTCTCGCCGGGCAATACGGTTCCCGGTATAGGCCTTTCCCCGGACAAAATGCTGCTCGGCCGTGCCTTCGCCTATAATGACGCCCAGCGTAACCGGATCGGCACCAATTTCCACCAGTTGCCGGTGAACCAGCCCAAGGTTCCGGTGAACACCTACATGTTCGACGGCCAGATGGCTTATCACCATAGCGGCAACGCGCCGGTCTATGCTCCCAACAGCGGGGGCCGCAGCTGGGCGGATGCAAGCGGACCGATGGCCGATGGGTGGGAGGCCGATGGCGAGATGGTGCGCAGCGCCTATACCCTGCGCAGCAATGACGATGACTTCACACAGCCGGGCATTCTCGTTCGCGAAGTCTTCAACGACGAACAACGTGCAAAGCTTGTCGACCAGGTCGCTGGAAGCCTGCTGGGCGGCGTGCGTGAACCGGTGCTGGGTCGCGCGTTCGACTATTGGAAGAGGATCGACGCCGAGGTCGGCAGCCGCATTGAGGAGAAGGTCCGCAGGGGAAGCGCGGCGAGACCAGCCGAGGGCATGGGCGAAGGCTGATAGTCAGACCGACCGGTGAGGGTGGGGGATTTGCTCCCACCCCGCCCTTTTTCTCTGACGGGCATACCGAAAGATGCTGTGGTCTTATGTTGCTGTTTCGGTAGCTACAACCCCCGGCCCAGAAAAGTCTCGTCAAGCGTTCCGGTCCAACAGATCTCTGACGCGCGTTGCCAGCTGTTCAAACGTGAAGGGCTTGGAAATGAGTTGTACACCGGCATCAAGGCGGCCTTGGTGTACGATCGCGTTGCGCGAATAGCCTGTCGTGAACAGAACCTTCAAACCGGGTCGTAATTCCGCGGCCGCATCGGCAAGCACGCGGCCGCTCTTCCCGGGCAGCACGACATCGGTAAACAGCAGGTCCACGCGCTGCTTGGATCGCAGGATGGCAAGCGCGGTATCGGCTTCAGGTGCTTCGAGGACGGTATAGCCGAGCTCCGAAAGGATCATGGTGCTGTAAGCGCGCACCTCGTCATTGTCTTCGACGACGAGGACAACCTCACCCTCACTGCTCGTCGGCACCCCGAGTTCGGTTGAGCCGGTCTGGCCATGGCTATCGCCCGTATAACGGGGAAAGTAGAGCTTGACCGTCGTGCCTTGGCCGACCTCGCTGTAGATCGTCACATGGCCGCCGGACTGCTTTACGAAGCCATAGACCATGCTGAGCCCAAGCCCGGTGCCGCGGCCGGGTTCCTTGGTGGTGAAGAAGGGCTCGAAGGCGCGGGCAAGAACATCCTTCGGCATGCCCATACCCGTATCGCTGACCGCGATCATCACATATTGGCCGGGTATGACCTCCGCATCCGTGGCGGTGTAGGTCTCGTCGAGTGCGGTGTTGGCGGTCTCGATCGTCAGCTTGCCGCCTTCCGGCATGGCATCGCGGGCGTTGACCGCAAGATTGAGGATCGCGCTTTCGAGCTGGTTCTGGTCTACCTCCACCGTCCACAACCGCGGCGCCAACACTCCTTCGAGCTCGATCTGCTCTCCCAAGGTCCGGTGCAGGAGCTCGGTCATCTCGCGAACCAAGAGATTGAGATCGAGAGCCTTGGGCTCGAGCGGCTGACGTCGCGAGAAGGCGAGCAGCCGTCCGGTCAGGTTTGCCGCCCGCTGGGCACCCTGTAGGGCCATTTCCACGGCCCGAGCAATGCGTACATGGTCGCCAGGTTTGCTGCGCCTTATCGTATCGAGCCCGCCGATGATCACCGTGAGCAGATTGTTGAAGTCGTGAGCGACGCCGCCCGTGAGCTGGCCGACGGCTTCCATCTTTTGCGATTGCCGGAGCGCTTCTTCCGCCGCCGCACGGCGCGCCACTTCCTCGGCGACACGTTCCTCCAGGTTGGCATTGAGCGCCTGCAGCTGGGCTTCCGCCCGCCGGCGCTGCTGAAGTTCGCGCTCCGCAGCCTGAAACAGGCGGGCATTGTCCAGAGCTATGGCCGCTTGGCTGGCGAGAGCGACGACACGCTCCTCAGCCACTTCGTCGAATATGTCGGGCTTGGAGTGCCCGAAAAACAACCCTCCAAGAACCTCGCCCGTCCGGGATTTGACGGGAACGGCGAGATAGCTGCAAACCGGAAGGTGGCCTTTCGGCATGCCGTAGTGAGGGGCCATCCGGCCATATCGAGGATCTTTGGTAATATCGGGGGAGCGTACGACCGCTGCTCCTGTGAATGTGGGGGCGAAGATGTCGGTGTTGCGCGGCATCGGATATTTTGCGAATGCCTCGCGCGGGGCTCCGGACAGGGTATAGAGCGTATATCGCTCCCCTTGCTCGTCGATGACATTGTAGAAGAAGGCGCCAAACTCGGCGCCGGTGATTTCCACCGCCGCATCGGTGATCGTCTGCACCAGCCTGTTCTGATCCAGATCTCCGGAGATGGAGGTGGCAGCGCGATTGAGGATCGCGAGGGCGTTTGTCTGCTCTTTAAGGGCCGCGCTCGCTGCCTTTTCCTCGGTCACGTCGATGACCACGCCGGCCATCCTCTTGCTGCCATTGTCGTCGGTTTCCACACGGCCCCGCGCAATGACGACACGCTCGGCGCCGGAGCCATGAACCCGGTATTCAGCCTCATAGGGTTCGCCGGTTTCGACCGAGCGCCCGAGGATTGACAGAACCCGGTCCACATCCCTCCGGTCGATCGCTTGTAGAAAAACATCGAGCGGAAGGCCGGCCTCGGCATCCGCCTTGGCTACCCCGAATACTTCCACCAGCGGTCCCTGGATCGCGAGCCGGTCACTGTCCACTGACCATTCGAACACCGCGACGCGTCCAGTGGAGAGCGCCAGCGACAAACGATCCTGTGTCATCAGGTACCGCTGCTCGCTTCTAAATACCGCGCGGTTCGCCTCCCGCCGGATCTCGGCCATTTGGATGTTGGAATGCACACGGGCCAAGAGCTCGCGTGCGGCGAAGGGCTTGATCAGGTAGTCGTCGGCTCCCGCTTCCAGCCCTTCCACCTTCGCTTCTTCGCCCGCGCGAGCCGAGAGCATGAGTATGGGCACGTCTGCGAGCGCCGGGTTGCTGCGAGCCCGTTTGAGCAATCCAAAGCCATCGAGCTTGGGCATCATGACATCGGTCAGGATCAGGTCCGGCTTTCTCTGCTGCGCGATTTCAAGCGCAGCCTCGCCGTCGCCAGCCAGTTCGACCGTGTAGCCTTGTGCCTGCAGCAGGCGGGAGACATAGGCCTGCATGTCGGCATTGTCATCGGCGAGCAGCACGCGCTTGCCTGCGCCCGGCGTGGTGGGATCCTGGCCTGCGATCGCTCCCAGTCCTGCCGTTGAAAGCTCGCCCTGCATCTCCATCGTGGGCGCGGTATCAGGCAGCCACCGCAGCGCCTCTTCAACAAATTCGTGTGCCTTTACAATGTCGATTTGCTCAGAGCCCTCAAGCTGCACACGCTCCGGCGGCAGGTGCTTGTGGCCGAACGGCAAGGAGATGATAAAGGTCGTACCGGCGCCCGGCGCGCTTTCGGCGGCGATCTGACCGCCATGCAGCTTGACGAGCTCCTGGACCAGTGCCAGGCCGATGCCGCTGCCCTCGAAGCTTCGGCCTTGCGCGCCCTCGATCCTCTGAAAGCGCTCGAAAAGCTTGGGCATTTCGCTTTCGGGAATCCCGATGCCCGTGTCGCGCACTTTCACCACCGCGAAGCCGCCGTCGCTTGACGGTTCCACCGAGACGCGGATTTCGCCCTCGAGCGTGAACTTGAAAGCATTCGAGAGGAGGTTCAGCAAAACCTTCTCCCACATCTCGCGATCGACAAAAACAGGCTCGGGCAGCGACTGACACTCCAAGGTGAGCGTCATCCCGGCCTTCTCGATCGCCGACCGGAAGCTGGAGGCGATTTCGGCGCTGAATTTCGCCAGATCGGTCGCCTGATAAGTCGCTCGTACCCTGCCGGCTTCGATCCGGGCAAAATCGAGGAGGCTGTTCACAAGACGGAGCAGGCGGGTTCCGTTCCGATGGGCAAGCTCCGCCTGCTTGCGCATCTCCTCGGCCGAGGCGTCACTCGCCAGGAGTTCCTCAAGCGGGCCCAGCATGAGCGTCAGCGGTGTGCGGAATTCGTGGCTGACATTGGAAAAGAATGCGGTTTTGGCGCGGTCGAGCTCGGCCAGGGCCTCGGCACGACGCCTTTCCTCTTCGTAGGCGTCGGCATTGGCCACGGCTGCCGCTATCTGGCCGGCGGCCAGTCCGAGAAACCCGCGGTAGCTCTCGTCGAACATGCGGTAGGGATTGAGGCCGACGATGAGAATGCCCGACCGGCCGGATTCGCCGGAAGCCGGAACGGCAAGAGCGACCGCCGTTGTCGTTGCACGGTCCCAAGCGCCGCCGGGGGCCGCCCCACCAAAGATGCCGCCGATGTCATCAACCAGGACGGGTTCGTGCTTCTGCAGAACTTCCGCTATCGGCCAGGGAGATGAGCTGTCGATGGACAGCGTGCTCGGCGCGGCCGAATGACATGCGGCCAACCCGCAGGAGGCGGTCAGCTCCGCGGTGTCCCCGTTCGGCGCGACCATGTAGAGCAAGGCAAAAGTAAGGTCATGCGGATTTGTATTCAGTGCCGCGATACCGCGCTGGCAGGCCTCTTTCCATGAACGAGCGTCCGCGGTCTGCGCCGCGAGTTCACGGAGGAGCTTGAGCTGGCGTTCGCCGATCACCCGCTGGGTGTCATCCGTATTCGCGCATATGATGCCGCCAGGCGTGCCGTCGTCATCCGGGATGGGGCTGTAGGAGAAGGTATAATATGTCTCTTCCGGGTAACCGTGGCGCTCCATGATCAGGAGCTGCTCTTCCACATAGGTGCCTTCTGCGCCGCCCATGGCGGTGCTGAGCATGGGCTCGATGTCCGGCCAGATTTCCCGCCAGACCTCGGCCGTCGGTCTGCCGAGCGCCCAAGGGTGCTTTCCGCCGATGATGGATCGATATGGATCGTTATAGAGGTAGATCAGCTCCTTACCCCAACCGATCCAGATCGGCTGCCGCGACGTCAGCATGATCCGGACAGCGGTTTTCAGACTTTGCGGCCACGTTTCGGGGTGCCCGAGCGGGTTTCTTGTCCAGTCATAAGCGCGAATAAGAGCGCCCATCTCGCCGCCGCCGGACAGAAAACCGGGCGCGTCCATCCGAGGGCCGGCAGCAAGAAGCTCAGGGTCTCTCATGCTCATCTTGTCTCACGTTCGCTGCGGGATTCGCGATCGACATGCAGCACGCATTGCAAGCAAAGCCGGAAGAAGGGGGCGAAATTTCCTCCGTCTGAAAGAGGTTTTGATATGCCCGGTCTGCCCCCAAACGACGCTGCCGCCATAACCGCTTTGAGGCTGAGGATGTACCTCGCTCGTGCAGATTTCTGCAACGGGAAAGGCCTTCTGCCCACGCAAATGGATGCCGGGAATTGCACGCTTGGCTCTCTCATCGATTGCTTTGGCTATTCTGCCTGGCGTTCGCCTTGGCCCCACCGCCTAGCACCGCGAGCAGGTCTCTTGGACACGAACTCGCTTTCGTCCTCAGCAAATAGAAAGCGCACCCTTCCAACCCCATTGCCACCTCCCGATATGGTGCCATTGGGCGGCACCTGCAGCTTGACCGCTGCCTAACTCAAACTCGCTCACCCTCGACTCGACGTCGCGTCCGGCAGCGCTCTGGCTTCCCGTTCGCAAAGAGCAGGATCCTTGCCGACCAGCAGATCGAATTTCGCCCACGCCACAGCGTTTACGAACGCTCAAGCTTTCAAATCGTTCCAACGCGCAAGATGCAAAGACGCCGCCGAGGAGCTGTCGTGCGACAGGGAAATCTCCATGACGGCGCGGAAACGGCCGCAGCAAGGATCTATAACTATGGCTTAAGGCCCGACTGATTCCAGAGAAATGCGCAAACCGCTCCAAGCCGCAGGGGGTATAAACACAAATAGAACCGAGACCATGCTGCTCGCAGGTAGTGAAGGGCCCTCGAAACACCAACTTGGGCGCGAGTTATTTTATATTAGCCCCCTGGAAGTCGGACGCCGAGGACATTGGTGATGACCATGCAGTCACATCGGCGGGGAATGCCCAAGCGGCTTATCTTGCTATACGCCTCGGCTGGAGTTTTGACTTGTGGCGGAACGCTTGCCCAGCAGGGGGAGGATCCACCCTTATCTATAGCGAAAACGGTCTCAACGCGCGATGGCACCTCCAGTTGGGTCTCAACGCAGTAAGCGAGCGCGACCTATTCTGGATCTTTCGGAGACGATCGCTCGGGCGTCCGGTTTCGATCCCGGTGCTGACTGGCTGGAAAGCTACATAAAGCCCGGCCTCAGCTTTGACCAAACGCTCGGCAATGGCTCTGTCCTATACGGCAAGATCTCCGGTGTGGCTCCCTACACCGCGGGGGACCGCTGCGTTCGACGCTGCGGACACTGGCAGGATCACGCTTGAGGAAGGCTATTTCGGCTACCGTACCTCAGCGACCGAACCTCCCACCTTCGACTTTTCCATCGGGCCTCGCGAATTGCGGCTTGGAAGCGGGATGCTGATAGCGAACGGTGGCGCCAGCGGTTTTGAACGAGGTGCTCTCAAATTCGGACCGAGAAAAGCTTGGGAGAATGCGCTTATCGGGCGCATATCCGGGCGGGGGAGTGAGCGGAACGGCCTTTTACCTCGGTCCGAACGAGCTTCCTTCGAGCGACGGGGCGAATGAGATCGCCGGGGTGGATCTCCGTTACGATGATCCTGGCGGTGGTTAACTCGCGGGCACCTACCTCAAAGTTCTGCGCTCCACATCCGTATATCCGCAGGCAGCACCAGGCGGTATCCGGCCACCATCCATCCTGCCAGACGGGCGAGAGGGTACAAGTGCAGTGAACTTCCATGCGAAGACCAGCCCGTTCAAGGCGTCTTCAAAAATTGGTTTGTGACGGGAGATTTCGCCTACCAATGGAACGATGACATTGACATGAACGCATGGGCCGGTCGTATCCAGATTGGGCACAGCTTCGAGGCGAAGGCTTGGTCGCCAGTGCTCACCTATTCGTATGAGACCTTTTCGGCGACGATCCCGACACGGCCGCCTTAGAGCGGTTCGACCCGCTATATGATGAAGGATCACCGGGGGCTTGGGCGACCGGATCAAAGTCGTCCATGGTGTTCATCAACTCGAACGTCCAGGCGCATGAGCTCGCCTTGCGTCTACGCCCGACGGATCGCGATACCGTCACATTGCGGTATGCTCACCGGGCCAACGAGCTAAGCAGTCCTGTGCAATTTTGGCCAAGCGACCCGCGTGGAAACGTCCGGAAGCACCGTGAACGTCGTATCAGGCGTAGTGGACGCGCATCTCGCGGACGACATCTTCCTTGAATACAACCGGATCATAAATCCGAACACGTTCCTCATCGCAGGGGTGAGCGTATCTTTCCCTGGGAAGGCATCAGGGAGATCATCGATGGAGAAGCTCCCCGCTGGCTAGGAGGATTCGTGAATGTCGTCGTCAGCTTCTAAGATCGCCATTCTGGCCGGAGGAATCATGATGTCCGTTTGCGCAGGATCGGGGGGCACTCTCTCAATCAAATCCCCTTTCCGCTAAAGAATCGGATCCGAAGGTCTTAGGATGGATGCACGGGTTTCCGCCGCCAGAAGACAAGATTATCACTCATGACTCCGTTTTTTCAGCTTTCCGCGGCTGCGTTGGTCGGTCTGCCACATTCGCGAACTGCTGCCGACACAGGAAATCAGCAGGGGGCTCGGTGCTCCTGCGCCGCTCGATTATCTAGCGGCGCAGTTTGCTGACGAACGGGAAGCGATAGATGCGCTCACTTTCACTCCGCTAGAGAGCGATGTGAAAATGACGTGGAGGGAATCCCTTGATGCGAATTACACGGATGGCATTCTCATCCTGCATCGAGGGCAGGGCAGGCTTTGACCGAACTTGCGTCGGAACGTCTGTGGCGTCCGATGGGGCGGAACAGGACGCCTATATGACCGTAGACGCCAAAGGGGTTCCATTTGCAGGAGGGGGTTGAGCGCGGGTCTCAGAGATCTGAGACGGCTGGGCCTTGCTCTGCTCAACGAAGGCGTAATCAATGGTAAGCGGTTGTTTCCCGCAGAAGTGGTTCGCAAAATCCGAAAAGGCGGCGATCCGGAGAAATTCGGGACGGCTTACCCGGCACTGGTCGGCGGAAGTTATGCGAGGATGTGGTGGAAATATCCAGGCGAGGACGGGATATTTGCCGCGGGGGGCGTGCATGGGCAGACCATTTATGTGGACCCCAGTACCGAAATGGTCATTGTCCGTTTTGCTTCATTCCCCCGGGCCGAGAACTCGCTGATCGATCCGACCTCGCTCCCGGCCTTCCGCGCGGTTGCCGACTATCTCAAAGCAAAGGGTTGAACCGCCTGCCGCAGGTCACCGGATCAGACTGCTGATCGGGTAACCGCGCCGCGAGCTTTCCAGCACAGCAACTGCTTGTGTTCGAGACTCAATCCGGCGCCGTTGACGGTGACTTGGCCCCAGTTTGCTTGCGCACGAAGGCGGCCTGCGACGAGATCGACCATGGTGCTGCTAAACCGAAGGCCAGGTTCAGCGACTACAAAGGGTGGCTCGAGAGGCTGCGGCTTTGTCTTCGGATGGTGCGAAAGGAAAAATGATTCCGCAGTTGAGTTGCGCGAGGAAAAATCAGAGCCTTACGTAGGACATGTCCTCCGACTAGTTTACACCGCTTCGCCAGAGGGGGAACTTTGTGCAGGATTTTCTTCTGTTCGCTGCCGTTGGCTTTCTAGCCCAGATCATCGACGGCGCATTGGGCATGGCCTATGGCGTGGTGTGCTCAACCGTTCTCTTAAGTTTTGGTGTTCCGCCGGCCCATGCTTCGGCTTCGGTTCATGCGGCTGAACTTTTCACTACGGCTGCTTCCGGCTCGGCTCATCTTTATCATCGCAACATCGACTGGCGTCTCTTTGCCAGGCTTGCCCCTTTCGGGATCATCGGCGGTTGTCTTGGCGCCTATGTGCTCACTTCCTTCGAAGGAAATGCCATAAAGCCCTTCGTGACGACCTATCTGGCGCTTGTGGGCTGCTGGCTCATCTTCCGGTCGTTTCGCAAGATCCCCTCCAACCCCGTTCCGACCAAGGTGGTCGCTCCCCTCGGAGCGGTTGGCGGATTTCTCGACGCCGCCGGCGGCGGCGGATGGGGACCGATCGTGACCACCGGCCTTTTGGGAGCCGGCGCGCCGCCCCGCTATGTTATCGGAACAGTGAATGCGAGCGAGTTCCTGGTCGCCACCGCAGTCTCCCTGAGCTTCCTCATCGCGCTTCTCACCGGGCACTGGGAAGCTGCCGGATCCTATCTCGAGCACGCGGCCACAATTGCTGGATTGATCTTCGGCGGCATCGTCGCTGCCCCCTTTGCGGGCTGGATCATAAAATCGGTCAAGGAACGCCTGCTTCTGCGCGCGATCGGCTGCCTCATTGTGCTTCTGGCCAGCTGGCAGACCGCCCAAATCCTCGGATTGGCGTGACGAACGCCAGTTCCCTTCGAGTTTAATCGATCCAATAGACTTGCGGCCTGTCTTAGGGGTTTGCAAAAGCGGCACCGCTGGCGCATATGGCCTCAGCATGGATGGGAGCGATACCGCATGACGAAGACCCGCATCGAAACAGACACCTTTGGCCCGATCGAAGTGCCCGCCGATCGCTATTGGGGAGCGCAAACGCAACGCTCGCTCACGAATTTCCGCATCGGCGTGGAAAAGATGCCGGTTCCTCTCGTGCGCGCCCTCGGTATCGTCAAGCTCGCGGCTGCGGAAGTGAATATGAGCCTCGGCAAGCTCGATCCCAAGCTGGGCGAGACGATCGTCGCCGCCGCGCGCGAGGTCGTCGACGGAAAGCATGACGCCGAGTTTCCTCTGGCGGTGTGGCAGACCGGTTCCGGCACGCAGTCGAACATGAATGCCAACGAGGTGATCTCCAATCGCGCGATCGAGATGCTCGGCGGCGAAATGGGCTCCAAAAAGCCCGTGCATCCGAACGATCACGTCAATATGAGCCAGTCCTCAAACGACAGCTTCCCGACGGCTATGCACATTGCAGCCGCCCGCGAAGCCGCCGGGGAACTGCTGCCTGCGCTCGACTATCTCACCGCCGCGCTGGAAGAAAAAGAGCGGGCGTTCGGTGACATCGTGAAGATCGGCCGCACTCATACGCAGGACGCGACGCCGCTGACGCTGGGCCAGGAGTTTTCCGGCTATGTGGCCGCGCTGAAGCTTGGACGCAAGCGCATCGAGGAGGCGCTGCAGGACGTTCACGCACTTGCCCAGGGCGGCACTGCGGTGGGAACCGGGCTCAACGCGCCGAAAGGTTTCGACAAAGCTTTCGCGGAACGGGTCGCCGCCCTTACCGGCCTGCCCTTCCGCACCGCAGACAACAAATTCGAGGCGCTGGCGAGTCACGGTGCGCTCAACGCCTTCCACGGCACGCTCAATGCGCTTGCGGCCGATCTCTTCAAGATCGCCAACGATATTCGCTTCCTAGGATCCGGCCCCCGTTCCGGGTTGGGTGAACTCAAGCTGCCCGAAAACGAGCCCGGCTCCTCCATCATGCCCGGCAAGGTGAACCCGACGCAGGCGGAAGCGCTCACAATGGTGGCCACGCAGATCATGGGCAACCAGACAACGGTCAGCGTGGCCGCAAGCCAAGGTCATTTCGAGCTCAACGTCTTCAAACCCGTCATCGCCAACGCCGTGCTGCAGTCGATCCGCCTCCTTTCGGATGCGATGCGCTCGTTCACGGACAATTGCGTGAAGGGCATCGAAGCGGACGAGGTTCGGATCGCCGAGCTGATGCAGCGCTCGCTGATGCTGGTGACGGCACTGGCCCCCGTGATCGGATACGACAATGCGGCGAAGATCGCCAAGAGCGCCCACAAGAACGGAACGACGCTGCGTGAGGAGGCCTTGAAGACCGGGCTTGTGACCGAGGAGGATTACGACCGCATCGTCCGTCCGGAGAACATGATCTCGCCGGGCTAGGATGGGCGGGTTTGGCCGGCTGGACTTACGAAACACAGTGTCAATGACACGACGGTAGCTCTGACCAGATGGCCATCTTATCTACCCGTCATGATTCCTTGCTAACGGGCTAACATCACATGTCAGACAGCGCACTCGTCCTTCTCGGCCGCATCTTCCTGGCGGTCATCTTCATCTTCTCCGGTTTTGGGAAGCTCACAGCGATCGGAGGAACGGCCGGCTATTTCGGTAGCCTTGGCCTTCCCGTCCCGACGCTCACGGCGATTGTCGTCGGGCTTGTCGAACTCCTCGGCGGCCTTGCCATTCTCATCGGCTACCAGACGCGTATCGCCGCCATTGTTCTGGCGGTATTCACACTGGCCGCCACCCTGGTGGCGCATATGAACCTCGCCGACCAGATGCAGCTTCTGATGGCGCTGAAGAACCTTGCCATCGTCGGTGGCTTCCTGGCGCTCGCCTCCCGCGGCGCCGGACGTCTCTCGCTCGATGGACGCGGCGCATAAGCAAAAGCCGCATCAACAGTTCTTGGCCCGCCTCAGGCGGGCCTTTTGTTAACAGTGGCTCCAAAGCTCAACTAGCGGCGACCAACGGCGGTCCCATCATCAAAACGCGGTGATCCGAACCGAAAGCCGGTTGCCGCCTGCAAGCCAAAAGGCCGATACCAGGGCACCAGAAATCAAACCGGCGGAGACGCGGTAAGGAGGAAGGCTGAATGCCATGGCGTTTCGTGCCTCTCGGGCTCATCGTCCTGGTGCTGATACTGGGCTATGTCCTTGGCTGGCATGAGCACGTCACGCTTTCAGCCCTGATAGACAGCCGCGCCGCACTCCAGGCCAAGATCGAAGCGCATCCGCTTCTCTCCGCTGTCGGCTTGATAATGGGCTACGCGTTCGCGACGGCAATTGCATTTCCCGCGGCAGCTTTGCTGACCATCGCCGCAGGTTTCCTTTTCGGATGGCTTGTCGGGGGAACGCTTGTGATCATCGGGGCCACGGCCGGTGCCACGGCCTTGTTCCTGGCGGCTCGCACTGCCTTCGGCACCTTGCTGCGCAAGAGAGTAGGCGGGCGCGCCGCCGAATTCGCCAAAGGCTTTGAGGAAGGCGCTTTCGGATATCTTCTCGTGTTGCGGCTGGCGCCGATATTTCCCTTCTGGCTGGTCAACATCGTTCCAGCTTTCTTTCGTGTCCCTCTCAGGATCTTCGTCGCCGCCACAACGCTGGGCATCATTCCGGCCACCTACGCCTATGCCTATCTGGGGCAAGGCCTCGAAAGCGCTCTCCTTTCGGCATCGGCTGCTGGACGGCAGGTCGAACTGCATGATCTTATCACCCGGGAACTCACCCTCTCCCTGGGTGGACTTGCAGTTGTCGCAGCGCTTGCGCTCATCATAAAGCGAAGGGTCGCGGAGGCGAGCCACACACCGAATGAAGGAAGATGACCTCAGTCCTTAAGCCGGACATATGCGTGATCGGAGGCGGCCCCGGCGGTCTCACTGTGGCGGCCGCTGCGGCGTCGTTCGGCGTTCCTGTCGTTTTGGTCGAACGTGGGAAAATGGGCGGTGATTGTCTGAACTATGGCTGCGTCCCATCGAAGGCCCTTATCGCTGCGGCAAGGCATGCGCACGACCTTTCCCACGGAGAAGCGTTGGGCATTGCCAATCTACGCCCAGCAACCGATTTCGGCCGGGTAGCCGCGCATGTCGAGCGCGCGATCGCGGCCATCGCGCCAAACGACTCCAAGGAACGCTTCACCGCGCTCGGCGTGAAGGTCATTTCAGCGGAAGGCCGCTTCAAGGACCCGCGAACGCTCGTCGCCGGGGATCACGAAATCCTCGCCCGTCGTTTCGTGATCGCGACGGGTTCTTCTCCAGCCATCCCCTCGATCCCCGGCATCGAAGGCGTGCCTTTTCTCACCAATGAGACGGTCTTCGAATTGAAGCAGACGCCGGAGCGGCTGATCATTATCGGTGGCGGCCCGGTGGGCCTGGAGCTTGCGCAGGCGCATCGCCGCCTTGGCGCAGAGGTCACGGTAATCGAGGCCGGCGCAGTGCTCGGCAGAGAGGACCCAGAACTCACAGCCGCGGTGAAGCAACAGCTTCTCGACGACGGGGTCAATATCCTCGAGCATGCCGAGGTCACGCGGCTGGAGAGGCTTGGCTCATCCCATATACGCGCCTTTGTGAGTGACGGGAAAGACATCCGCGGCATCGAAGGCTCGCATCTCCTGGTCGCCGTTGGGCGAAAACCGAATATCGATGCGCTGGACCTTCAAAATGCGTCTGTCGCCCATGACGAGAGCGGCATAAAGGTGTCCGGCAAGCTGCGCACGACGAATCCCCGCATCTATGCTATCGGCGACGTGGCCGGGGGGCCGCAATTCACGAATGTCGCAAACCACCATGCGGGGATCGTCATCCGCTCCGCCCTGTTCCGGCTGCCGGCGAATGCGACGCATGACCTGGTTCCAAGAGTGACCTTCACCGACCCCGAACTCGCCCATATCGGCTTGACGGAAGCGCAAGCTCGGGAAGAGGGCATGCGGGTAACGGTGCTGCGGTCAGCCTTTTCCGACAACGATCGCGCAGAGGCCGAGGGACAGACCAACGGGTTCATCAAACTCGTCATCGGCAGGAATGGGCGCATCCGGGGCGTATCGATCGTTGGCCGGGGCGCAGGCGAGATGATGAACTTCTGGTCCCTGGCGCTGTCGAAACGCATGACGCTTCGCGACATCACAGCCTATATCGCTCCCTACCCCACATTGGGGGAGATTGGGAAACGTGCCGCCTACTCCTATTTTACGCCAGCAACACAAAACTCTATCCTGCGTGGAATAATACGGTTTTTACGCCTATTTGGATAATGATCGGCGCGTGGCGGGAAGCGCCATCCGCATGACACGGAAAAAAGAATGGCCGAGGAGAAGCGTCAGGAGGGGGATAGGACCGAACTGGACGCGGGCCGCTCGGTGCCGCTGACGCGCGGACTTTCCACCAAGCTTCTCCTTCTAACGATCCTCTTCGTGATGGCGGCGGAAGTGCTGATCTTCATTCCTTCGGTCGCCAATTTCGGTCGGCAGTGGATGGAACAGCGCTTGCGGGAAGCGGCCATCGTCGGTCGTGTCCTTCTGGACGGAAAAGCGGATGGCCTCAGCCGTGAAGCAAGCAATGACGTCCTCGTGACCGCAGGCGTGAGCGCGATCGCGGTGCGTGACGGGGACACCGCCCGCCTGCTGGTGGTCTCTCACATGCCGCCCGCCGTCGATGCGCATATCAATTTCGATGAATTCGACGCTTTGCGGGCGGTCCGGAGAGCATTTGACACGCTGTTTTTCGGCGGAGACCGGATACTGAGAATCTACGGCCATGTGGGGCAGAGCACGGCGCAATACGAGGTCATCCTCCCAGACCGGCAACTCCGTTCGGCAATGCTGATCTATGCGCGGAACGTGGCGGCGATCTCGCTCCTCATCTCGCTCTTCACGGCCACGCTCGTCTTCTATGCGATCGACAGGATCATGATCGGGCCCGTCAGAGCCATGACCCGCTCCATGCTGGCCTTCGGCGCAGCACCCGACAATGCCCAACACATCATCGAACCGGAAGATCGCGGCGATGAAATCGGCATTGCGGAGAGGGAGCTTGCGGAAATGCAGAAGGCGCTGCACAGGACGCTTGGTGAGCGAAAGCGGCTTGCGGAACTCGGCTTGGCGGTTTCCAAGATCAATCATGACATGCGCAATATGCTGGCATCGGCCCAGCTTATTTCCGACCGCCTCGCGATGAGCGCCGACCCGACCGTGCAATCCCTCGTGCCCAAGCTGGTCCGCATGCTTGACCGGGCCGTTTCCTACTCACAAGGCGTCATCGCCTATGGCCGGGCGCAGGAGGCTCCACCGTCCCGCCGTCGCCTCCGCCTCGCACAGCTCATCGACGATGTCCACGCGAGCCTTGCGATCGATCCCTTAAGCGGCATCGAATTCATCAACGAAATCGATCCGCTGCTGGAAATCGACGCGGATGCCGACCAGCTCTTCCGGGTTCTCTCCAATCTTTGCAGAAACGCCGTCCAGGCGATGGCTGGAGAGGCGGATGCCGCGCTGGTGCGGCGGCTGACCATCTCTGGAGTGCGGGAAGAGCGAGCCGTTCGCATTTACATCGCCGATACCGGTCCGGGCCTGCCGCCGAAAGCCCGGGAAAACCTATTCACAGCCTTCCGCGGTTCGGCGCGAATCGGCGGCACGGGTCTTGGGCTCGCAATCGCACAGGAACTGGTGCGTGCGCATGGTGGAGAGATCGAGCTTGTGGAAACAGGCAGCGGGCGCACGGTGTTTTGCATCTCCATACCGGATGGCCAGACCCTTGAAGATTCCCGCAGTGCAGCGCGAGTGGGCGATGCAGAAGGAAGCGTTCCCGACAGGCAGACCGCTCACTAGAACTCCATTTAAGCGCGGCAATTGCGCCTTCCTTCTCGCTCGAGCCTGTTTGCCGGATCACTTTCCTTCCCAGCAGGCTGCTCTCGTCGACCCATTCCGGACTTCAACCACAGGCAATTGATCCAAACCGAGAAAAATCGAATTTGAGCGCTTGCTTTTGCGTTTCTCAGTCGTTAGGTAAGCGGCGTTCCGCCGTTGGGGCTTGTCCCCTTGGGGGTATCCCGCCACTTGATGGCATGCGCGCCCGTAGCTCAGCTGGATAGAGCACCAGACTACGAATCTGGGGGTCAGAGGTTCGAATCCTTTCGGGCGCGCCATTTCAGTACAGAACTCTGAACGCCGAACGCGGCCAATTGCCCACTCCAACCGGCGATCGGCATATCTCTCTCCCAGCACTACAAGCATGTTATCCGGACTCGGAGATCTGTAGGTCGGCCGGATGTTCGCGGTCGCATTTCGTCAAGTTCGCGGCGATCGGTGACATTGGCGAACAGTCTCCAGCCGCTCTCCAGTGGAGCAAACCTTCCGTATGGATCGGGGGTCCCTGCCGCTGTACTTGCTCTGCCGGCCTGCGCCGAGCAGTGGCGATAGGTCCCGCCTCGCTGCCCCTTCAATGCGGAGCGTCATTGCGCCCAGCACTTCGAGCAAAGCAGGGCTTCTGGTCAGTCGCGTAGGACCCAGCCTGAAGTAGCCCGATCTGCGGTGAGCACTGGAGCGGCTGGGGTGGCGAGCATTCCCGCGGGAAAGGCTTCCGGAGCTTGGCGCGATTGCGTCGCTCAAAGAAAAAGGGCGGCATTTCTGCCGCCCTTCCGTATTCAAACAATCTGGCTTCTTAGAAGTCCATGCCGCCCATGCCGCCGCCCGGCATGGCAGGAACCGGGGACTCCTTCTTGGGGAGCTCGGCGATCATGGCTTCCGTGGTGATCAAGAGGCCGGCAACCGACGCTGCATCCTGCAAGGCGGTGCGGACGACCTTCATCGGGTCGACGACGCCCATGGAGATCATGTCGCCATACTCGCCCGTCTGGGCGTTGTAGCCGAAGGTGGCGGAGTTGTCCTCGAGGATCTTGCCTGCAACGATGGACGCTTCCGCGCCGGCATTCGAAGCGATCTGACGGCAGGGGGCCTGGATGGCGCGGCGAATGATGTTGATGCCGGCTTCCTGGTCCGCATTCTCGCCCTTGGCCTTGATCTCCTTGGAGGCGCGCAGCAGAGCCGTGCCGCCACCCGGGACGATGCCTTCCTCGACCGCGGCGCGGGTAGCGTTGAGCGCGTCGTCGACGCGGTCTTTCTTCTCCTTCACCTCAACCTCGGTCGCACCACCGACGCGGATCACCGCGACGCCGCCAGCGAGCTTGGCAAGACGCTCCTGCAGCTTCTCGCGGTCGTAATCGGAGGTGGTCTCCTCGATCTGCGACTTGATCTGGGCGACGCGGCCCTCGATCTCGGACTTCTGACCAGCGCCGTCGACGATGGTGGTCGTCTCCTTGGCGATGGAAACGCGCTTGGCGCGGCCCAGCATGTCGAGCGTGACGTTCTCGAGCTTGATGCCGAGGTCCTCGGAGATCACCTGGCCGCCGGTCAGGATCGCGATGTCCTCGAGCATGGCCTTGCGGCGGTCGCCGAAGCCGGGAGCCTTCACGGCGGCGATCTTCAGGCCACCACGCAGCTTGTTGACGACGAGCGTGGCGAGAGCTTCGCCCTCGACGTCCTCGGCGATGATGAGGAGCGGACGACCCGACTGGACGACAGCTTCAAGCACCGGCAGCATGGCCTGCAGGTTGGAAAGCTTCTTCTCGTGCAGGAGGATGTAGGCCTCCTCGAGTTCGGCCACCATCTTCTCGGGATTGGTGATGAAGTAGGGCGAAAGATAGCCGCGGTCGAACTGCATGCCCTCGACCACTTCGAGTTCGGTCTCGGCGGTCTTGGCTTCCTCGACCGTGATCACGCCCTCGTTGCCGACCTTCTGCATGGCCTCGGCGATCATGTCGCCGATTTCCTTCTCGCCATTGGCCGAGATCGTGCCCACCTGGGCGACTTCCTCGGAAGTCTTGATCTTCTTGGCGGCCTTGGTGAGGTACTCGACCACATCAGCAACGGCGAGGTCGACGCCGCGCTTCAGGTCCATCGGGTTCATGCCGGCGGCAACCGCTTTGGCGCCTTCCTGCACGATGGCCTGAGCGAGAACGGTGGCCGTGGTGGTGCCGTCACCGGCGATGTCGTTGGTCTTCGAGGCGACCTCGCGGACCATCTGGGCGCCCATGTTCTCGAACTTGTCCTCAAGCTCGATTTCCTTGGCGACCGTCACGCCGTCCTTCGTAATGCGCGGGGCGCCGAAGGACTTGTCTAGCACGACATTGCGGCCCTTCGGGCCGAGGGTCACCTTCACCGCATCGGCGAGGATGTTGACGCCGCGCAGCATGCGCTCGCGGGCATCACGGGAAAATTTTACGTCTTTTGCAGCCATGTTGATTACTCCTGGCTTCGGGCGAAGCCCTTGTTTCTGTCAGTGGGTGACGGCTTCGATCAGCCGATGATGCCCATGATGTCGGACTCCTTCATGATCAGGAGGTCCTGGCCGTTGAGCTTTACTTCCGTGCCCGACCACTTGCCGAACAGCACGCGGTCGCCCGCCTTGACATCGAGCGGAACGAGCTTGCCGCTCTCATCACGCGCACCGGGGCCGACGGCGACGACTTCGCCTTCTTGCGGCTTCTCCTTTGCGGTGTCGGGGATGATGATCCCGCCGGCCGTCTTTTCCTCGGATTCGACCCGGCGAACGACCACGCGGTCATGAAGCGGGCGAAAATTCGTGCTGGCCATGTTACTCAACCCTTGATTAGGATAATGAATTAGGCTTCCCTCCGTCCCTGAGGCCGGAGAATTCATTTAGCACTCATTGCTCGAGAGTGCTAACAGCAATCGAGATAGTCAGGATGGGTGCTTGAGTCAAGCGCAGGGGATTTCTTCCCGTGGCGCTAGACGGGGCGGCGAAAACGCTTCCGTTCGCTTTCCACCTCCTCGCGGAAATGACAGCCTTCGATATGATCATTGACCAGGCCCATCGCCTGCATGAAGGCGTAGACGGTGGTGGGACCCACGAAAGTCCACCCGCGCTTCTTGAGATCTTTGGAGATACGGGTCGAGATATCGGTCTTGCCGAGCGTCCGAAGCGTCGCATAATCGAGCGCTTGCGGTCGCTCTTCGGGGCTTGGCTCATGCCGCCAGAAATAGCTGGCTAGAGAGCCCTCCTTCTCGCACAATTCGATTGCCCGGCGCGCATTGTTGATCGTGGAACGGATCTTGCCGCCGTGGCGGATGATGCCCGGATTGGTCAGAAGCCGATCAACGTCCTCTTCCGTGAACCGAGCGACCCGTTTGAAATCGAAGCCGTCGAACGCCTCGCGGAAATTCTCCCTCTTCCTCAGGATCGTGAGCCAGGACAGGCCCGATTGGAATCCTTCAAGGCAAAGCTTCTCGAAGAGGCGCCGATCGTCGCTCACCGGCCGGCCCCATTCACGATCGTGATACGTCATGTAGTCGGGCAGGTTCGCGTGCCAGAAGCAGCGGGTCTTTCCATCGGCACCCTCGATCAGCCCCGTCTTTTCTTCGCTCATCAAGCCTCGCTGTTCTCCAATGTCACTAAGGATCTGTTCACCAGTTTTTTGAACCGGGCACTAACCACCGCAATCGATTTCGTCGGCAATATCGCACTTTCCATAGGCGGATTCATCATTCGCTTGGCCCTCTTGCAGCAGCATCCTGACAGAAACGTCCACAGAAGCTGGATTGAGCGGCTGCCACAATGGCGGCGTGACACATGAACCCGATCGGTGACCAGTGAGAGTTAGTCGATGAAGTTCGTTTTGTATGCGGCCGGATTTGCCGCCATCTTGTTGTTTCCCGGTGCCTCCAACGCTCAGGGCCGTTACGCGGAACCTCCACCGGTCCTGGTGAGCCCGGATCTTTCCGCTCCTTGGGTAATGCAGCTTCGCCAACCACCGGCTCAAGCCAGGCCGCGCCAGCGGCAGGTCTACAGGGTGCCGCCATATCCTCGCGAAACGAGGGCTGCCCCACGGCAGGTGGAACGCCGGTATGTCCTGCGCCGGCAACCGCAGCACCGGATCCAGGCGCCGATCCGCAGTGCTGCGGCAGTGGCTGCCGTGCCGAGAGCCGTACCGGCACCCGCACCCAAACATCAGCTCGACCCGAAATTCCTGCCGCAGGTAGTTCAATATGATGGCCGCGAAGCGCCGGGGACCATCGTGGTCGACACGCGACAGCGCTTCCTCTATCTGGTCATGAAGGACGGAAAGGCGCGCCGTTACGGCGTTGGTGTCGGCAAAGACGGTTTCGGCTGGACCGGCAGCCACAAGGTCACCGCCAAACGCGAATGGCCCGACTGGCGGCCGCCCGCGCAGATGATCGAGCGGGAAAAGAGGAAGGGAAATATCTTGCCGACCCTGGTCAACGGCGGCCCCCATAACCCGCTTGGCGCGCGCGCTCTCTATCTCGGCTCGACCCTATACCGTATCCATGGAACCAACGCACCATGGACCATCGGGCAGGCGGTCTCCTCTGGCTGTATCCGGATGCGCAACGAAGATGTGATAGATTTGTACGAACGTGTTCCCGTCGGTGCCAACGTCGTGGTAATCTGATTCTCATCAAGCGGGGGACGAGCCGGCCGGAGGGGTCTTGCCGGTATCGTCTTCGAAAAAGCAGCGCTTCAGCGATGGAGCGCTGCTTTTCGTTATGCGGCGACGGTTGCGGGCTCCGCCTGGCGGTCCGGCATTGGGATGCCGGCGGGCTTCGGGCCGCCATAAGCCCAGTCCAGTAGCTCGATCGTGTGGACGATGGGCAGAGCCGACCCCGAGGCGATCTGGGTGATGCAACCAATATTACCTGCGGCGACGGCGACAGCGCCGGTGGCTTCGATGTTCTTCACCTTCCGGTCACGCAGGCGCCGGGATATTTCCGGCTGCAGGATATTGTAAGTGCCTGCCGAGCCGCAGCAGAGGTGAGCTTCACGCGGCTCCTTAACCACAAAGCCGGCGCGCGTGAGTAGCGCCTTGGGCTGACGCGTTATCTTCTGCCCGTGTTGCAGGGAGCATGCGGAATGATAGGCGATCGTCAGGCCGGGAGCGAATGACGGCTCGGGTAGATCAAGCGTCGCAAGATATTCGGTAACGTCCTTCGCAAGCGCAGAAACCCGCGCTGCCTTTTCGGCATAGAGCGGGTCCAATCGAAGCATATGGCCATAATCCTTGATTGTGGTGCCACAGCCCGAGGTGGTGATGATGATGGCGTCGAGCCCGCCATTTTCGATCACCCGCGTCCAGGCGTCGACATTGTGCCGGGCGAACTCGAGTGCTTTTTCTTCGCGTCCCATATGGTGCACCAGCGCACCGCAGCATCCTTCTCCCGCGGGCTGCACCACCTCGACGTTCAAACGCGCGAGCAGCCGGGCGGCGGCGGCGTTGATGCCGGGATCGAGCACCGATTGCGCGCAACCGGCCAGCAGCGCGACCCGGCCACGCGGCATCTCTTTCGGCCGGGGAAGGGGAGCGGCGTTTGCGGATGGCCGGTGCTGCGGTGCAAGCTCCAGCATCGAGGCGACCGGCTTCAGGCCCGGAATGGCGCGGAAAATCGAGGCGAAGGGTCGCCCGACCTTTGCCAGTCCCAATGCGAGCCGGAACCGCCCCGGATAAGGGAGCACCTGGGCAAGCATTGTGCGGATCATCCGGTCGAGAATTGGCCGGCGATAGGTCTTTTCGATATGTACCCGCGCATGGTCGACCAGATGCATGTAATTCACGCCTGAGGGACAGGTGCTCATGCAGGAGAGGCAGGAGAGACAGCGGTCGATATGCGTAACCGTCTCGCGGTCGGCGGGACGGCCTTTCTCCAGCATATCCTTGATGAGATAGATGCGCCCGCGCGGTGAATCGAGCTCGTTGCCCAGTTCCACATAGGTCGGGCAAGTCGCCGTGCAGAAGCCGCAATGAACGCATTTGCGCAGGATCGCTTCCGATTCTGCTGTCTGCGGGTTGGCAAGTTGCTCGGGCGTAAAATTGGTTTGCATATTCTGTTAGAGCATCCAGCTTTGGGGATTTCTGATCGGCTCTCCACGGCTCACCAGCTGCAGCCCAATCACGATCCGCACCACGATCCATACGGCAACGGCGAGAAGAAGAAGAAAGCCGATGCCCACCACCATCAGCACCATCGAGATGATCGCATAGAGGATTGCGATCCAGAAGGTGCGGATCGCCCAAGTGTAGTGCGTCTCAATCCAGGCTTCCGATTTCCCGCGATTCATATAGGCGAGCACGATGCCCACCAGAGCGGAGATGCCGATGACGAAGCCGACGAGATAGAGAACATAGATCACCTGGACATTGGTCGGCCCAGGTTCCAGCCATCGATCTGTCTTGCGTGGTTCAGGCGGTTTGATATCGCTCATCGTTCCCTCCGGTCCGGTTTCGGCCACTCTAACACGCGCTTAACTCGTCGCCATCCGGCCCGGATTGAGGATGTTTCTCGGATCGAACTGCTTCTTCAGCCGCTGTGTAAGCGCTGCCAGCGCCTGTGGTTGAGGCTGGAATGTCGGGACGGCGGATCTCACCGAGGGTGCAGCTCGCACCAGCGTGGCGTGGCCACCGCCGAAATGGGCGATGAGGCCGCGGAGGATCTCGGCTTCAGGATCGGCTTCCATTCGCAACCAGATAAGGCCGCCTTGCCAGTCATAGAAGGCGTTGGCACCTGCAGCCCTGCGGAATGCATCGACGAGCTTGTGCCCCACCGTCGGCGCGACGGAAACGCGCCACACGGGAGCCGATGTGCCGTCCGCAAAGGGCTTGCAGTCGCGGATTTCTTGCCAAAGCGTGCGGGACAGGGGAGGCTCGATGATCTCCACAGTCCCATAGGGCCTCATCAACCCCGCCAGAAGGTCGATCCGATAGTCGACCGAAGGGCCAACGCCCTCCACGCGCAGAAGGGTCCTTGCCTCACTGGAAAACGCTCCATCGAGAAAGCGCCCGCCGACGCTCACCGGTAAATGGGCAGCGCCCGACAGCTCTGCGCTGCTGCCCATGGCATCCGCCATGGCTGCAGCAGCCTCTCCATCGTCCAGACCGACGATCGCAAGGGTCTTCTCGGTTTCCGCCGCGGGAAGCACTTTGAAGGTGACGTCCGTCACCACCGCGAGCGTGCCCCAGGAGCCGGCAAGCCCCTTGGAGAGATCGTATCCCGTGACGTTCTTGACCACCCGGCCGCCGGACTTGAACGCCTCGCCCCGACCGGAGACGGCATGCACGCCCAGCACATGATCGCGGGCAGCGCCGGCCTTGATCCGCCGCGGACCGGAAAGATTGGCCCCGAGCGCTCCGCCCACGGTTCCGCGCCCAACAGTGCCGCCGAGCAGCGGGCCATAATCCATAGGTTCGAAGGCAAACTGCTGGCTGTTGTCCGCCAGCAGCTGTTCGATCTCGGCAAGCGGCGTGCCGGCCTTGGCGGAAAGCACCAGCTCCTCCGGCTCGTAGAGCGTAACGCCCGTGAGCCCGGACAGATCGAGCGTGTGCTCCGTCTGCGCCGGCCTGCCGATGCCGCGCTTTGAGCCATGCCCCACCACTTCCAGCGGCATTTCTTCGCCCACTGCCCAGCGGACGATGTTCAGCACCTCGGCTGCGGTTTCGGGGGTAAAGGTCGTCACCCTCAGAACCTCGGTATGTCCGGAAAAGGCATCTGCCCGCGATGGATATGCATGCGGCCTAGTTCGGCGCAGCGGTGAAGCTGCGGGAACACCTTGCCGGGGTTGAGCAGATGATTGGGGTCAAAGGCACATTTGACCCTGATCTGCTGGTTCAGATCCTCCTCCGAGAACATCTCGGGCATCAGGTCGCGTTTTTCCACGCCCACGCCATGCTCGCCGGTAAGCACGCCCCCCACGTTCACGCAAAGGCGAAGGATGTCGGCTCCGAAAGCCTCGGCCCTTTCCAGTTCACCGGGCTTGTTCGCGTCGTAGAGGATCAGCGGGTGAAGATTGCCGTCGCCGGCGTGGAAGACATTTGCGACTCCCAGCCCGTACTTCTCTGACAGCTCGCGCATGCCGGAGAGGACGCGCGGCAGCTCTTTGCGCGGGATGGTCCCATCCATGCAATAATAATCGGGCGAGATGCGGCCGACGGCCGGGAAGGCTGCCTTGCGCCCCGCCCAGAAGGAAAGCCGCTCTTCATCCGAGTTGGAGATGCGGTTCGTCGTGCACCCGTTCTTATGCGCGATAGCCTCCACGCGTTCGATCAGGTGGTGCACCTCGGCCTGCGGCCCGTCGAGTTCCACGATGAGCAGAGCTTCCACGTCGAGCGGGTACCCCGCATGCACGAAAGCTTCGGCCGCGTGGATCGCCGGACGGTCCATCATCTCCATGCCGCCCGGAATGATGCCGGCGCCGATGATGTCGGCGACGCATTGGCCGGCCTGCTCGCTGGACGGGAAGCCGATCAGAAGCGCCCGCGCCGTTTCCGGCTTTTTGAGAATGCGAACGGTCACCTCCGTGACCACGCCCAGCAGACCTTCCGATCCCGTCATCAGGCCCAGGAGGTCATAGCCTTCCGAATCCAGATGCTTGCCGCCCAGCCGGATCACCTCGCCATTCATCAGCACCATCTGGATGCCGAGAATATTGTTGGCGGTCAGTCCATATTTGAGGCAGTGCACCCCGCCCGAGTTCTCCGCCACATTGCCGCCGATGGAGCAGGCGATCTGGGAGGAGGGGTCGGGGGCATAGTAGAACCCCTCATGCTCGACCGCCTGGGTGATGCCGAGATTGGTGACGCCGGGCTGCGCGACTACGGCCCTGTTTGCGAGATCGATCTCGAGAATGCGGTTGAAGCGGCTCATGACGAGCAGAACGGCATCCTCCAGCGGCAGCGCGCCGCCCGAAAGCGAAGTCCCTGAGCCGCGCGGAACGACACGGATGTTGCGTTCGTGGCAATATTTCAGGACCCGTGAGACCTGCGCCACGGTTTCCGGCAACACCACGACGAGCGGAAGCTGGCGATAAGCCGTAAGCCCGTCGCTTTCGAAAGCACGCATCCCGCTCTCGGCTTCGACGATGCCTTCGCCGGGTACGATGATACGCATGTCCGCGATGATTTCCTCGCGCTTTGCGAGCGTCGCGGCGTCGGGCTTTGGCAGGAGGAGACCGGACATGGAACCTTTCTCAACTGGTCCAATCTATTTACCAGTAGGGGTCCCGTCCTGTAAATGGCCGTCCGCCCGCGGCAAATCCGCCGAAGACGGATCGATGGGAGACGTGGGACAGAAGGCAGTCCGCTATCCGCCACGCCCGCTGTGATGAGCGTGCTTTCGCCTGATCCTGCGCACGAGAAGCCACATCAAGAGCACCGCAACCGGAACCGCTGCCGCCGTGATCGTCTCCGGGGGTATGCCTGGAAAGAGGTGCACGCCCTTTACCAGATAGGCGATCAGGCCCACCACGTAATAGGAGATTGCAGCGACGGAAAGGCCCTCCACGGTCTGTTGCAGGCGCAACTGCAGCTCCGCGCGGCGGTTCATCGAGGCGAGCAGGTCGCGGTTCTGCCGTTCCATCTCCACGTCGACCCAGCTTCGCAGCAGGTCTGCGGCGCGTGACAGCTTGCGGGAGAGACTGGCCTGCCGCTCTTCCACCGACCGGCAGGTGCGCATGGCGGGTGCCATCCGGCGCTGCAGGAACGTGGCCCAGGTCTCGTAACCGGGGACGGGGCTTTCATTCAGCATTTCCAGCCGTTCCTGCACGATCCCGTCATAGGCGCGGCTCGCACCGAAGCGGTAAAGGCTCGCCGCCGCTTCCGCTTCCAGTTCTGCGGCAAGCTCCGTCAGTTCGGAGAGCAGCGCCTGGCTGTCGTGCCGCTCGCGTCGCCGCATCTTGTCGGTGAGAATAGCGAGCCGGTCTTCCATTCGCCGGAGCCGCGGCGAGAGCGACTGGGCGAGGGGAAGGCCTAGCATGGCCAGCGTCCGGTACGTCTCGATGTCGATGAGCCGCTGCGTGAGCGCGCCGATACGCGCCGGTGACAGATCCCGTTCCAGAATCAGGATGCGCGTGAGCCCGTCTCCATCCTGCCGGAAGTCGGTGGCCACCGCAGCGCGACCACCTTCGACGATGGAGTAACCCAGGCTGGTCGGGTCGAATGTGCCGATCAGCTTCTCTGTCGCCGGCGACCATTTGCGTATTTCGACCCGGGTGCCGGAAATGACGGTGCCGGGTGGGTTGAAACCGTTTCCAAACGGGGATTCCTGCAACGGCTTGCCGCTGCGCGGCGAAATCGGGCAATCCCACTGATAGCTGGAGAACTCGGTGTGCCTCTCCCATCGCAGGGTGCCTTGGCCCCATCGCATCGCATGGTGCCGCGCAACGGCGTCCGGGGGCACCACACCAAGCCGCCGTGACAGCTCTGCGATGACCGCCTGGTCTACCGCCGATCCTCCTTCCGTCATGAAGGAGAGCTGTAAGATGAGGCACGGCGCCTCCAGCAGCGGATGCGGCCGTGCATGAACTTCGCCCAGCGCGCTGGCGCGGCCCCCATGTGCCGGAAAACCGAGCACGCTACCCGTCACCAGCCTTTCAAGCGGTGGGGCAAGCTCGTCATCGGTTGTTATCTTCAGCTCTTCTGCGCGGCCGTCGCTCATGACAATTGCTGTCGTACCCAATGTTCGAGCAGGGAGTATGCTCTCCTCGCGTGGGAGAGCGCAATGCGCTGATCTGAAGCACACGTGTATTTGAATTGGATAAAGAAGTTGACCAGTTCCGCGAACGCGCGTTACGCTACGCGTCTGCCGAGGGCGCTGTTGAACGGCAGGGGCCTGTGACGACCGTTTTTTCCAGGGTTGAGCATACGCGCACCGCCGATACGGTCGTGCATCAGATCGAGGCTTTGATCCTCGAGGGAATCCTGCGCGACGGCGACCGCCTGCCGGGAGAGCGCGAGCTTGCAACCCAGATGGATGTCTCGCGGCCGATTCTGCGCGATGCTCTGAAGGCGCTGGAGGCGAGGGGGCTTCTGGTGACCCGCCCCGGCGGCGGAACGCAGGTCGCCAATGTCGTGGGCGAGGTCTTCGCAAAGCCCATGCGGGAGCTGATCGCAAACCATCCCAAGGCCACCTCCGACTATCTGGAATATAGACGCGAGATCGAGGCAGTGGCGGCGGAAATGGCGGCCCGGCGCGCGACCGAAGCCGACAAGGCGCTGCTGTCCGAAATCGTCAGTCGCATGGATGAGGCGCATACCTTCGCGGATCCCGAGAAGGAAGCGGAGATCGACGTCGAGTTTCACAATGCCGTTGGTGAGTGCGTGCACAATTTTGTGCTGCTCCACACTCTCCGCTCCTGTTATCGCCTGCTGGCGGAAGGGGTATTCTACAACCGCGCCCGCATCTATCACCTGCCCGGCGCGCGGGAGGAACTGCTCGCGCAGCACAGGGCGATCTTCGTCGCCATCCGCGATGGGAACCCCGTGGCTGCCAGGGAAGCCGCGACGGCGCATATTTCCTATGTCCAAACGGCGAGTGCCGAGGCCGAGCGCACCTATGAAAGGGAGCGCGTGGCCAGCTTGCGGCTGCTTCATCGCTCGGATGCACCCGCTGCCATGCAGGCGAAATCCAAAGCTTCCCGCACGGGACGGTCTTCGCGGCCGGCCCACGAAACAGGATGATCCATTGAAAAGTGAACGCGTTGAAGAGTCCCGCCGCGTAGGCCTGTTTGTAACGTGTCTGGTCGACCTCTTCAGGCCGACGGTCGGCTTTGCGTCCGTCAAGCTCCTGGAGAATGCGGGCTGCCAGGTAGACGTGCCGATGGCGCAGACCTGCTGTGGGCAACCCGCCTACAATTCCGGCGATCGTGCCGACGCGATCGCCATCGCGAGGAACACAATCGAGGCTTTCGAAGACTACGATTATGTCGTGACCCCTTCCGGTTCCTGTGCGGGCATGCTGAAAAAGCATTATCCGAGCCTCTTCAAGGGCGATCCCCGATGGGAAGCTCGTGCCGAGGCCTTTGCCGCGAAGGTTCATGAGCTCGTGAGCTTTTTGGTCGATGTGCTGGGCGTGAGAAGCGTCGGAGCAGCCCATGCGGGCACGGTCACCTATCACGATTCCTGCTCTGGGTTGCGCGAGCTCGGCATCCGCGAGCAACCGCGCAACCTGCTCGCCTCGGTATCGGGACTCGAGCTCAAGGAAATGCGCGATTCGGATGTCTGCTGCGGTTTCGGGGGCACCTTCTGCGTCAAATATCCGGAGATCTCGAACAGGATCGTCGAAGAAAAGACGGCCAATATCCGGGCCGCTGGTGCGGAGACGCTGCTTGCCGGCGATCTCGGCTGCCTAATGAACATGGCGGGTAAGCTGGAACGTCAGGGCATCGACGTAAAGGTGCGCCACGTGGCCGAAGTGCTTGCCGGAATGGATGATGGCCCTGCCATCGGGAGGGGGAAGGGCTGATGCAGATCACGTCACCTGCATTCAAGGAAAACGCGCGCCGCGCGCTCTCGGACGCGCAGCTGCAAAAGGCGCTCGGTCATGTGCGCTCGGGCTTCATAGACAAGCGCCAATATGCGGTGGAAGCTTTGCCGGAGTTCGATGCTCTGCGCGATTCCGCACGTGCCATCAAGGACCATACCCTCGCGCATCTCGACCTCTATCTGGAAGCCTACGAGGAGAAGGTGAAGAAGGCCGGGGGCTATGTTCATTGGGCCGAAACGGCCGCGGACGCCCGCAACGTTATCCTTGAGATCTGCCGCGCCGCGGGTGCCCGTACGGTGACCAAGGGCAAGTCCATGATCACCGAGGAGATCGGGCTGAACGAGTTCCTCGAGAAGGAAGGCGTGCGCCCCGTCGAAACGGATCTCGGCGAATATATCATCCAGCTTCGCGGCGAGCATCCGAGCCACATCATCGCCCCGGCTGTGCACCTTACCAGGGATCAGGTGGAGGCGGACTTCCGCCGCGCTCATGATCACCTCCCGGTGGCGCGCGATCTTTCCGAGCCCGAATCGCTTTTGGGCGAGGCCCGGCGTGTACTCCGCTATCAATATTTCCAGGCAGATGTCGGCATCACCGGCGCCAATTTCCTGGTTGCGGAGACTGGTAGCTCCATCATCGTGACCAATGAAGGCAATGGCGACCTGACCCAAATCCTGCCCCGCGTTCATGTGGTGGTGGCTTCGATCGAGAAGATCGTGCCGACCTTGGAAGATGTGAGCCAAATCCTCCGGCTGCTCGCCCGCTCGGCCACCGGACAGGACATGAGTGTCTACACCACCCTATCCACTGGTCCGCGCCGCCCGGGTGATCCCGACGGTCCGGATGAGTACCATGTCGTTCTGGTCGATAATGGCCGCTCTTCCATGCTCGGTACGGAATTTCAGGACATGCTGCGCTGCATCCGGTGTGGTGCCTGCATGAACCATTGCCCGGTCTACCACGCTGTCGGTGGGCACGCCTATGGCTGGGTCTATCCGGGGCCCATGGGCGCTGTCCTCACCCCATCCCTGGTGGGCGTGGACAAGGCAGGGCATTTGCCGAACGCTTCCACCTTCTGCGGGCGGTGCGAAGCGGTGTGCCCGATGCGCATCCCGCTGCCGAAGATGATGCGCCATTGGCGTGAGCGCGAATTTTCGCGCGGTCTCAACCCCGCCACCCAGCGCTATGGCCTGCGTGCCTGGGCCATGTTCGCCAGGCGCCCAAAACTTTACCGGCTGGCATCGTCCTTCGGCATCCCTCTTCTCTCTTTTTTCAAAGGCAGGAAAGGGAGCTTCCGCTATCTGCCGCTTGCCGGCGGATGGACCAGGCACCGCGAAATGCCGGCGCCGGAAGGCCGAACCTTCATGCAGCAATGGCGCGATCGCGATGCGCAGAAGCAGGAGGCGCGGGCATGAGCGGCAGGGAAGCCATTCTGAACAAGGTCCGGGCGGCTATCGGTACCGCTCCTGAAGACGCGGCGCGAGCAAAGATCGTGAAAAAACGCCTGGCCAATCCGCCGGTAGGCGTGATCCCTGCGCGCGGCCAGTTGCCGGAAGAGGAGCGTGTGGCGCTGTTTTGCCTAATGGCCGCAAAGGTTTCGGCCACCGTGGAGCGCGTCAGGAAACCCGGTGACGTGCCCAAGACCGTTGCCGCCTATCTGCGCTCCCGGAACCTGCCTGCCTCCGTTCGGATGGGGGCGGATGAACGGCTGGAAACGATGCCTTGGAAGGCGTTGAAGTCGCTGGAAGTAAAGCACGGGCCCGCTACGGCTGACGACGAAGTCGGCGTCAGCCATGCAATTGCCGGCGTGGCGGAGACAGGCACGGTGGTACTCCATTCGGGTGGAGCCAATCCGACGACTGTGAATTTCCTTCCCGAGCACCATATCGTGGTGGTTGATGCAAAGGAGATCGCCGGAGATCTGGAATCGGTGTTCGCCAGGCTCCGACAGACATTCGGGAAGGGCAAGATGCCGCGCACCGTGAACCTGATCACAGGACCGTCCCGTTCGGGCGACATCGAGCAGAAATTGCTGCTCGGTGCTCACGGGCCGCGCGCGCTGCACCTCATTGTGGTCGATGGCGGCTGAAGGAATTCATTTCGACGACGCAGAAACGCCTTCTGGCCTGCGCATTTATGCGGTGGGCGACATCCATGGCCGTCATGATCTCATGACGGAGATGCATCGCCGCATCATGGCCGAGATCATCGAGGAGAAACCGGCGGACTGGCGCATCATCTATCTGGGCGATTACGTGGATCGCGGCCCCGCCTCTTGCCAAGTGCTGGAGTTCCTGTCCCGATCCATGAAGGCCGATCCCCGTGTGATGGCGCTTGCCGGAAACCACGACCTCGGCTTCCTCGCCTTTTTGGCGCAGCCACGCGCTCAGGGGCTTTTCGCCAACAATGGCGGAGATGCAACGGCCCGATCCTACGGCGTGGATCTGGATTTCACATCACGGGAGAACCTGCTCCGCGGACATGCGGCGCTTATGGAGGCGATCCCACAGGAACATCTCGATTTCCTGCAGGGCTTAAAACTGTCGGCAAGTTTCGGCGATTTGTTCTTCTGCCATGCCGGCATCCGGCCCGGTGTCCCGCTCAATGCACAGGACCCGGAAGACCTGATCTGGATCCGCGAGCGCTTCCGCCATGACCTTACGCTGCATCCCAAACTCGTGGTGCATGGCCACACGCCTATGCCGGAACCCGAAATCAGGCCTAACCGGGTCAATCTGGATACCGGCGCCTGGTATTCAGGCCGACTGACGGCGATGATGTTTGAGGGGAGGCGGAAGCGGCTGCTGGAGGTGTTGGGGGAGGCTAACGGGCAAAGTCGCTGATGCCGTAGCCATCCGACGAGTGGTAGGATCCGGAGGCGGTCGCTGCATAAATACCCGCTCCACTCACCATAACCGCGGTAAGCAACATCAGCGAGAGGATCGTAGCACGCATCAGGCTCATCTCTTTTCCGATCTGGTAAGGATAGAAGGCCCAGGTTACCAATTGGTTCCCCTTCTGAGCCTCGGTTGACTGCGGTGAAATCTCGGCGGGCCAAATGAGCTTTCCGCCGAAAAGTTGCAATAGGCTGCTTATGATCCCATCACGGTTTTATGTGAATGTTGCTCTTTTGCAGCGATCCCTCTGGACGCTGGAATCGGGTTGATTGCTCTTGGACGCGGGTGCAATTTCGCGTGGCTTGCCGAGAACAAAATGCCGCTGCAGAACCGCGTCACTCCCTTTGGAACCATCGAAGCAGTCTCCGCGCGAGGGCTGTTCACGGGCAATCGCGGCGTCATTCACGATCCTGAAACGAAGAGGCTTCTGGGAAGACGATGGTCGACTAAGGCGTGGATCATCTGCGAATGCGATTTCCAGGGTCGGCATCGCGAGGTGATGGGCCGCAACAGCCCAAACGGAACGGCTGGCTGGACCGAACTCTTCTTCCTCGATGAAGTGACGGCCCTGGCGGCCGGTCATCGCCCCTGCTTTTATTGCCGGCGCAACCGCGCTCAAGCTTTTGCTCGCGCTTTCGCCGAAGGGCAGGGCAGGGCGCAAATTTCCGCACCTGACATGGATGCAATCCTCCACAAGCAACGTCGGGCGTCGGGCGGTACGACGATTGCGGCTTCGGAAGGCGACGCGTTGCCGGACGGAGCCATGGTGGAAGCGCAAGGTCGAGCCTTTGCCGTGCGTCGGGGTAAGCTCCTGCCTTGGGATTTTGCCGGTTACGGGCAGTCCCGTCCGCTTCGCGAGGTAGGAGCGCGCTTTTCCTTGATCACGCCCCCCGCTACCGTTGCCGCTATGCGCGCCGGTTATCTTCCGGTCTGGCACCCTTCTTCGGCCTCTTGACCCGTGAAATGCCTCAGCGCATCAAGCACCCATGCGGGCAAACTACAAAATGCAGCGGCTTTACCTTTCGGCGGACCTGTCGCGGGACGCGGAGGTCGAGACCACGCGCGAACAAGCGCACTATCTGGGCAATGTCCTGCGGATGCGAGAAGGGAGCCAATTGCTCCTCTTCAACGGGCGCGATGGTGAATGGCTCGCCGAGGTCGCCGGTCTTTCGAAGAAATCTGCAAGGCTCCTCCTTCGCGAGCGGACACGTGAGCAGACGCCGCAGCCCGATCTTATGTATTGTTTCGCACCGCTGAAACAGGGCAGGCTCGATTACCTCGTTCAGAAAGCGGTGGAAATGGGGGCGGGCATTCTCCAACCCGTCATCACCCAGCACACACAGGTGCCCAAGCTGGGTATGGACCGCCTTCAAGCAAATGTGATCGAGGCGGCCGAGCAGTGCGGAATCCTCTCCATTCCCGCGGTCAGAGAGCCAGTCAGGCTTGATGCTCTGCTTTCCAATTGGGAAGAGGGAAGGCGCCTCGTTTTCTGTGATGAGGACGCAGCCGGGCAGAATCCACTCGGTCTCGTTTCGGCTCTGGCGGGCGAAAGACTCGGGCTTCTCGTGGGTCCGGAGGGAGGATTTTCCGAAACGGAGCGGGTCACCCTCCGCCGCCTTCCTTTTGTCGTGGCGATTCCCCTTGGACCCCGTATCCTCAGGGCGGATACCGCGGCCGTGGCCGCGCTTGCCATCATCCAGGCCGGCGCAGGCGACTGGCGCGACGGGGCCTGATCTGTCGTTCAGAACTTTTCGCTTGCCTGCCGTTTCGGTCTTCGCCAATGAGGCGAAGCTTCGTATCAGGCACTGAGGTTAAGATGGCGAGAGACACGACCGACAACCGGCCGATCGAGACGGTCGATGAGCTCGTCTCCTATCTTGCCGCGGGCTGCAAGCCGAAACAGGCTTGGCAAATCGGCACCGAGCACGAGAAATTTCCTTTTTATGTAGATGATCATCGGCCGGTGCCTTACGAAGGCAGACGCGGCATCCGCGCCTTGCTGGAGGGCATGCAGAGGATTCTCGGTTGGAATCCGATTCTGGACGACGGGCGGATCATCGGCTTGGTCGAACCCACCGGGGAAGGCGCGATCTCGCTTGAGCCGGGCGGTCAGTTTGAACTTTCGGGCGCCCCCGTCGAGACGATCCATCAGACCTGCCGGGAGGGCAACGCTCACCTGGCGCAGCTGCGCGAGATCGCTGAACCTCTGGGAATCCGCTTCCTTGGCTTGGGCGCGAGCCCGAAATGGACGCTTGCGGAAACGCCCCGCATGCCGAAATCGCGCTACGAGATCATGACGAATTACATGCCGAAGGTCGGTAGCCACGGCCTCGACATGATGTATCGCACCTGCACGATCCAGGTGAATCTCGACTTCGCGTCGGAAGCAGATATGCGCCGGAAGATGCAGGTCGGCATGCGGTTGCAGCCGATCGCCACCGCGCTCTTTGCCAATTCACCTTTCACCGACGGTGCCGTCAACGGCTACCAGTCCTGGCGTGCGGAGATCTGGCGCGATACCGACAATCAGCGCTCCGGCTTGCTGCCCTTCGTGTTCTCGAACAGTTTCGGCTTTGCCGACTATGTCGAATGGGCGCTCGATGTGCCCATGTATTTCGTCATCCGTGACGGGCGCTATTATGACTGCACCCAGGTTACTTTCCGGCAATTCATGTCCGGCGCGCTGCGGCATGCCGTTCCAAATGGCATGCCGACCATGGGCGACTGGACGAACCACCTGTCCACACTGTTCCCCGACGTGCGCCTGAAGCGTTACCTCGAGATGCGCGGTGCCGATGGTGGTCCGTGGCGGCGCATATGCGCACTGCCCGCTTTCTGGGTCGGCTTGCTCTACGATGATGCGGCGCTCGATGCAGCAGAGGACCTTACCAAAGGGTGGAGCTTCGAGGATGTGCAGGCGCTGCGTGATGCTGTTCCCGTCGAGGGCCTTTCAGCCACATTCCGCAACCACCATCTGCGCGAGGCCGCCCGGGAGGTCCTTGCAATCTCCCGTATGGGCCTTGCCAACCGGGCCAGGAAAAACCGCGAGGGCTTTGACGAAACCGGCTTCCTGAGCCCGCTGGACGAGGTGGTGGCGCGGGGAACCACAAGCGCGCAGGAGATGGTCACCGCCTTCCACACGCGATGGGGCGGCTCGATCGAACCGGTGTTCCTGGAGCAGGCGTATTAAGGGAATAGGGCAGTGCGGTGCCGGGTTTTCTGGTCCCGGCGTTGCGACGACCGGCGCCGAAAATTAGCTGCAACCGGTAACGCATGGATTCTTGGCCTTGCCGCCCTTACTGCCCTACGGCCGCTACAATGAGCATCCTTGCTTCCGCCTTCGTTGACTTTTGTCGCCTCTCTTCATATAAGCCCGGCACGTTCGGGCCGGCCGCCCGGCGCGCTGCCGTGCGTCCTGCGGCCAAAACTGCTCCTGTTCGTAAATCGACAGAATGAAGAAGGGCCGCACTCCGCGGTATTAAAATAAATGAAGCGCACCTATCAGCCCTCGAAACTTGTTCGCAAGCGCCGCCATGGTTTTCGTGCACGTATGGCCACCAAGGGTGGACGCGGCGTGATCGCCGCACGCCGTGCACGCGGCCGTAAGCGGCTCTCTGCCTAATATTCCGGCGCGGGGCCGGGGGCATTGTCTGGCCGAGCGCAAAGGCGGTCCCCTGCGCGGCTCACCAAGCGTGCCGAATTTTTGGCCGTACAGCGCGGCCAGAAACTGCGGGGCCGGTTGTTTTTGCTGGAATTGTTGAAGCGCGGTGACGACGATCCGCCGCGCTTCGGCATCACCGTGACCAAGAAGGCTGGCAACGCGGTGGAACGAAATCGCATCCGTCGCCGATTACGGGAAGCGGTGCGCGTGCATGCCGCCGATGACATGGCGCCCGGCACGGATTATGTGATCGTCGGAAGGCGCGATATTTTGGATGCGCCATTCGGAGCGCTGAAGGACGAGCTTTCCCGGCGCATCCGCGGGAACAAACCCGCTCGCACGGGCTAAGGAATCTCATGGAAAACAATCGCAATCTCCTCATAACGATCGCGCTGTCGGTGCTTATCCTGACGCTTTGGCAGGTGTTCTATGTGAACCCGCGTGTCGAAGCCCAGCGCGAAGCGGCTCAAATCGAGGCGCAGCGTTCCGGGGAGACGGGCCAACAGGCAGGAGAAGCTTCTAATCTTCCCTCGGCAGGCGCAACGCAGCCGGGCTCCGTTCCAGGAAGTGCTGCTGCGCCGCAGGCGCCGTTATCGCGCGGGCAGGCCTTGGCCCAGGGGCAGCGCGTCCAGATCGATACGCCGCGTCTGTCTGGCTCGATCAACCTCGCCGGCGCGCGGCTCGATGATCTCCTGCTCAAGGACTATCACACCACCGTCGATAAAAATTCGCCCAATATCGAGCTCCTCAACCCGGCGGCGGTTAGCGAAGGCTATTATGTGGAGGTCGGTTATACCGGAAACGCCTTGACAGGCGCCGTGCCCGGGCCCGACACGGTTTGGCAGGTTCAGGAGGGCTCCACGCTCTCGCCTGGAAATCCGGTCAGCTTGAGCTTCACCAATGAGCGGGGGCTCACCTTCCTGCGCACCTTTGCGGTTGACGAGAACTATCTCTTCACGATCACCGATACGATCCGGAATGCTGCCGGCGAACCGGTCGAGATCCGCAACTACGGACGCACGACCCGCATGGGGCACCCCCAGACGGCCGGCATCTACATTCTCCATGAGGGCTTCATCGGCGTTCTCGGCGAGGAAGGCCTACAGGAGGTAAAGTATTCGGCAGCGCAGGAGGGTGGCCAGATCCTGCCCAACAAGTCGGCTGACGGCTGGCTGGGCATCACCGACAAATACTGGGCCGTCACGATGGTCCCGCGCGCGCAGAAGGATTTCCAGCCGCGCTATGCCTATTTCTCCGACGGACGTGAGCGGTTCCAGGCGGATTACCTGACCGATCCGGTGACGGTCGCCCCGGGCGGCGAGGCCAAGGTGGAGACCCTTGTTTTCGCCGGAGCCAAGGTGGTCGATGTCATCGACGCCTATGAGGCTCAGCACGATATTCGCCAGTTCGAGCTGCTGATCGATTGGGGCTGGTTCTATTTCATCACCAAGCCGATGTTCTACCTGATCGATTGGCTCTTCAAACTTTTCGGCAATTTCGGCGTCGCCATTCTGGCCACGACCGTTCTTGTCAAGCTCATCTTCTTCCCGCTTGCCAACAAGTCCTACAAATCCATGGCAAATATGAAGAAGGTACAGCCGGCGATGCTTGAGATCCGCGAGAAATACGCGGATGACAAGATGAAGCAGCAGCAGGCGATGATGGAGCTTTATAAGAAGGAGAAGATCAATCCGCTTGCGGGTTGCTGGCCGATCCTGATCCAGATCCCGGTCTTCTTCGCGCTCTACAAAGTGCTCTATGTGACGATCGAGATGCGGCACGCGCCCTTCTTCGGCTGGATCCGAGACCTTTCGGCGCCAGACCCGACGACGATCTTCAACCTGTTCGGATTGCTTTCCTTCGATCCCTCGCAGGTTCCGGTCATCGGTCATTTCCTGATGCTGGGCGTATGGCCGATCATCATGGGAATCACGATGTTCCTGCAGATGCGCATGAATCCCACGCCGCCGGATCCAACCCAGGCGATGATCTTCAACTGGATGCCGGTGATCTTCACCTTCATGCTGGCGACATTCCCGGCCGGACTGGTGATCTACTGGGCGTGGAACAACCTGCTCTCCATCATCCAGCAGGGCGTCATCATGAAGCGCCAAGGCGCCAAGATCGAGCTGTGGGACAATCTCGCCAACCTGTTCCGGCGAAAGCCGAAGCCGGCGGAATAGGGGACGCCTGTCGAAAGCAGCGATCTCGAAGCGACTGGAGCAGCGAAATGACGACGGGCGGAGAGATCGCGACCGAGGAACGAGACGGTGCGGGCAAGATTTTTGCCCGTCCCTGGGTCTTCATCCGCGGTGTTCCGGCCATGAAGTTCCTGCCGCCTGAGGGGCCCCCCGAGGTGGCCTTTGCCGGGAGGTCCAATGTCGGCAAATCTTCGCTCATCAATGCTCTTGTTGGCCAGAAAGGCCTTGCCCGCACGTCCAATACGCCTGGCCGGACGCAGGAGCTGAACTACTTCGTTCCCGAAGGCTATAGCGGTGAGGCGGGGGATCTTCCCCCGATGGCCCTTGTCGATATGCCGGGATACGGTTTCGCCAAGGCTCCCAAGGCACAGGTTGATGCCTGGACGAAGCTGGTCTTCGATTACCTGCGCGGTCGGGTCACGCTGAAGCGCGTCTATATCCTGATCGATGCTCGCCACGGGATAAAGAAGATCGACGAGGAGGTGCTGGACCTCCTCGATACAGCCGCCGTTTCCTATCAGATCGTGTTGACCAAGACGGACAAGATCAAGCCTCCGGCGGTGGAAAAGCTGGTTGCCGAGACAGGGCAGAAGATCGTCAAGCGCCCCGCGGCCTTCCCCGAGGTGATTGCCACCTCATCCGAAAAGGGCGGAGGCCTGGAGGAGCTGCGCGAGGCGATCCTGCGCACGATGAGAGGCAGCTAGAGGGAAGCTGTTCCTCGCGATGGATGCGCTTCGTACCTCTTAAGCTAATCGCGTGAACTTCGCCTGCTCCGGTGTTGCGCTCTCACCCGGTTTGGGTCTGTCCGGGCTTGAAGGTGAGCGCGATGCCGTTGAGGCAGTGTCGCTTGCCCGTCGGCGGCGGCCCATCGTCGAAGATATGGCCGAGATGACCGCCGCAGCGGCGGCAATGGCACTCGACGCGCGTCATGAAGAAGGTGTTGTCCTCCTTCGTGCCGATCGCGTTGGGCAGGGATTTCCAGAAGCTCGGCCAGCCCGTGCCGGATTCGTACTTTGCCTCCGAGGAGTAGACGGAAAGATCACAGCCAGCGCAATGGAATATGCCAGCACGTTTTTCTTCGTTGAGCGGGCTGCTGAAGGCGGGCTCGGTGTCTTCCTCCCGCAGCACCGCATATTGATGCGGGCTCAAAGCCCGGCGCCACTCCTCCTCCGTCTTCGTGATCTCGAACTCTTCCGCGGAAGCGTTCGGGCCGGCCCTTCCGCGCAGGATGAGCGAACCACCCGACAGGACGGCAAGCGCGCCTGCGGTGCTCAAGAGAAAGTTGCGACGTTTCATCGTTTTCTCCTCCGTGTTCCAAGGGTAGGGGAAGCATAGGCGTGCGGCAAATCAAGGGAGCGTGAGCGGGCAAGGCCACTTCGCCATTTGCGCGCTTGATCGAATGCGATATGAGACGTGCGGTCCTATCAAGCCCCGGGCAAAGAGCATGACGGAAATCACCGAAACCGCTGAAGCGCAGGCAGCCCTCCTCTCGGCGGCGCTGCCCTTCATGCAGCGTTACGAGAACAAGACCGTGGTCATCAAATATGGTGGCCATGCGATGGGCGATATCGCGCTCGGCCGTGCCTTTGCCCGCGATGTGGCGCTGTTGAAGCAATCAGGCGTGAATCCGATCGTCGTGCATGGTGGGGGTCCGCAGATCGGCGACATGCTGAAGCGGCTCGGCATCGAATCGAAGTTCGAGGGCGGCCTGCGGGTGACCGACCAGAAAACCGTCGAAATCGTCGAGATGGTCCTGGCGGGCTCCATCAACAAGGAGATCGTGGCCCTGATCAATGCCGAAGGCGAATGGGCCATCGGTCTTTGCGGCAAGGACGGCAACATGGTCTTCGCCGAGAAGGCGCGGAAAACCATGATCGATCCCGATTCGAACATAGAGCGCGTGCTCGATCTGGGCTTTGTCGGGGAGCCGGTCGAGGTCGATCGAACGCTGCTCGACCTTCTTGCCCGCTCCGAGATGATTCCGGTCATCGCCCCCGTGGCGCCGGGCCGCGACGGCCACACCTACAACATCAATGCCGATACGTTCGCGGGCGCCATCGCCGGTGCTGTAAAGGCGAGCCGCCTCCTGTTCCTCACGGATGTCCCCGGTGTGCTCGACCGTGACAAGAAGCTGATCGACGAACTGACGATTTCAGAAGCTCGTGCCCTGATCAAGGACGGCACGATCTCGGGCGGGATGATTCCCAAAGTGGAGACCTGCATCGAGGCGATCGAGCGGGGCGTGGAAGGCGTGGTCATCCTCAATGGGAAGACCGCGCATTCGGTGCTGCTGGAGCTTTTCACAGAGCATGGTGCCGGAACGCTGATCGTTCCGTAACCTGAGGTCCGGAACCGGCTGAGAGGATAACCAGCTGATCCGGGATCATGCCGCGGAGCGCGCTTCGATCACCACCGTGTTGCGGCCGCACTGCTTGGCCTCGTAGAGGCGCTTGTCGGCTTCGCTCATGATCTCGGAGAAGCTTGCGCCCTTTCGCGCCGGCGCCACACCGATGCTGACGGTGAGCGGAAGGAGCGCCGCTCCTTCCGGTGCAAAGCGGGCTCCCTCAACGGCCCGCCGAATCTCTTCCGCAAGCAGGCTCGCTTCGATGCGGGCTTCGGAGAGGAGGAACACGCCGAACTCTTCTCCACCGATACGGCCGATCGCGCGCGCTTTTCCTGCAGCCTCGCGGATCGCCTCGGCGATCTTGACCAGTGCCCGGTCTCCGGCGAGATGGCCGAACGTGTCGTTGATCTGTTTGAAGTTGTCGGCATCGATCAGGATGAGCGCGCCGCGATTTTCCAGGGCGCGGGTCTCATCGATGGCGGCAATGAAGGCACTCCGGTTGAGAAGCCCCGTCATGTCGTCCAGCCGGGCGCGTTCCGCCAATTTCTCGTGTAGGATCGCAAGCTCCCGGTGCGCGGCCTTCAGCGCGCCATGGGCCTCTGCGATCCTGCGCTTCTGATTATAGGTGTAGGCGCTTGCAGGAAAGGCGACGACTAGCGGGCAGATGACGCACATCGCGGCGGCAAAAAGGTCCAGATCGTCGCCCACCGCCCTCAGGGCCGCCCAGCAGATGGCCAGTGAAACGGCAATCGAGACGAGCGAGGCGATCGAGGCGTGGTAGATGACCTTCCTCATCGCAGCGACTCATCTGCATTCCGGCAGGCGGATTCTTCGATTTCCAACGATCGAGGGTTTGGAAACCTGCCCAGAAACCTGCCATAAGAGGTCATGACGAACCGCCCCGATCCCACCCGTTTTGCCCATGTCACCGATTGGGTATTCGATCTCGACAATACGCTCTACCCGAGACACACCAATCTGTTCTCGCAGGTCGATCTGAAGATGACGGCCTACGTCTCAGAGCTGCTTCAGATGCCTGCTGAGGAGGCGCGCAAGCTGCAGAAGGAGCTCTATCGAGAATATGGCACTACACTCAGAGGATTGATGGAACGTTATTCGGTCGATCCGGACGATTTCCTCGAGAGAGTGCATGACATCGACTATTCATGGATCGAACCGGATCCGGCCTTGGGCGAGGCAATCCGGCGATTGCCCGGCCGCAAATTCATCTTCACGAATGGCAACCGCGGCCATGCCGAGCGGGCAGCGCGGCAACTCGGGGTGCTCGATCAGTTCGAGGATATTTTCGATATCGTGGCGGCAGGGCTGGTGCCGAAGCCATCCAAGGAGACCTACGATCTTTTCCTATCGCTCTATACGGTGATAGGCCCGAATGCGGTGATGTTCGAGGACCTTGCTCGCAATCTCACGGTCCCCAAGGAACTCGGCATGACGACGGTCCTGATCGTGCCGCGGAACCTCGAGCCCATCTATTCCGAGATATGGGAACGCGATCTCGGGGACGAGGACCACGTGGATTACGTGACGGACGACCTGACAGGCTTCCTGAAGGCAGTCAGGGCCGAATAAAGATCACCGCTTCGACGGGTCGGTCGCTCTTTCGAGCGATTCCTTCGTCTCGTCCTTCTCGCGGGGCTCGGCGAGCGTGCCGAGACCGCGATTGGCCCGCATGTCGCGTGCGATGCGCTCGGCGGGGCTCTCTTCGTGTTTCGTCGGATGGCCGAGATCCTTGGTCTGCTGCTCGTCCATCATGTCGTCGTCGGGAACGCTGCGGGGCATGAGAAAACTCCTCTTTGCGATATCAACGCATGGAGCGTCGCGCCGTTCCCGGTGAAAAGGGCCGGCCGGAGCCGGCCCTCAGTGTTCAGTGTTGGTGCGTCCCACCGCCACGGCCGGTGCTGGCCGGGAGAACGGGGAGGCTTAGTTCAACCTTGCCGGCCTTCTCGAATTCGAGCGTGACAGGCACCTCGGCTCCCTCGGCGAATGGCGTTTTGACATCGAAGAACATGAGATGAAAGCCACCGGGCTCGAGCGAGACGCTTCCGCCGGCCGGGATTTCGAGACCGCCTTCCACGGGCCGCATCTCCATGACGTCCCCCTTCATCTCCATCGTGTGGATCTCCACCTTGCCAGCAGCGGTCGATGTGACACCCACGAGCCTGTCCGGCTCCTGGCCCTCGTTGCGGATCGTCATATAGGCGCCGCCGGTCGGCTGGCCTGGCAGCATGGCGCGTGCCCAGGGCTCCGCGATTCGCACGTCGCCTGCGGCAATTTCTGCGGCGCCGTAATGGTGTTCTTCCGCGGCGGCCGCTGCCGCTACCGTCACGAACGGCGCAGGGTAATCGAGCGCATGTGGATCCTGCCCTTCGGCCGGCTCCTCGACCCAGGCCTCCTGCTTGCCTGAGGGGCAGGTCTGGGTCGTCTTGAAATAAAGGCGCTGACCCTGGTCAACCCCGGCGATCGTGCCGCGCACCGTGAACTCGTCATAGTGCTCGTCAGCAAGGCTGCCGCCCGACCAGGTTATCGCGACGGGGCCGGAGGAGACCTTTTCTCCGTGCACGTCATAAGTGCGGGCGAAATCGCCCTGCTGGATTTCGATGTTCCAGGCGGATTTCGGCACCGGCTTGGCATCGACAAAGCCTTCCGGAAGCTCGACGCGGACGGCGGTTGTCGGCTCGCCGTCGCAGCCATGAGGGATTCCGATGACGGCCCTGTAGGTGCCGGGAGCGGCCTGGGTCTGCTGTAGCGAAACATGAGCCATGGACGGCATGGCCGAAGAAATGACGATGGTTGCCGCGCAAGCGGCGAGGCTGAAACTGCGCATGAAAAAATCCTTTCCAGATTGCAAGGGAGGTATCGGCCGCTCAGGGCCGCTTTCTCATGCGGAAAAGGGTGGTGCGCGGATCGAAGGCGGAGAGGCCTCGCTTCGGAAGCCGGGAAGCTGGCTCTGCCTTGGCCGCAGTTGCTGGCTGATAGCCGGCAGAAAGAAGCCCAGTGTCGGAATTTCCGCCGGAGTGGCGAGGCTCGCCGGGCTGGCGCAGAGGTGCCCGGTAGGACAGAGCGGGCAATCAGGGCCCTGCTTCTGGTAATCCCCTGGGCGGCTGGAGGAATGATCGCTGACGCAGAGAATGCCGAGGCCGGCGAACTCTGCATTTCTTGCCGCCGCAACCGGCTGCAGCATGCTTATCAGGATCGCCAGCGCGCCGACCAGCGCGAACAGCCCGCGGTCGCGCCTCAGCGTATCGAACCAGCTTGATGACGATCCTTGCATGAACGACGCCTAGCCGATTGGGTCAGGTCCCGCCAGCACTTCTTTCTGCGACATGGGCGCGCGATCTAGGACGAGGAACCCTCTTCGAGGTCATAGAACTTCGCAATATAGCTCCAGGCCTCCTCGGCCGTTTCGGCATAATTGATGAGCTCTTCGTCACCCGGAGAGATCGTCCCCTGTTCAGCGAGAAAGGGGAGATTGACGGCCTTCTGCCAGAACTCGCGTCCGAACAGGATGACGGGGACACGCTCCATGCGGCCTGTTTGGATCAAGGTCAACGCCTCGAACAGCTCGTCCATGGTGCCGAAGCCGCCGGGAAAGACGGCAATGGCCTTCGCCCGCATCATGAAATGCATCTTGCGGATCGCAAAATAATGGAAGTTGAAGCAGAGATCCGGCGTCACATAGAGGTTCGGCGCCTGCTCGTGGGGCAGGACGATATTGAGGCCGATGGTGGGCGCGCCGCGCTCTGCCGCGCCGCGATTGCCCGCCTCCATGACGCCCGGGCCGCCGCCCGTCACCACCACATACTCGCGGAACTGCCACTTTGCCGATTGCTCGGAGCACAGATGGGCGAATCGGCGTGCCTCGGCGTAGTAACGGCTGTTCTTTTCGAGATTCTTCTTCTGCGTCTCGTTCTTGGCCGCCCAAGCATCGCCGCCCGGCTCGGGAATACGCGCTCCGCCGAACAGGATCACCGTGGAGCGGATGCCGCGCTCTGCAAGCGCCATTTCCGGCTTGAGGAGTTCGAGCTGCAGGCGCACAGGGCGGAGCTCGCGCCTGGTCATGAACTTTTCATCGTCCCAGGCAAGCCGATAGGTCTCGGAACGCGTCTGTGGTGTGTCCGGCACGCTGCGCGCGCGTTTGAGATCCTCGTCGGAATGTGGAAGCGGTGTCCAGCCTGCCTTGTCGTGCGGATTCATAATCCCCGTTCCTGTCGTCCTGCGCTGCCCCGTCGCGCTTTGCTGCGATTGACCCACCCCGACGCTTCGCATAGGTTCCGCGCCGGTGCCGTTCCGGCACATCCCAATGGTGGTTCTAGCCTATTGGGCAGCTCTTAACACCTCATGTAGCGGAGGGATTTCGCTGATGAAGACTTCCGACATTGCCGCGCTCGAACAAACGGTCGAACAGGCCTTCGACAACCGTGATTCGATCAATACGGAGACGCGCGGCGAAGTCCGCGAGGCCGTGGAAACCGCACTCGACCTCCTCGACAGTGGTGCGATGCGAGTTGCCGAGCGGCAGGAAGACGGCCAGTGGACCGTGAACCAGTGGCTCAAGAAGGCGGTTCTCCTTTCCTTCCGCTTGAACCCTATGCAGATCGTCAAGGGTGGACCGGATGAGGCGGTCTGGTGGGACAAGGTGCCGTCCAAGTTCGATGGCTGGAGCTCCAACGAGTTCGAGAGGGCTGGGTTCCGCGCGGTGCCGAACTGCGTGGTGCGCCGCTCCGCCTATATCGCGCCGGGCGCGGTGTTGATGCCTTCCTTCGTGAATCTCGGTGCCTATGTGGGCCGCAACACCATGGTCGATACCTGGGCGACCGTCGGTTCCTGCGCCCAAATCGGAGAAAATGTGCATCTTTCCGGCGGCGTCGGCATTGGCGGCGTTCTCGAGCCTATGCAGGCGGGGCCGACAATCATCGAGGACAATTGCTTCATCGGCGCGCGCTCGGAAGTCGTGGAAGGCTGCATCGTGCGCGAGGGCGCGGTTCTCGGCATGGGCGTCTTCATCGGCAAGTCCACGAAGATCGTCGACCGCGAAACGGGCGAGATCTTCTATGGCGAAGTGCCGCCCTATTCGGTCGTCGTGGCAGGGACGATGCCCGGCAAGCCGATGGGCAATGGCGAACCTGGCCCTAGCCTCTATTGCGCGGTGATCGTGAAGCGGGTGGACGAAAAGACCCGGTCGAAGACCTCGATCAACGAACTGCTCAGGGACTGAGACCTCGTGAACCGCAACCAGTTCACATGGCTTTTCTTCGGCTTTTCTGGGCGCGTGAGTCGCGCGCCATATTTCCTGGCGGGTCTGCTCATCGCGATTTTCCAAGCGTTTCCGCTTTATCGGCTGACGCTGGCGCCAGAGGAAAGCAGCGCGACGGACATGTGGGCGATGATTTTCTGGGGCGTCTTTCTTCTCTCCATCTGGTCCTATGTGGCCCTAGGCGTGAAGCGGCTTCATGATTTCGGGAAACCGGGAATCCTGGCGATAGCCCTTTTCATCCCGGTGATCTCGATCGTCACATTTGTGATCCTGTGCCTCTATCCCGGTCATTCGGGTGCCAATCAATTTGGCGCACAGACGAATTCGCCGCGGTGAGGTGAGATCCCGGGGCGCTCGCGACAAGGGGCTTTCTCCTCTCGCGATTGCCTCCGGATCGCGGATGACAGGACGGTGCCATTCGAGTATCCATCGCCGTCATGACACTGCCCGTTGATCCAGCCCTGAATCTCGCCGCCCTCATTCGCTGCCCTTCGGTAACGCCTGCCGAAGGCGGGGCTCTTGCAGCACTACAATCGATGCTGGAACCGCTCGGCGCGCGCGTGGAGCGGCCGGTGTTCTCGGAAGAAGGTGAAGCGGATGTGGAGAACCTCTATGCCCGCATGGGAGAAGCCGGCCCGCATTTGATGTTTGCGGGGCATACGGATGTCGTGCCTCCGGGCGACGAAGCGGCCTGGACGCATCCACCCTTTGCCGCAGAGATCGCGAAGGGTGAAATGTTCGGCCGCGGCGCTGTGGACATGAAGGGCGGAATTGCTTGCTTCGTGGCAGCGCTTGCCCGTTTTGCCGAGCGCCATGGAATGCCGAAGGGTTCGGTCTCCTTGTTGATCACCGGAGATGAGGAAGGACCAGCGGTCAACGGTTCGGTGAAGCTTCTCGAATGGGCGGCGGCGCGCGGAGAGCGCTGGGATGCGGCAATCGTGGGCGAGCCCACGAATGTGGCGGCGCTTGGCGATATGGTGAAGATCGGCCGGCGGGGCTCTCTATCGGGTCGGATCACCGTCTTCGGAAAGCAGGGGCATGTAGCTTATCCGCATCTTGCGGATAACCCGGTGCGCGGGCTGCTTTCCTTACTGGAAGCCTTGACCGATCCTCCCCTCGATCAGGGCACCACCGATTTCCCGCCGACAAACCTGGAGATCACCACGATCGATATCGGCAATCCTTCCGTGAATGTCATCCCGGCGCGGGCGACGGCGGCTTTCAATATCCGCTTCAACGACACCTGGACCGTCGAGACGCTGCAAGCGGAGATCCACAACCGGCTAGACCGCGCGGCGGAGGAAAACAGATACCGCCCGGGTCGCACGGAGCCGGCCGCCTTCGAATTGGAATGGCGCGACCGGCCGAGCCCTGTGTTCCTGACCCGCGATGATCGGCTTGTCGCGACGCTCGCCACCTCCATCCAGGCGGTCACAGGTCTTAAGCCGCAGCTTTCGACGACGGGAGGCACGTCGGACGCGCGCTTTATCAAGGATTATTGCCCGGTGGTCGAGTTCGGGCTCGTCGGCCAGACAATGCATATGGTGGACGAGAGAGTTCCACTTGCCGATCTGGAGACGCTTACGCAGATCTATCTGCGTTTTCTCGAGGATTGGTTTGCGTGATGCCCACCGGTGCTGAAATCCAGCAGTATTTCACCGGCGTATGGCAGATGATGATGGGCCGCGCCGACGGTTTGAAGCTGCTCGATCTTTCGGCCGATGGCTTTTGGAACTCGTTTTTTGCCATCGTTGTCGCGCTGCCGCCGCTGATCGTGGGATGGGTCGCCTTCACCAACAGCATACCCGAGGCAGAATTATTCACGACAGGCGCGCGGTTCGGCCTGGTGTGTCGGCTCTTCCTGACCGATATTGGTTCCTGGGTGCTGCCGCTTGCTTTCCTGGCAGCCTTCGCCAAGCCGGTCGGGATCTCAGACCGGTTCGTGCATTATGTCGTGGCAAGCAACTGGGCCTCGGCGCTTTTTGCCTGGGTCATGCTGGTGCCCGGTTTTTTGCGGCTGTTCGTTCCCGATGCAGGAGAGCTGGCAAACGGCATTTCCCTGATCCTTTTTCTCGCCACTTTGGCGCTCTCCTGGCGACTCACGGTCGTCGCCCTTGGCAAAGGCGCAGCAATCGGGACGGCGGTTTTCTTTGGAATGCTCGTCGCCTCCATCACCACTTTGTTCGCTCTCCAGTCACTCCTGCAGCTCGACATCCCCGGCGGGTGAGTTCCGTAAGAACGCGGCAATGTCAGGACAGCATCAGAAATCGGCTCGCCGATCGGAGCAGTAGTCGACCTTGACGAGATAGAGGCCCTGCGGTGGGGCGACTGGGCCGCAGGCGGCGCGGTCGCGCGCTTCCAGGGCAACCTGCACATCATCGGCCGTCCAGCTGCCTTCGCCAACCTTCTTGAGGGTACCCACAAGCGAGCGCACCTGATTGTGAAGGAAGGACCGCGCCGAGGCCCGGATTTCGATCTCCTCGCCGAGTCGCGTGACGTCGAGCCGGTCGAGCGTCTTCACCGGGCTTTTCGCCTGGCATTGGACGGAGCGAAACGTCGTGAAATCGTGCTTTCCCACCAACCTTTGCGCGGCGTCGTGCATGGCCGAAGCGTCGAGCCTCTTCGCCACATGCCATGCCCGACCCCGCTCCAGAGCAAGCGGCGAGCGCCGGTTGGCGATCCGATACAGATAATGCCGCGCCGTGGCGGAGAAGCGGGCGTCGAAATCATCCGCAACTGGGGCGGCTCGGAGAATGGAAACAGCCTCGCTCGCCAGATTGAGATGGGCGTTGAGCGCGTCCCGCACCGTATCCGCCTTCCACACGCGTGAGAGTTCGAAATGGGCAACCTGCTCCAGCGCATGCACACCCGCGTCGGTGCGTCCTGCGCCTCTGATGGTTACCTCTTCGCCCGAAAAGGCGGCAATTGCATTCTCGATCGCTTCCTGGACGCTGTGCTGGCCCGCCTGGCGTTGCCAGCCGGCGTAAGGTCCGCCGTCATACTCGATGTCGATGCGATATCGGGGCATTCTCAACCAAGATCTGCGAAGGCTGGCGCATAGTCGAGCTTGCCAGTCGTGGGTGCTGCATCGTCCCAAGCAAGCGCCTGAAGATAATCGCCTTGATAAGTGCTTTCGAAGCCCGCCGCGCGCTCGGCGCGATAACCGAAGCGGCTATAGTAGGCGGGCTCCCCCAGGACGATCGACAGCTTTTCGCCCGCAGCATGAAGGCGGGTATGCGCATCCTCCACCAGGGCGCTGCCTATGCCCTCACGCTGATGGCCGGGGTGAGCTGCGAGCGGTGCCAAGGCGACTGCCGGAAAGCTCTGGCCATTGCTGCGCACCCAAAGGCGCGAGAAGAGGATATGGCCGCGGATCTCGCCGTCGCGCTCGGCCACCAGCGAGAGCACGATATCGCCCGCAGACCTGAGCTCGTCCACCAGTTTGGCTTCGGTCTCGCCGCCGAAGGCGTTGACGAGGAGCAGACGGATCGCTGTTTCGTCGCCCGCTTCCTCCGGGCGGATGATTACCGCGCTCATGTAAGCCTCATTCCCACGCCCAGCTTTGCCCCGCGCTGGAAGTCCTGGGCGGCCATCGGCTTGCCGCCGGCCCGCTGAAGTTCCCGAAGGCCCACCGCACCTTCGCCGCAAGCGACTGCAAGAGTCTCGGCGTCGGTGATCTCGCCAGGCGTGCCGCTGCCCTCCGAAAGCATGGAGCGCAGGAGCTTCACGCGCTCCGCTTTTCCACCGACATGCATCTCGCACCAGGCTCCGGGAAAGGGCGACAGACCGCGGATATGATTGTGCACATCCTCGGCCGGGCGGGACCAGTCGACCCGCGTCTCCTCCTTGCTGATCTTTTTGGCGTAGATTGCCCCTTCTGCCGGTTGAGGCGTAAGGGCCAGCTCGTCTCTTTCAAGCGCAGCCATGGCGGCCACCATGAGGCGGGCGCCGGTCTCCTTCATGATGTCGTGCAGCTCGCCGGCCGTCATATCTGGCCCGATCGGAACTCTCTCGGTCATGGCGACCGGGCCGGTATCGAGGCCCTCATCCATCTTCATCACCATCATTCCGGTCTCGCGGTCCCCCGCCATCACCGCGCGCTGGATAGGGGCTGCGCCACGCCAACGGGGCAGGAGCGAGGCATGGCCATTATAGGCGCCGAGCCGCGTGCCTTCCAGGATCGGCCTCGGCAACAAGAGGCCATAAGCAACAACCACAGCGGCGTCAGCCCTGAGGGCGCGGAATGCCTCCTGTTCCTCTAGACTTTTCAGGGACTGCGGTGTGTAAACGGTGAATCCCAACGCCTCTGCCGCTTGATGGACAGGCGATTTGGTAAGCTCCAACCCGCGCCGGCCTGCAGGACGCGGCGGCTGGGTATAGACAGCGGCAATCTCGTGCCCCGCCTCTGCGAGCGCATGCAGTGTCGGGACGGAAAAATCCGGCGTTCCCATGAAGATGAGGCGTAGGGGCATTGCGCCTCCCTTCGGCTGGCGACGTGCCTACCCCACCATGCGCGCGGGCGGGCGGTCCTTGGCAAGCTTCTTGAATTTGCGCACCACCATGTCCCGCTTGAGCTTCGATAGGTAGTCGATGAAGAGCACACCGTTCAGATGATCGATTTCGTGCTGCAGGCAGGTGGCGAGGATACCATCGGCCTCCACGACCTGTTCCTTGCCGTCGAGATCGAGATATTTCACCGTCACCTCGGCAGGGCGCTCCACTTCCGCGTAATAATCGGGGATGGAGAGGCAGCCTTCCTCGTGCACGTTCAGGGCCTCCGAACGCGCGACGATCTCCGGGTTGATGAAGACTTGCGGATTCTTCGGGTCATCCTTCTCGGCCACGTCAAGCACCAGCATGCGCAGCGGTTCGCCAACCTGGATGGCGGCAAGCCCGATGCCTGGTGCGTCATACATGGTTTCCAGCATGTCGCCCGCGAATTTGCGCAGGTCGTCATCCACGCGTTCGACGGGTTTGGAAACCTGGCGCAGAACTGGATCGGGAAGAATTACAATCGGGCGAATGGTCATGAGCGTCAGGTAATGGCTTGGCGTCGGAGCGTCAATACGGGACAAGTGGGGAACAGCAATTTTGTTCACGTTTTGATCTTATCGAGCGAGACAGAATCAATTAAGCTGTTCTCATGAATGATATGAGTCCCCTGTTTTCGCTTCCAATCCTTCGGCTTGGAGCAACGGTCATCACCCTAGGCGAGCTGTTGTTCGCGGCGGGTTGCCTCGTGATTCTGCTTATCGTCCTGCTTGCGGCGTCCGTTTGGCGCAGCAGCCGAATCCGATTGGCAAACGAGGCGGAAGCAGCCGCCCGGGCGAGGGAGGCGGAGGCACGCCTGGCGGAACTGGCGAGAACTCAAGCCGAACTCCAAGGCCGCATGGGCACGATCGCGGAAATCTTCGGCAATCGGCAGGCCGAGCTGACCAAAGCGATTTCCGAGCGGCTGGACGGAATGACGTCTCGGCTCGGGCAGTCCATCACGGAGCAGACGAAATCCACGCACGAAAACCTGGCGAGGCTTCAGGAGCGGCTCGCCGTGATCGATACGGCTCAGAACAACATCCAGTCGCTGGCGGGGCAGGTGGTTCAGCTGCAGCAGATCCTTTCCAACAAGCAGACACGCGGCGCTTTCGGGCAATCCCGCATGGAGGCGATCATCGCCGACGGGCTCCCGCCTTCTGCCTACGAATTCCAGGCAACTCTCTCCAATGGCAGCCGGCCGGACTGTCTGGTGAAGATGCCGAACAGCGCGCCCTCGCTCGTAATCGACGCGAAATTCCCGCTGGAAGCGTGGAACGCCATCCGCGCCGCTTCCGAAGGGGAGGGCGGGCCTGAGGCACGGCGCTTTGCCGAGACCGCCTTCCGGCGAGACGTGGAAGTACACGTCAAGGCGATCGCAGAGAAATACCTGATACCGGGCGAGACGCAGGACACGGCCTTCATGTTCGTGCCCTCGGAATCGATCTTCGCGGAAATCCACGAGAATTTCGAGGCGCTGGTGCAGCGCGCGCATCGCGCACGAATCGTGATCGTTTCGCCCTCGCTGCTGATGCTCTCCATCCAGGTGATCCAAGCGGTGCTCAAGGATGCGCGTATGCGTGAACAGGCCCATTTGATCCAGGCGGAGGTGGTCAAGCTGATGCAGGATGTCTCGCGGCTGGATGATCGCGTGCGCAAGCTGCAGGCGCATTTCCTGCAGGCCAACAAGGATATCGACCTGATCCTCACTTCGACCGATAAAGTCACGAAAAGAGGCGCCAAGATCGAAGCACTGGAACTGGGCTCTTTGGAGGGGAACGCCGCGGCGACGAACGCGCCTGAGGGCGATGAGGATGGCGGGAGGAGTGCGGCGATAGGCGGGCAAGGCTCCCTGCGGTTGAGGGTGGTGGAGGAGTAGGACTAGGCCGCTTGTTCGCTGCTTAGGGGGCAACCCTCCCTTGCATTGACACTTAGTTTTCGTGCACTCGGGTTGAGATTGATCGCTATCCACAGAGATAACCGCGCCTGCGACATCGGAAGTCATCGACGTTTGTATTTGGCACGAGTTGACGCTGTCGACATCTTCCGCTTTGCGGGAGATATAGCATTTTCCTAGCCTTGTGAGAGGACGTTCTTCCCGCAGGGACGCTTGGAAAAGCAAAAGACGGGTGATCGTCGGGCTACCGCCCCACCGCGTCAGCCAGTTCCGCGATCAGCTTCGTATCCTCAGCCGGTCTCTGCTTCTTCGCGGTCACCAGGCAGGCCTGCGAGCGCAGGATGACGCCGTCATCCAGTACCTTCAGGTGATTGGCCTTGAGGGTGGAGCCGGTCGAGGTGATGTCGACGATGACATCGGCCGAGCCGGCAGCCGGTGCACCCTCGGTGGCGCCGAGGCTTTCGACGATCCGGTAGACCTGAATGCCGTGCTTCTGCGAGAAGAACTGCTGGGTCAGACGCCAGTATTTGGTGGCGATCCGCAGCCGCCGTCCGTGCCTATGGCGGAAGTCCGCCGCCACATCGTCCAGATCAGCCATGGTCGAAACGTCGAACCAGACTTCGGGGACGGCGACCACGACGTCAGCGTGACCAAAACCAAGCCTCGCAGAAATCCCGACGCGGGATTCCCATTCCGGAATGGTCTCGCGCACCAGGTCCTCGCCGGTGACGCCAAGATCGATGCTGCCGCGATCGAGCTCGCGCGCGATTTCGGAAGCGGAGAGAAAGGTCACCTCCAGTTGCTCGTGACCCTCGACCGCTGCCCGATAGCGCCGGTCGTTCTCCGGCAGGCGGATGGGATAACCCGCTTTTAAAAGCCGCTCGATCGACTGGTCCTTAAGCCGCCCTTTTGAGGGAAGAGCCAGCGTGACGGTCATTGCTTCTCTCCTCTGAGAGCCGCCACACGGTCGAGCCAGATCGAAAAACCGACGCCGGGAATGGGCTTTTCCGCCCCGAGCAGTGTCAGCAGGCGGTCGTAGCGCCCGCCGCCCACCAGGGGCTGGCGCTGGTCTTGCATCCCGATCTCGAAGATGAAGCCGGTGTAATAGTCGAGCGGACGGCCGAAGCCCGCATCATAGCGGATGTAATCAAGCGGCAGATCGTAGGCCTTGATGCGCTCGACGCGCGCGCCGAATTCGCCGAGCGCGTCGTCCAGCACAATGCCGGCCTCTTCTGCAAAACTCGCCAATTGGTCGCCAGCGCGCTCCAGCGGCACGTTGATGGCCAGGAATGTCTTCATCGCATTAAGCGCTGTGTCGGAAAGGCGGACACTGCGCAGCGTTGCCTTTTCGAGGAGACGCTGCGCGATTTCGCCGGGCTCGCGGCCGGCTGTCGGCGAGAGCCCCATGGCCTGCATCGCCTCTTCGATGTGCTGAGTGAGGCGCTGCTCGTCCCCGCGCGTGACGAGGCTTGCGACTTCGCGTGGTAGGTTGGCAGCGCCTGGAGGATTGGTAAACTCCGCAATGGCCGCTTCGAGCAGGCTCGGCGAGCCGAAAGCGCGCGCAAGTCGCTTCTGCCAGCCGCGTGGAAGACCGAGGGCGGAGAGCACGGCTTCGAAGACGGCTTGATCCCCCAGCGTGACCTGAAAAGCCGCGTTTGGCAGAACGCGCGACAGGATGACATGGGCATCCGCCAGCGAACGGGCGTCGGCGTCGGGGTGATCCGCCGTCCCCAAATCCTCAATACCCGCCTGGAAGAACTCCGCGCCGCCCTCGCGGCGCTGGCGGAACACCTCGCCCAGATAAGCGTAACGGCGCGGCGTGGAAGCCCGCTTCTCGATATGGTCGAGGCAGACGGGGATGGTGAATTCCGGACGCAGGCAAAGCGTCTGGCCGGTTTCACTCTCGGTGAGGAAAATCCGCCGGCGCAGGTCCTCACCGGCCATGTCGAGAAAAGGATCGGCAGGCTGAATGATCGAGATATCCGTCAGCGCCGCCTCGCGCTCGGCAAAGAGGTCGAGGATCTCGGTCGCGAAGGAGGGATAGCGGGACGTCATGGCTGAGGCGCCTTGCTGGAGAGCCCTCCATCTGGACCGCCTACCATCTTCCGCGCAATGCAGGAGGCCTGCGGACGACCCGCCCGATTCCCGGCCCTCAGCGGTGTCCGCTCGGGTGCGGTCATTCTGGCGGCGTAATCTCCTCCTTTCAGCGGGAGATGCCCGGCAGTGCGGAGGGGGCTATGCCCCGCATTGGCGAGCAGGAACATGCGGCTTATGCGCTCCGCTCGCTCGCCTGTGCATCCAGCACGCGCCTTACGGCCGCTACCATTTCGCCTTCGGGCACGGAGAACTGCGCCGGACGGGATTCGCGCCAGGTCACATTGTCTTCGATCTCTTCGGAGAGACGTTTGCCCTCCACAAGATCCTTGATCTGCACCTCGCCCTTCTCGCGCTCGTCGCCACCCTGGATGATGACGCACGGACTGCCGCGGCGGTCGGCATATTTCATCTGCGCCTTCATGCCGGCGCCGCCGAGATACATTTCCGCGCGAATGCCGGCTTGGCGCAACCCGGAGACGAGCCGCTGGTAACGCCCGAGGCTTTCCGTGTCCTTGTCCATCACGAGCACCACCACCGGCGCAACCGCCTCGACCGTTTCGAGCTTGCCGAGATTCTTGAGGGCGGTCATGAGACGGGAGACGCCGATGGAGAAGCCCGTCGCAGGCACCGGCTCGCCGCGGAAACGCGAAACGAGCCCGTCGTAACGCCCGCCGCCGCCGACCGAGCCGAAGCGTACCGTCTCGCCATCTTCGTTGACGACCGGGAACGTCAGTTCCGCTTCGAAGACCGGGCCGGTGTAGTATTCCAGGCCACGTACGACAGAGGGGTCGATGCGGATGCGGTCCTCGTCGTAGCCCGCTGCGGATACCAGAGCAGCGATTTCCTGCAATTCGCTGATGCCTTGTTGCCAGATCTCGTTTCGAGCTGCACTATCCGAACCATCTTCTGTGCCGAGGCACATTGCGAGTACGGTGTTCTGTTGCTCCTCGTCGAGTTCGGCACCTTTCGTGAAATCGCCGCTCTCGTCCAGGCGGCCCTTGCCGAGCAACTGCTGCACGCCTTCCGGGCCGAACTTGTCCAGCTTGTCGATCGCGCGCAGCACTGTCAGCCTGCGTCCGGCATTCTCGTCGCCGCCGAGGCCGATCGCCTCCAGCACACCGTCGAGCACTTTCCGGTTGTTCACCCGGATCACGTAATCGCCGCGCTTGATGCCCAGTGCCTCCATCACATCCGCCATCATCATGCACATCTCGGCATCGGCCGAGACATGTGGTGCGCCCACCGTATCGGCGTCGAACTGCATGAACTGGCGGAAGCGGCCGGGGCCGGGCTTCTCGTTGCGGAAGACCCACCCTGCGCGGTAGCTACGATAGGGTTTCGGCAGGCGCTCGAAATTTTCAGCCACGAAGCGGGCGAGCGGCGCGGTTAAATCGTAGCGCAGCGACAGCCACTGCTCGTCGTCATCCTGGAAGGAGAAGACGCCCTCGTTGGGGCGATCCTGATCCGGCAGGAATTTTCCCAGCGCATCCGTGTATTCGATGAGCGGCGTCTCCACGGGCTCGAAGCCATAGAGTTCGTAGACGGAGCGGATTTTCGCCATCATCTCATCGACGGCGCGGATGTCGGCCGGATGGCGGTCGACAAGCCCGCGCGGGAGCCTTGCCTTTACCTTATCCGCCTTGTCAGCCATGCTGAAAATCCGTCTCTTCTTGAATGGAAACCGCGCCCGCATGCGAGCGCGGCTGTCCTAACCGATAAGCATGGGAGCGGCAAGGGCGCTCGGCTGAAAGCGGGTGACATGCGGCGGCACTTCGGCTAATTCCTCACGGCGTTCCAGGCCATGAGCCTGCCCATGCCGAATGTCCCAAGGAGAATTCATGCCGCAGCAGCCGGCCATGGTCGACAGCCTCGACGCGTTAGCGCAGCCCTACAGCGTGATCCTCTGCGATGTCTGGGGCGTCTTGCACAATGGTGTGGTGACCTTCCCGCCTGCCGCCGAGGCGCTCGTGCGGGCACGCCAGGCAGGCAAGGCAGTGGTGCTCGTCACTAACTCGCCCCGTCCGAGCAAGTTCGTGAAGGAGCAATTGCGCCAGATCGGTGTTCCAGACGAGGCCTGGGACGAGGTCGTGACCTCTGGCGACGTGACACGGGATTTGATCAGGAACGGGCCGCGCCGCGTGTTCCATCTGGGCCCAGACCGAGACCTGCCCATCTATGACGGCCTCGATGTCGAGCTGGTGGAAGAGTTCGAGGCGGCGGGCGTGGTCTGTACCGGGCTTTTCGACGATGAGACCGAAACGCCGGAGGATTACGCCGAAATGTTGCAGCGGATGCGCGCCCGCGACCTGCCTTTCATCTGTGCCAATCCGGATATCGTGGTCGAGCGGGGCGACCGGCTGATCTTCTGTGCCGGCGCGCTGGCGCGCGACTACGGCCAGCTTGGCGGCCGCACGCTGATCGCGGGCAAGCCGCACCGGCACATCTATGAAGCTGCGCTGGCGGCAGCGGCGCGGAAGCTTGGGCGGGAAGTGGCCCCGCACGAGACGCTCGCCATCGGGGACGGAATGTTGACCGACGTGAAGGGGGCGGCCGGCATGGGCGTGGACGTGCTATTCGTGACCGACGGCATTCATGTATCTGAGTACAAGCAGGATGGGGCACTGCATCAGGCGCGGCTGGCCGCTTTCCTGGAGAAGCATGGCCATCAGCCTGTGGCGGCGATCGAGCGGTTGAGGTAGGAGCGAGGGTGGAGCAGTTCCTGCGGCTTTCCGGATATCAGGACATGCCCGCGCATCTGCGCGGGGCTGTCATTGCCATCGGCAATTTCGACGGCGTGCATCGCGGGCACCAGGCGGTGCTTTGGCGCGCGCTGGAGATCGCGGATGAGCGGCGGGTCCCGGCGGTGGTGCTTACATTCGAGCCGCATCCGCGCACGATCTTCCGGCCGGAAATTCCTCTTTTCCGGTTGACGCCTGCTCCCATGAAGGCGCGGCTGCTTGCCGGCCTGGGCTTCGATGCCGTGGTGGAGCAGCCTTTCACGCGCGAATTCTCCTCCCTTTCGGCGGAGCGCTTCGTCGCCGAGGTGTTGGTGGGGGGCCTCGGGGCATCGCATGTGGTTACTGGCTTCGACTTCCACTACGGGAAGGGAAGGGGTGGCACACCGGAAACATTGATGGCTGCCGGAACGACCTATGGCTTCGGCGTGACGGTCCTGGATGCGTTTTCCGACGAGGGAGGTGATGTGGTCTCCTCAAGCCGCATCCGCGCCCTGCTTGCCGAAGGAGACGTGGCGGAGGCGGCCGGGCTTCTCGGCTATCGCTACACGGTGGAGGCCGAAGTCACTGGCGGCAAGAAGCTCGGGCGGACGCTCGGCTTTCCTACGGCCAATATGTCGCTGCCGCCGGAGACGGAGCTTCGCCACGGCATTTACGCCGTCCGTCTGCGCCGGGCAGACAGCACGCTCCATGACGGCGTGGCGAATTTCGGCCGCCGCCCGACTGTGGACGAGAACGGCGCGCCCCTCCTCGAAACGTTCGTGTTCGATTTCAGTGGCGACCTCTACGGCGAGACCTGCGCGGTGTCCCTCTTCGGCTTTCTGCGCGGAGAGGAGAAATTCGACAGCCTCGACGCGCTTGTCGTCCAGATGAAGCGGGATGAGGAGGAGGCGAAGGCGCTGCTCTCAGGTGTCCGGCCGTTTTCCGAGCTGGATCTCAGCATTGCGTTTGAGGGGAAGTAAAGCGCAATAGAAGATCGTCCGTGTTTCTCCTCACCGGCGGTTTCAGCGAAATTCGCTCGCTATTCACTATTCACCATTGACCTCTTTATTCCCAGGTCCGTCTCGGCTAAAAGCCCACACCATGAAGACGAGCGCCGGTTTCACGCCGTTTGCCATACGAATTATTGGCCCGGCTTTCCGCGCGGCCTGAGGGTCGCCGGAAGGTCCGGGTTTTCTGCGCTCGGCTGAGCGCCATATCCGTCACTTCAGATGGTCATCGGCGAGGCCAAAGGGTCCTCGCATTCTTACGGCGATACAATGAGCGAAACCACCGAAAAGCTGGATTATTCCAAGACCCTCTATCTGCCGCAGACGGATTTTCCGATGCGTGCCGGGCTGCCGCAGAAGGAGCCGGAGATCGTCGCCCGCTGGGAAGATATGGATCTCTACAGGCTTTTGCGCGAGGAAGCGAAGGGTCGCCCCCTCTTCGTGCTGCATGACGGTCCTCCTTACGCCAATGGGCATATCCATATCGGCCACGCCCTCAACAAGGTTCTGAAGGATGTCATCACCCGCTCGTTCCAGATGCGGGGCTATGACTCGAACTATGTTCCGGGTTGGGACTGCCACGGCCTGCCGATCGAATGGAAGATCGAGGAGCAGTATCGCGCCAAGGGCAAGAACAAGGACGAGGTGCCGATCAACGAATTCCGACAGGAATGCCGGGAATTCGCCACGCACTGGATCAAGGTACAGACCGAGGAGTTCCAGCGGCTCGGCGTGGTCGGCGATTTCAAGAACCCTTACACGACCATGGCCTATCATGCCGAGGCCCGCATAGCCGGCGAGCTTCTGAAATTCGCCATGTCCGGCCAGCTCTACCGCGGTTCGAAGCCGGTGATGTGGAGCGTGGTGGAGCGCACGGCGCTTGCTGAAGCCGAAGTCGAGTACCACGATTACGAGAGCGATACCGTCTGGGTAAAGTTTCCGGTGGTGGAGGGCGCTTCGGATCTGGTTGGGGCCTCCGTGGTCATCTGGACAACCACCCCGTGGACGCTGCCCGGTAACCGCGCGATCTCCTATTCTCCACGCGTCTCCTACGGTCTCTACCAGGTCACTTCAGCCGAGAACGATTTCGGCCCGCGTCCGGGTGAAAAGATGATCTTTGCTGATGCTTTGGCCGAGGAAGCTTTCGCCAAGGCGAAGCTTCAGTTCAAGCGCCTGCGGGATGTTGCGGCAGACGAACTTGCTTCCATGCTCTGCTCCCATCCTCTGGAGGGTCTCAACGGCGGCTACAATTTCCCCGTCCCGCTGCTGCCCGGCGAGCACGTCACTGATGACGCCGGTACCGGTTTCGTCCACACGGCGCCCGGCCATGGCCGGGAGGACTTTGACGTCTGGATGGACAATGCCCGGGCTCTCGAGGCACGCGGCATCGACACCGCGATCCCCTTCACGGTGGACGATGCCGGCTTCTTCACCAAGGACACGCCCGGTTTCGGCCCGGACCGCGAGGGCGGGGCCGCACGCGTCATCGACGATTCCGGCAAGAAAGGCGACGCAAACAAAGCCGTCATCGAGGCGCTGATCGCGAAGGACATGCTCTTTGCGCGGGGAAGGCTGAAGCACCAGTATCCGCATTCCTGGCGTTCGAAGAAGCCGGTGATCTTCCGCAACACGCCGCAATGGTTCGTCTATATGGACAAGGACCTGGGCGATGGCACGACACTTCGCAGCCGTGCCCTGAAGGCGATCGATGAAACGCGCTTCGTGCCGGCGGCTGGCCAGACCCGGCTGCGCTCGATGATCGAGGAACGGCCAGACTGGGTGTTGTCGCGCCAGCGCGCCTGGGGCGTGCCGATCGCCGTCTTCGTCGACGAGAACGGCGAGGTGCTGAAGGACGAGGCGGTCAATGCGCGCATCATGGAGGCCTTCGAGAAGGAGGGCGCGGATGCATGGTTCGCCGAAGGCGCAAAGGAGCGCTTTCTGGCCGGCCGCAACGACATGGAGCGCTGGACGCAGGTACGCGACATCCTCGACGTGTGGTTCGATTCGGGCTCCACGCATGTCTTCACGCTGGAGGATCGGCCGGACCTGAAATGGCCGGCGGATGTCTATCTGGAAGGCTCCGACCAGCACCGCGGCTGGTTCCATTCCTCGCTGCTCGAGTCCTGCGGCACGCGCGGTCGCGCGCCCTACAATGCCGTCATCACCCATGGCTTCACCATGGATGAGGAAGGCCGCAAGATGTCGAAGTCGCTGGGCAACACGGTGGTGCCCCAGGACGTCATGGCGAAATCGGGTGCCGACATCCTACGGCTATGGGTGGTGACGACCGACTACTGGGAAGACCAGCGGCTCGGGCAGAACATCCTGCAGACGAATATCGACGCCTACCGCAAGCTCAGGAACACGATCCGCTGGATGCTCGGCACGCTCGCCCATGACGATGGCGAGGTGGTGCCTCTCACCAAGATGCCCGAGCTTGAGCGGCTGATGCTGCATCGATTGTTCGAGCTCGACCAGATCGTGCGCAAGGGTTACGACAATTTCGATTTCAAGCGTGTCACCCGTGCCTTGCTCGACTTCATGGTCGTGGAGCTTTCCGCCTTCTATTTCGACGTGCGGAAGGATGTGCTCTACTGCGATGCGCCGTCGAGCGTCCGCCGCAAGGCCGCCCTTCAGGTCGTCCGTCAGCTCTTCGACTGCCTGGTGACGTGGCTTGCCCCCATGCTGCCCTTCACCACAGAGGAAGCCTGGCTGGAACGCTATCCTGATGCGAAGTCTGTGCATCTGGCACAGTTTCCGGATGTTCCCAGCGCTTGGCATGACGAAGCGCTGGCCGAGAAATGGCGCAAGATCCGCCAGGTGCGGCGCGTCGTCACCGGCGCGCTGGAGATCGAGCGCAGGGAGAAGACCATCGGCTCATCCCTTGAAGCTGCGCCTATCGTGTTCCTGGGCAGCGAGCTTGCCGGCCTGTTCGACGGGCTCGATGCAGACGAGATCTTCATCACTTCCGGTGCGGCGGTGAAAAGCGCGGATGCTGGATCCGCACTCGACCATGCCGAGGTCAAGGATCTTTCGGCCCTTTTCACCGATGAGGCCGTGGGGTCCCAGGTCGCCGTGAAATTCCGCCGGGCGGAGGAGCTTGGCTTGCGCAAATGTGCTCGTTCCTGGCGCTATACGGATGATGTGGGTTCCGATTCGGAATACCCGGATGTCTCGGCCCGCGATGCCGCTGCTTTGCGCGAGTTGAAGACTCTTGGGCGCATTTAACGGGCGGCGTTGCGTCAACCCTGGCCGTCCGCTAAAAGGCGGCCAAGGTTAACGCGCCATTATCTCGTCCGATTTTCCGGCGAAGAGGCGGGGAATGAGGGGCGGCAACAAGCGTGCCGAGGAGAGTTGACGTTGAAGCATCTTGATCAAGCGGCACGCCGCCCAGAACGAAGAGCAGTCTACAGGTTTGCCTCGGCGGCCACGGCGATATCCGCAATCGTGCTTTCCGGTTGTGCCGGCCCGACCTATGGGACGGGCAAGCCTGCCGACCAGCAGCTTCTGCAAGACGTGACCGGAATTCTTTCGGTCGGTCCCAAGGACAAAGAGGCGATCAATTACAACCCGCGTCCGGGAATCGTGAAGCCGCCCTCCACCACGATTCTTCCGCCGCCGCAGGAAAGCGTCGCTGCGAACAATCCGAATTGGCCGGAATCGCCGGAACAGCGCTTGGCACGCATCCGTGCTGAGGCGACCGCCAACCAGGACAATCCCTTCTATCGCTCGAACGTCATCCGCGATGTGAGCCCCAGCGGGGATGGCCCACGTCTACGGGATGATCTCACCGAGGGCGATAGGGTCAGGCCGGCGATATTGTCCCCCGGCGGCCAGCGCGCACAGCGCCAGGCGTTCCAGGAGCGCCGGCAGATCAGCCAGCAGGGCAGCCCGACGACGCGCCGGTATTTGAGCGAGCCGCCGACTGAATACCGTCAGCCTGCTGCGACAGCGCCGGCCGGGGATCTCGGTGTGGAGGAATACAAGAAGGAGCGCGCCGCCAAACGCGGTGAGGGCAGCCTGCGCCGGCTCTGGCCCTGGTAATGATGCTCCTGCGGACCAGCTGAAGGCCTAGTCCCGCCTCTCCGCGAAAAATGCCTTAAGCAGGGCCGCTGCCTCGCGCTCGCCGAGGCCCTCGTAGAGTTCCGGCGCGTGATGGCAGGTGGGCTGTGCGAAGAAGCGCCCGCCATGGATCACCCCGCCGCCCTTTGGATCGCTTGCGCCGAAATAGAGCCGGCGGATGCGCGCAAAGGAAATGGCCCCGGCGCACATCGCGCAGGGCTCCAGGGTTACATAGAGGTCGGCGCCGATAAGGCGTTCCGCCCCTTCCGTCTGGCAGGCGGCGCGGATGGCAAGCATCTCGGCATGGGCGGTGGGGTCATTGAGCTCGCGCGTGCGGTTTCCGGCACTTGCCACGATTCTTCCGTCCCGCACCACCACCGCCCCCACCGGCACCTCGCCGCGCGCGGCGGCGCGCTGCGCCTCCTGGAGGGCTGCATCCATGAAGCTCGCGTAAGCTTTTGGTTGTTGCTCTTCCAATCTTTTTGCTCGCAACGCAGATGACGAATTGATACCTAGGGCGAAACGCGCTCGCACCCGCTCGCGCTTCCGCTCTAAATAATTTGCCGCATTTTACGACGCCGGGTGATTTCACTCGGCCGCAAAAATGCTCTAGCCCGCCTGAGAGGCAGAGGCCATCATGAAGAACAACAGAAAAGACAAAACTGAAAGACCGGCCGCGCCGCAGAGGAAACCGACCGACAAGCCCGCTGCCAAGGGCGGCGCCCGCGAACCGGGTGGGAAGACACCCAAGGCGGAAGCGTTCAAGGGCGAGCGCATTGCCAAGCGCCTGGCGCGCGTTGGGGTCGCGTCCCGGCGCGACGCGGAGACGATGATCGAGGCGGGCCAGGTGAAGGTGAACGGACGCGTTTTGACGTCGCCCGCGTTCAATGTAGGTCCTTCCGACCGAATCGAGGTGAACGGGGAACCCCTTCCCGTTGCCGAGCGGACACGGCTTTTCCTTTTCCACAAGCCAGCCGGTCTCGTGACCACCACACGCGATCCAGAGGGTCGCAAGACGATCTTCGACACATTGCCGGAGGGCTTGCCTCGGCTGATCACCATTGGCCGCCTGGACATCAACACCGAAGGGCTGCTGCTGCTGACCAATGACGGCGGACTCGCGCGCGTGCTGGAACTGCCATCTACAGGCTGGCTGAGGCGTTACCGGGTGCGCGTGCACGGCAAGGTTGATCCTAAGGCTCTGGCGGAGCTGGAGCAGGGGATCGCCGTCGACGGTATATTCTACGGCGCAATCACGGCCACTCTCGATCGGCAGCAGGGCAGCAATGCGTGGCTGACTCTCGGACTTCGCGAGGGCAAGAACCGGGAGGTTAGGAATGTCCTCGGCGCGCTGGGGCTCGACGTTACGCGTCTGATCCGCATCTCCTACGGACCGTTCCAGCTCGCCGATCTGCCCGAGGGCGCCGTTCAGGAGGTGAAAGGCCGTACGCTGCGCGATCAGCTCGGTGAACGCCTGATCGAGCAGGCAGGCGCCAATTTCGAGGCGCCGATCGCCAAGCCTTTTGCGAACAAACCGGTGCGTGGCGATCGGAAGAGGCCCGATGAGGACACGCCGAGGATCAGCAAGGGGGAGGATTCGGGCAAGGAAAGAAAGCCGGCGGCCCGCAGGAAATCGCCAGAGGAGAAACGTGAGGAGGCTCGCGACAGGCTGCAGACGAAGCGGCCCGAGCGTTTCGAGCGAAAGGACGCGGCTGCTCGCAAACCGCAGCGAGATCGTCCAACGCGGTTTTCCGGCGACGCGCGACCGGAGAGACCCGAGCGCGAGCGTCCCCCGCGCGGGCCACGCCCGGAGCGTTTCGAGGGAAAGAGTGAGGCCGTTCGCGAAGGCAAGCGAGATCGTCCAACGCGGTTTTCCGGCGACGCGCGACCGGAGAGACCCGAGCGCGAGCGTCCCCCGCGCGGGCCACGCCCGGAGCGTTTCGAGGGAAAGAGTGAGGCCGTTCGCGAAGGCGAGCGAGATCGGCCGACACGGTTTTCGGGGGACGCACGACCTGAGAGATCCGAACGGGAACGTCCTTCGCGCGGGCCGAGGCCGGAGCGTTTTGAGGGAAAGGGCGAGGCTGTTCGCGAAGGCAATCGAGATCGGCCGACACGGTTTTCCAAGGATGCGCGGCCTGAAAGAGCCGAGCGCGAGCGTCCCTCAGGCGGCTCCAAGCCGCGGCGGTCGGCGGACGCTTCCATCGAGCGACGCTCTCGCTCATCCAATGTCTGGATGGCGCCCGGCGCGCGCCCGGTGGGCAAAAAACGGGCCGAGGAAGCCATAGAAGAGGGTGCAAGGAAGAAGCCAAGGGCCGGCCGGTCAGAAGCGGGCGACAATGCCAAGGGCGGGCGCCCGCAGGGGAAGGGGCGTGCCGGTGACAGGCCCGCCAAGCCCGGCAAAGGGCGCCGGGAACGCTGAGCACCGCATGCGCAGGCTAGCTCCCGTTTATCTGCGATTCATCTCCTCACCCACCGCTTCGGGGAAGGTGAGGAGAGGGTGCTGGGCCATATGGCCGTTCCTCCCCCTCGGGGCTCCCCAGACACGTGATATGCGGGGGGCGGCTTGATGCGCGTCGTCGGCGGCAATTTGAGCGGGCGGCGTCTCGCTTCACCAAAAAGTGATGCGATTCGCCCGACCACGGATCGAGCCCGCGAGTCTCTGTTCAACATCCTCAAACATTCCTATCCGGGTGCCGTCGAAGGCGCACGCGTGCTTGATCTGTTTTCCGGCAGCGGGGCGCTCGGCATAGAGGCCGTTTCGCGCGGGGCGAGTTATTGCCTGTTCGTGGAGGAGGCGGCGGGGGCCCGTGCATTGATCCGTGAAAACGTCGAAAGCCTTGGTTTGCAAGGACGGACGCGAATCTTCCGGCGCGATGCGACTCATCTTGGCCCCATCGGCACGATGCAGCCGTTCAATCTTGTCTTCGCCGATCCGCCCTATGGGCGCGGTCTCGGTGAAAAGGCAGTCGCCTCTGCTCTTGTCGGCGGCTGGCTCACCGCTGACGCGCTTATTGTCGTGGAGGAAGCGGCGGCGACGCCGTTCAAACCGCCGGAAGGCGTGGTCATCCACGAGATGCGGACCTATTCTTCAAGCACGCTCGCTTTTTGTGGACTCGTCAGAGTTTAGCCACATCAGGCGTGGTACATCTCGCGCACCGCGAGACGGCCGGCGCATCGGGCCGGGCCGGTCTTATTGAGGCTGAATAGGGTATTTGGATGAGATTTTTATCCTTTCTCGCCGCGCTCCTGATTATGGCAGCGGCAACTCTTCCCCAGGCTTCCGCGCAAAGCCCTTCCGGAGCGTTCGAAGCCGATACGTTCATTCTCGAAAACGGACTTCAGGTCGTGGTCATCCCACAAAGGCGCGTGCCGGTGGTGACCCACATCCTGTTCTACAAGGCAGGGGGCGCGGACGAGGAGCCGGGCCAGTCCGGGATCGCTCATTTTTTCGAGCACCTGATGTTCAAGGCCACGAAGACGCATGAGGCCGGCACGTTCGAAGCGGCCGTCAAAGCGGTGGGTGGCAACCAGAACGCCTTCACGACCAACGATTTCACCGCCTATTTCGAGCAGGTTCCGCCGTCGGCTCTCGGCGAGATGATGGCTTTCGAAGCCGATCGCATGAGAAACCTCGTCCTGAGCGACGAAGCGATCGAGACGGAACGGCGTGTCGTGATGGAAGAGCGCCTAATGCGGGTGGATAATGATCCGTCCGGTATCTTGCAGGAAGCGATTGGCGCCGCGCTGTTCCACAACCATCCATACGGCACGCCGGTTATCGGTTGGATGCACGAGATCGAGCACTTGACGAAGGAACAGCTTCAGACCTTCTACGACGAGTATTACCGGCCCAACAATGCGGTACTGGTCGTGGCGGGCGACGTAGATGTGGAAACCGTCCGGAAGCTTGCCGAAGAGACCTACGGCAAGTTGGAACGCGGTCCCGACCTGCCGCCTCGCATCCGTCCGATGGAGCCCGAGCCGAAGGTCGAGCAGGCCCAAATCCTGCGCGACCCGCGCGTAACGCTACCCTCCTTTTCGCGAAACTGGTTCGGCCCGGCGCCCTTCGGCCAGAACCGCGATGACGCGGATGCGCTGGTGCTCCTTGCCACCATTTTGGGAGGCGGCGAGCGCAGCAGGCTCTACCAGGAACTGGTGGTGAAGAAGCAGATCGCCTCGTCGGCCGGCGCCTGGACTTCCATGAACTTCCGCGACTATTCGCGGATTGGCGTCTACGCCTCGCCTATCGATCCCGACAAGCTGCGCGAGGTGCAGCAGGCCGTCGATCAGGAACTGGAGAAGATGGCGTCCGAGAACGTGTCCGACCATGAACTTGAGACCGCCAAGAAGGTGCTGGCCAGCCAGCTTCTCCTCTCCTGGGAGAGGCAGATGTCGCGGGCGCTTGAAGTGGGAACGACGCTGATGGTGGGCGGAACGCTCGATGATGTCGCCTCGATCCGGGAGCGGATCGACGCCGTTACGGCGGACCGGATTCGGGACGTGGCTCAGCGCTATCTCACGATTCGGCGCAGCGTAGCGGGCTACCTCTTGCCCGTAGGTGCGGAGGACCCGGCATGAGGATGCAACAATCGATGTTGGCCATTACCATGAAAATGTCTCGCCGGATCTCTTTCCGGGCGTTCTCGCTCGGATTGGTCCTCTTCGCTCTCGTCATTCCCGCCCGGGCAGATCTCGACATCGTCGAGGTGACCTCGCCAAAAGGCATCAAGGCATGGCTGGTCGAGGACCAGACGGACCCGATCATTGCCATTTCCTTCGCATTCCTGGGTGGAACCAACGAGGATCCCAAGGGCAAGGAAGGTATGGTCGATCTGATGACCTCGCTGCTCGACAACGGCGCGGGCGACCTCGATTCCGACACGTTCCAGCAGCGGCTCTACGAAACCGGGGCCGATCTTTCCTTCCGTGCGAGCCCGGACATGGTGTCCGGCAGGCTGCGCGTCCTTGCGGGCGAGACCGAGGAGCCACTGGAGCTTCTTTCGCTCGCGATGAAATCGCCGCGCTTCGATGAACCGGAGTTCAACCGGGAGAAAGCAGTCGCGATTTCCGATGTCAGATCGGACAGCAATGATCCGGACACGAGGGGGCAGAAAGCCCTGATGGCCGCCCTTTATGGCGATCATCCTCTGGGAAGGCCGGTGACGGAGGAAACGCTTGCTGCGGTCACGCGCGAGGATCTCGCCAATTTTCACAAGAAGGTTTTCGCCCGCTCCAACCTGATCGTGGGCGTCGTCGGCGCGATCGACCCGGCGACGCTGGAACAGATGCTCGACCAGGTCTTCGGCGATCTCCCGGAGAAGGCCGAAGTGGCCGAGATCCCGCCGCCGCAGCTCAACTTCGGCAAGCAGGTGCGGGAGGTCTATGACCGGCCTCAGACGTCGATCAGCTTCGTTTATCCCGGCGTGGCGGCGACGAGCCCCGATATCTATTCGGCTACGCTGCTCGCCGAGGTGATGGGCGGCAGCGGCCTCAGCTCGCGTCTCTTCACGGAACTGCGCGAGAAGCGCGGCCTCACCTATGGCGCCTATGCCGGCCTCGATGCCAATATCGATTGGGGCGACCTCTCGATCGGTGTCTCCACCGGCGCTGATCGTGCTGCCGAGACGATGCGGACGACGCGGGAAGTCATCCGGCAGATGGTGGAGGAAGGTCCGACCGAGAAGGAACTGGCCGATGCCAAGAAATACGCGATCGGCTCTTACGCGATCTCGCAACTGAGCTCCACGAGCCAGATCGCAAATACCTTGGTGGGCCTGCAACGGCTCGGCCGCGGCCGGGATTATATCGAGCAGCGGGTAGGGCTCTTCGAAGCGGTGACGCTGGACGACGTGAAGGAAATGGCCAAACGGCTCCTTTCCGTCGAGCCCACCGTGCTTATCGTCGGCCCCGAACTCAAGGCCGAGAACTGAGCCTTACCGGCAGCCTGGAAGCCTCGGCTGCCGGTACAGAACCGGCTCTCCCGGAACTGTCGGCGCTCCATCTCCGTTCGTCCGGAAAGGTGAGATAATGGCTAACCAGGACCATGCGAAAAGAAAATCCGGTCCGGCCGCACGCAAAGCGTCCGGCCCGACCTTCGCTGTCGCGTTCGGCGGTGGTGGCGCGCGCGGGCTTGCGCATATCCATGTCATCGAGGCGCTGGACGAACTCGGCATCCGCCCGGTGGTGATCTCCGGCTCTTCTATCGGAGCGATCATGGGCGCAGGCATGGCTGCCGGCATGCCTGGGAAAGATATCCGGGCCTATGCGGCCTCGGTCCTCGCGCGCCGGTCGGAGATTGCCGCCCGCATATGGCGCGCCCGTCCGGCCAAGTTTGCGGAAATGGTCGAAACGGGCCTGCGTCTCGGCCAATTCAATGCGGAACGTATCCTGCGTGAGTTCCTGCCGCGAGGAATCCCCGATACGTTCGAGGAACTCCAAATTCCCCTGCGCGTCACGGCTACGGATTATTACGGCCACTGCCTCACGGTATTCGACCGCGGGGAACTATGGTCTGCGCTTGCGGCTTCCGCGGCACTCCCTGCCGTCTTCCGTCCGGTCATGCGGGATGGCCGCATGCTGATCGACGGAGGAATCTACAATCCGGTCCCGTTCGATATCCTGGAAGGGGCTGCCGACATCCTGATCGCTGTGGACGTCGTTGGCGTGCCGAGCGTGCGCACCTCGAAGATTCCGAACACGATCGAGATGATGTTCGGTGCCACGCAGCTCATGATGCAGTCCATCATCGCGATGAAGCTGCAGAAGCAGCGCCCGGATATCCTTTTGCGGCCGGCCATCTCAGGCTTTCGCGTGCTCGATTTTATGAAGATGGACGCCATTATGGCAGAAACGGCTTCCATCAAGGATGAACTCAAGCATGCCGTCGAGGCGATCCTGAAGCGGGACGCCGCTTAAAGGATCGAACGTCTCCGTCCAGATCAGTTCATCCAGAACCACCCGGCCCCGAGGAAGGCGACGGTGATGATGATCAGGAATATCCAGCCTCGCACAGCCTCACGCATACCTGCACGATAATTCGGGTCACCTTCGTCGAGCACGTCAACCTCTCTTGCCGAGCTTCTATGGAACAGCCAATATCGGGCTTCTACTCCGCTATTCAAGGCCGGACGCAGCAGTTCACAGCATATCGCTCGGGCGGTGCATTCAGGCGGATGAAGAGTGCAGGGCACCGGGCATCGTCCTCGGGCGGATTAGCCGGGGTTCTCCTCCGGCACCCGGGGCAAATGGCGCGCTTCGCGAGCAGGTTTGACGAGAGGTTCGGGTGTGACGGGGCGGACATGCATCTTGTCGCCGCCAGCCTCGGGCCCCTCGACGGCCTGTATAGCCAACCGCTCTTCGTCACGCCTGCGCACGTCGTCGACGATGGCCTGGGCGATCTGTTCATCGGTACCGAGGGCTTCGAGCGAGCGCTGACCGAAAAGCAGTGCCGATTCGAATGTCTCGCGGATTTCATACTCCACGCCGCGAGCCCTGAGTGAAAGCGTGTGCGCCCTATCGTAGGAACGCACGAAGAGCTTAACATGCGGGAATTCGGACTTGATCATGTTGACGATCGCGTCCGTCGTGGTTCGTACATTGGTGCAGACCGCGACCACCTTCGCCTTGCGGATACCAGCAGCCTCGAGAACCTCTTTGCGTCTGCCATCGCCGAAATAGATTCGGAAGCCGAACTTCTCGACGGCCCGCACGCGCGTCGCGGAGTGATCGATGATCGTGACATCCGTCCCGCCGGCCAGCAGGATTTGTGAGGCGATCTGACCGAAGCGCGAGAAGCCGATCATCATGATATCCGCGCCGGCCCCATCGAATGTCTCGTCTATCTTCTCGGGCTCTTCCAGGCGGATCAGAAGCCCGCCGAGTCGTACCGCAAGGGGCGTCAGCGCCATTGAAAGGGTGACGATCGCGATGAGAAGCGACGCCGTTGCGGCGGAAAAGATCAGGGCGGAGGACGCTGCGGTGAAGAGCACGAAGCCGAATTCACCGCCCTGCGGAAGAACGGAGGCGACGTGCACCGCCTCGTTGTGATCGCAACTGAACAGCCGGCACACCCCATAGGCGAGCACCGCCTTTACGGCCATGAAGGCCGGGACCAGGCCGACGATAAGCAACCAATTCTGCAGGATGACGTCGAGATCGAGCGAGAGGCCGATGGCCATGAAGAAAAGACCAAGCAAAATACCTCGGAACGGCTCGATATCGGCGGTAAGCTCATGGCGATAGGAGGAGTCTGCGAGCAGCACCCCGGCTATGAAGGCGCCAAGCCCCATGGAGAGCCCGGCGAAATCCAGAAGCAGAGCCGAGCCCAGCACGACAAAGAGCGCAGCCGCGATCATCGCTTCGCGTGCACCCGTGCTCCCGATCAGCCGGAACAGGGGATTGAGGAGGTAGCGCCCGGCGACCACCAGTGCGGCGATGCAGAGGAGGGCGAGCGCGAACCGGCTCCATGTAATGTCGGCAGCGCCGTTTCCACCGGGGGATAAGAGGGGAATAAGGGCGAGCAGAGGCGCTATCGCAAGATCCTGCAGGAGCAGGATGGAGATTGCGGTTCGGCCATAAGGCAGGTTCACCGTGCCTTCCGTTTCCATGATCTGCACGCCGAACGCAGTGGAAGAAAGTGCAAGGCCGAAGCCGATCACAATGGCGGCAGCGGTCGGCAAACCGAAGAGCACCAGGCAGGCGAGCGCGAGCAACGGTCCCGTCACGATGACCTGGGCGACGCCCAAGCCAAAGATCTGCCGCCGCATGGCCCAGAGACGCGACGGGTTGAGATCGAGGCCGATGAGGAAGAGCAGGAAAACGACACCGAGCTCTGCGACGTGCAGGAGAAGTTCGCCGTCGGCGATAAGACGCGCGATGGGGCCGATCGCAATGCCCGCCGCGAGATAGCCGAGGATCGTGCCAAGCCCGAGCCGCTTGAAGAGCGGGGCTGCCACGACGGCAGCGCCCAGGAGGAGGAGCGGCTGATAATAGATTTGCGCGGCGTCTTCCATGCGCCCCATCCGGTTTTCGTCTGAAGGTCGCGCGTCCGGCCGGGCGCACGACGAACCACAATCAGTGAGTCTACGTGTCGGGCCCTGCGGAATCGACCCGAATTCCCGGTGGCCGATGCTGTAGAGGACCGGGGGTCATTGCGCTGCCCCTCCGGCCACCATAAATGGAAGTTCATGTCTATGTCTTGCCCACTGTTCCATCTCCTCCAAATTGTCACGAAGCCGCCGAGCGGCGGGTTGAACGAAATTCAGGCGCGGAGCAAACATGCCTCTTGATGAAAAAAGCCTCCTCGATCGCGTCGCCAGCCTCGTGGAGGCCGCAAAGCGCGCCGGGGCGGACGCGGCGGATGCTGTGGTGATGCGTTCCCGCTCCAGCAGCGTGTCGGTGCGGCTCGGCAAGGTCGAGGGCACCGAATCGGCTGAAAGCGACGACATGTCCCTGCGGGTCTTCGTCGGGCGGCGGGCGGCGAGCGTTTCGGCCACCACGAGCTCCGATCCCACCGCCCTTGCGGAGCGGGCGATCGCAATGGCCAAAGCCTCTCCGGAAGATCCCTATCAGGGGCTCGCCGATCCCGGCCGGCTCGCGCGCGAGATCGTTGACCTAGACCTCGTCGATTCGACCGAGGTCTCCGCGGAGCGCCTCAAGGAGGATGCGCTTGCGGCTGAAGAAGCAGCGCTTGCCGTGCCCGGTGTCACCAACTCGGCGGGAGCGGGCGCGAGCGCCGGAAGGGGCGGGCTGGTTCTTGCCACCTCGCACGGTTTCGTGGGCGAATATTCGGCTACGCGCTTCGGTCGGTCGGTCAGCGTCATTGCCGGCCAAAGCACGAAGATGGAGCGGGATTACGACTATTCTTCGCGTCTGCACTTCGCCGATCTCGAGACGCCCGAGAAACTCGGCCGCACCGCCGGCGAGCGAGCGGTGAAGCGGCTCAATCCGCGACGCGTAAAGACGGGCGTCTTTCCGGTAATCTATGATCCCCGAGTGGCGCGCGGAATTGCCGGACATATCGCCGCGGCCATCAATGGCGCTTCGGTAGCGCGAAAAACAAGTTTCCTGCGCGACATGATGGGGAAGAAGGTTGCTTCCGAAGGGATCACAGTGACGGACGATCCCTTCCGCCGGCGCGGTTCGAATTCCCGGCCGTTCGACGGTGAGGGTGTCGCAGGCACTCCGCTCGTTCCGGTGGAAAAGGGCGTCCTGACAAGCTGGCTGCTTTCCAGCTCGGTTGCAAAGGAATTGGGGCTTGAGACCAATGGGCGCGGCGTGCGCGCCTCCTCTGCGGTCAATCCGTCCTGTACGAACCTGGCCATCGAGCCGGGAGAAATCTCGCCCGAGGACATGCTGGCATCCGTCAAGAGCGGCTTCTATGTGACCGAATTGTTTGGCCATGGTGTGGATCTCGTCACCGGCGATTACAGCCGGGGTGTCTCAGGTTTCTGGATCGAGAACGGCGCCATCGCCTATCCGGTATCGGAGATAACGATAGCCTCGAACCTTCGCGACATGTTCCTGCACATGACGCCCGCGAGCGATCTCGACCGGAACTATGGCATCGCTGCGCCCACCCTGCTCATCGAAGGGATGACGATTGCCGGAGAGTGAGGCTGCTTTTACGCTCGAGCAGGAGCTTTCGCTGATTGCCGGCGCGGCGCGGGAGGCAGGTCGCATCGCGATGCGGCATTTCCGCCGCGACCCGGAAGTGTGGTGGAAGGAAGGAAAGTCCCCTGTCAGCCAGGCGGATCTCGATGTCGACCTGTTCCTGCGTGAGGTGCTTATGGCGAAGCGGCCGCACTATGGGTGGCTTTCGGAGGAGACGGTCGACAACCAGGAAAGGTTGAGTGCGCCACGCACTTTTGTGGTGGATCCGATCGATGGTACCCGCGCCTTTCTTGGAGGACAAAGCGCGTGGTGCGTGAGCATAGCCGTGGTCGAGAATGGCCGGGCAATTGCCGGCGTGCTCGATTGCCCAGCGCGCGGAGAGGTTTTCACAGCCTTTTCCGGTGGCGGGGCGCATCGCAACGGTGAGCCGATCGCCGTCAAGGTTGCCGGACGCGAGCTTACGCTTGCCGGGCCCAAAAGCATGATCAAGGCGTTGCCGCCCGAGATCTATGCTCGGGTGACGCCTTATCCCTATGTTCCCTCTCTCGCTTATCGGATCGCCCTTGTGGCGAGCGGAGTACTGGACGCTACCTTCGTGAAATCGCGTTCCCACGATTGGGATCTCGCAGCCGCGGATGTCATCCTGCAGGAAGCGGGGGGCATCATCATCGGCGAAGCGATGCAGCGCCCGCACTATGCAGGGCCGGACCCGCGACGCGGAGCGCTTGTGGCCGGGAGCGGCAGACTGTTGGAGGTCATGGCCGACGTGACGGCCGTTCTTGAGGAGTAAGGCTGGCGCAACGCGTTGTTAGCATTGAAGCCGAGCATAGGTTTTCAAAGAGCCCGAATTAATCTAGATCAGGCCGACTGCTTCGCGGGCTTGCCACAAAAGCTCCTAAAAGGGGAAGGATGAGCCAATGTCTGAGGATCAGGGCAAAAAGCAGCTTCTTCATCTTGTGTTCGGCGGCGAACTGAAATCGTTATCGAGCACCGAGTTTCGCGATCTTGAGGCGCTGGACATCGTGGGTATCTATGGGGATTACAAAAGCGCTGAGGTGGCCTGGCGGGCAAAGGCGCAGCAAACCGTTGACAATGCCCACATGCGCTATTTCATCGTCCATCTCCATCGCCTGCTCGACCCGAACTCGGATAAGGGCGGGCACGGCTAACTGATGGCGGATAGGGCGGTTGTTGCGTCAGTGGTGAAAGAGCCGCGCCGGGAGCGTCCGATGAAAGCGTTGTGGCGGCGGATTCGCAAGCCGCTGGCGCGTTCCCGTCTGGTCAAGAACATCCTGGCGTCTCTGATGGCGCTGGCGCTTCGCATCATCGACGGGACGAACAGGCGCGTGGAGGGCTCGGACGATGTGGAAAGCACCGTCGACAAGTTCTCGCCGCTCATCATAGCACTCTGGCACGGACAGCATCTGCTAGCGCCTGCTATCAAGCCCCGCCGACAGCCGCTGGTGGCGCTCTTTTCCAGAAGCGCGGATGCGGAGCTGAACGCGCTGGTCGCCGAAAAGATGGACATTCGGGTGGTTCGCGGCTCGGGCGGGCGGCAGCGCAAAAACAGCGTCCAGAAAGGTGGCGCGGCCGCGCTTATCCAGCTGAAGCGCGCCATCGAAGAGGGCTCCAATGTGGCGATGATCGCGGATATCCCGCATGGAACCCCGCGCGAGGCCGGGCTCGGCATCGTGACTCTGGCCAGGCTTTCGGGACGCCCCGTGGTGCCCATGGCGATAGCGACGAGCCGGCGCAAGGTGCTGGAGCGTACATGGGACAAGACGACGCTCAATCTTCCTTTCGGCCGGTGCGCCGTGATCATGGCCGATCCGATCTATGTGGCAGCGGATGCGGATGAGCAGGAAATGGAACGGAAGCGGCAAGAGGTAACCGAGGCGCTCAATCGCGTCACCCGGGACGCCTATGACCTCGTCGACGGGAATTCCTCCAACCGCAGTCGTGAGGCAGAATGAGCGAACGTTGGGCACGTGCCATGTTGACGACCTATCGTTGGGCGGGGGCCGCGGCCTTCCCGCTCATCGGCGGCTATGTCGCCTGGCGCGTCAGCAAGGGCAAGGAGGATCGGGCGCGGCGGCACGAGCGTTATGGCCGGTCGGATGTTCCCCGTCCCGAAGGTCCTCTGATCTGGATGCATGCGGCGAGCGTTGGCGAGACGATGGCCGTTATGGGGCTCATCGAGCATTTCCTGTCGAGCGGCATCAAGGTGGTGCTCACCACCGGCACGGTCACCTCGGCCAGCGTTGCGGCGGAACGGCTCGGGGACCGTATCATCCATCAATATGTGCCGCTCGATCTGAAGCCGGCGGTAAGCCGCTTCCTGAACCACTGGAAACCTGATCTCGCCGTCATGGCGGAGTCCGAGATATGGCCGCTGACCATTCTGGAACTGGGCGCGCGGCGGGTGCCCCAGGTTTTGGTGAACGGCCGCATGTCCGACCGCTCCTTTGCACGCTGGCAGCGTCGTCCCTCGCTTGCGGAAGCGCTCTTCGAAAATCTTGCGCATGTGGTTGCGCAGTCGGACCTTGACGGCGAGCGTTTCCGACAGCTTGGGGCCCGTCCTGTCACCGTCTCCGGCAACCTCAAGGTCGACACGCATGTGCCGCCGGTCGACCAGAACGCGCTCGAAATGCTTCGACGCACGATCAATGGCCGTAAGACCTGGGCGGCCGTCTCCACCCATGAGGGTGAGGAGATGATTGCAGCCGATGTCCACACGCTCGTCAAAAGGCGGCATCCGGATCTTTTGACCATTATCGTCCCCCGCCACCCGGAGCGTTGCGCTGCCTTGAAGGAGGAGCTCACCGCACGAGGGTTGAACGTCGCCCTGCGCAACGGAGGTCCGTTCGTTTCGCCCAAAACCGACATCCTGCTCGGCAACAGCATCGGAGAGATGGGCCTTTACCTGCGGCTGACCGAAATTGCCTTTGTCGGCCGCTCCTTGACCGGAAAAGGCGGCCAGAACCCGCTGGAGCCCGCTATGTTGGGGACCGCGGTCCTTTCGGGGGTCGATGTCCAGAATTTCCGCGACTCCTATCGCAAGCTCATCGAGCGCGGCGGGGCCAAGCTGGTGCGCGACGCGCAAATGCTGGCCGGTGCGGTCAACTTCCTGCTTAAGAACGACGAAATGCGCCAAGGGATGATCGCGGCAGGCAGGAAAACGGTGAAGGAGATGTCGGGCGCGCTCTCCCGCACATTGACGGCGCTCGAACCGTTTATTCACCCGCTGATCGTGAAGAGCCGCCTGCAAAACGGTGACGCGGGAGGGTAATTCCATGGCCGCAAGCGAGGCGCCCCCCTTCTGGTGGGAAAAGCCCGACTGGCGGGCCTGGACGCTCTGGCCTCTGTCCTCGGCCTATGGCTTGGCCGCCAGCGCGCGCCTCCGCTCGGCCAAGCGCGAGAAGGTTCCTGCGGCCGTCCTTTGCATCGGCAATCTCACCGTAGGAGGGGAGGGCAAGACACCGATCGCCATTGCTTTGGCGCGCCATGCAATCGCCAGGGGACTGAAGGTCGGGTTCTTAAGCCGCGGTTATGGCGGTACCGTTTCCAAACCGCATTTCGTAAACCCGGAGGAGGACTCCGCGCGCGCCGTTGGTGACGAGCCGTTGCTGCTTGCGCGCCATGCTCCCACCGTCGTCGCGCGCGACCGGATTGCCGGAGCGCACCGCCTCGTGCGTGCGGGCTGTGAGCTCATCATCATGGACGACGGCTTCCAGAGCGCACAGATCCACATCGATTATGCACTTATTGTCGTCGATTCCTGGCGCGGTCTGGGGAATGGTCACGTCCTTCCAGGCGGACCGTTGAGAGCGCCACTCACAGAGCAGATGCGGTTTGTCGACGGCGTCGTCACCATGGGAAAGGGAGATGCCGCCGAGATCGTGGTGCGCAGCGCCTCCCGGGCCGGGAGACCGGTCTTTTCTGCACGCGTCCGTCCGCGTTCCAGGCAAGGCTTCAAGGGTAAGCGCGTGCTTGCCTTTGCGGGGATCGGCAATCCGCAGAAATTCTACGCCTCCCTGCAGGAGAGCGGGGCCGATATCGTGAAGACGCACTCCTTCCCCGACCACCACCCGTTTACCGAGGAGGAGGTGGGGGAGCTTTCGGCGATTGCCGAGGCGGAGGATTTGTTGCTCGTAACCACGGAAAAGGATTTCGTGCGGCTCCAGCGGGGCCCTCTCGCCATGCGGGAGTTTGCCGCTTCCGTGCGAGTGCTGATGATTGAGGCCGTCTTCGACGGGGCGCGGGCGCCGGATCTCATCATCCAGCCAGCCCTCCAGGCCTGGCGGGAGCGTATGCTGGGGGCCTGAACTCCAATGCCGCGGTCAGGCTTTATGCTCGCGCATCTGCGTGGTTGCCGGCCTGCCACTCGGCCCGGGTCTGGTTGCGGCCGGACCGTTTTGCCTGATAGAGGGCCTTGTCCGCCCGCCTGACTGTGGTCCAGAATGGTTCACCCGGCAGGGCCCGGGCGAGGCCGAAGCTGCATGTCACCGGTTCCATTGCGCTGACTCCGGGAAAACGCCCCGTCTCGACTGCTCTGCGCACCCGCTCGGAAAAAGCAAAGGCCTCCTCTTCGCTGATGTGGTCGAGGACGAGGACGAATTCCTCTCCTCCTGTCCGGGCCACGATGTCCCCCTTGCGCACGTTCCGCCGGATGATTTCGGCAAAGGTGCTGAGGACCGCGTCGCCGGCATAGTGTCCGTACGTATCGTTGATGGCCTTGAAGCGGTCGAGATCGCATGCAGCGACCACGCGGATAAGGCCACGCTCTACCGCCTCCAACTTGCGGATGCTGCGCTCCAGGCCGCGGCGGTTCAGTACGCCCGTCAGCGGGTCGAGATCCCGTTCCTGCCTGAGCTTGGAGACAATATCGACCACGATAATGCCGAGCAGGCACAAGCCGCCCATAGCGCCCAGGAGAGAGGTGGAAAGCACCACCATATGCCAGAACTCGGTCTGGCCGAATTGCTGGGGGGTGGTCGGCATGCTTACGGAGCCGATGGTAAGAAGCGTGCGCGGAAAGAAATGGAGCCCTGACAGGAGGAGGAGCAGAAGGAGCGCCCTGTCGGTCCAAGAGCCTCTGATCAGGAAGCGCGCCCTCCAGGCCGCATGAAGCAGGATCGCTCCCATTCCGAAATTAAGCACGTAGATGCGCGCGATGAGATCACGGTCGATATAGGCGTAATACCAGAGCGCGCCGGTGATCCCCGTCAGATAGAGCAGCGCCAACCAGGCGGGGAACCGTTTTCCCGAGCGCTGCAGCATGCCATCGCCGATCAGAACCATGCTCGCCGCATAAAGGAAGCCGGATACCACGGCGTTTTGCCTGACTTCCGGCGGTATCCCACCGAAGTGGCTGAACATCGCGAGTGCGAGTACGCAGAAGCCTGCCGCCAGAATCCTTGCGAAACGAAGCTTCCGCTCCAGGCCCCACAGGCCGACCAACGCAATTCCGAACAGAAGAAACAAAACGGGCGGGACGAATTTCATGCGCCTGCCTGGCAAACATCGGAAGGCCGTGAGACCTTCCTGAAACAAGAGGGCGAGTCTGCTACGGCTTACTAGCCGTTACCTGATCCGTTGGCCAGACGGGAAGCGGAGTCCCAGTAGATTAGGAGACGATATCGGTCCCCCGCGCCGGAATCGGCCCCTTCGATCACGGCAGGGCTAACGTCGTCTGAGCTCCGGATGTAATTCCAGTTCTTTTTGCAGCGATATCTCTGCATTGAGATAAGGCTCCTGGCGCTCGACGCTCCAATATTTGAGCTCTTCCAGCGGGATATGCTCTCTGGTCACCGCGCAACTTACGAATGCGCCGGGGGTCAGGACCTGAAAGTCCCCATCGAGATAACGTATACGTGCTTCACGGGCGCCCGGGCCCTCGAAACGGTTCATGCGATAGCCTTTTATTTTCGATCCATGCGCCACATTTCGTCCGATCCGTCAAGCGCGCCTTGGTTAACGGCGGCCGAAGAGTCGCTCGATATCGGCAAGTTTGAGTTCGATATAGGTCGGACGGCCGTGATTGCACGTGCCGGAGCCCGGCGTCGCCTCCATCTGCCTCAACAGCGCGTTCATCTCTTCCGGCTTGAGCCTCCGGCCGGAGCGGACTGAGCCGTGGCAGGCCATGGTGGCGGCGATGCGATCGATCCGCTCTTTCAGACTGTTTGCGGTATCATTGTCGGCGATCTCATCTGCCAGATCGCGGATGAGGGAGACCACGTTCACCTCACCAAGCAGGGACGGGGTCTCCCGCACGCAGACCGCGCCCGGGCCGAAGCGCTCTACGCCAAGACCGAGCCGGGCAAGAAAATCCGCATGGGAGCAGAGCCGCTCGACGTCTTCGTCCGGCAGATCGACGATCTCCGGCATAAGCAGCATTTGGGCGGGAAGCGGCTTGGAATGGATTGCCTCTTTCAGCGCCTCGTAGACGAGCCTCTCATGGGCCGCATGCTGGTCGACAATGACGAGCGAGTCTTCCGTCTGCGCCACGATGTAATTCTCATGCACCTGCGCGCGGGCGGCGCCGAGCGGCCGCTTCGTCAAATCCGACGGAGCGTCGGAAATGGCAGCGCGCGCATCGGCGCTGATAACGGTGCCGATATCAAAGGCGGCCTGCCGCGCCTCGGCGAACCCCGCAGGAGCGAAGGCATCTTCAAGCGGGCGGCTTGGGGAGAGATCCATGCTCCATCCGCCGCGTGGGCGTTCGGCGCCGAAGGAGTGGCCGGCAGCAAAACCGACGGCCCGGTTGTCCTGGAGTGGGGCGCTCTCTGGAACACGAAAGGCCTGCAGCATGGCGGCGGCGCCCGTTGTGGCCGCGCGGACGCCGGCTCCTTCCAGCGCCTGGCGGATGGCACCCACGATCAATCCTCGCACCAGCCCCGGATCCCGGAAGCGGACATCCGCTTTTGCCGGATGCACATTGACATCGACCAATGCCGGATCGAGCGAAATGAAGAGAGCCGTCACGGCGTGCCGATCTCTCGGCAGAACGTCCATATAGGCACCGCGGATGGCGCTCGCGATCAGCTTGTCGCGCACCGGGCGCCCGTTCACATAGGCGAACTGGTTGAGCGCGTTGCCGCGGGTGAAGGAAGGGATGGAGACATAGCCGGCGAGGCTGACCCCCTCCCGTTCCGCGTCGATCGGCAGTGCGTTCTCGGGAAACTCCTTACCCATGATCTGGCCAAGGCGGCGCAGCAGCCCGTCACCGTCGGCGGAAACGGCCGGGAAATCGGTGAGCGTCCGATCGGTGCCGGAGAGCGTAAAGCGGACCTCGGGGAAGGCGAGCGCGATGCGCTTGACCACATCAGTGATCGCGGCGGCCTCCGCCCTCTCGCCCTTCATGAATTTGAGCCGTGCCGGCGTGGCGAAGAAGAGATCCCGGACCTCGACCGTGGTGCCGCGATTGGCGGCCACCGGCCGCACGACTCCCACGCGACCGCCATCCACTGTCATTTCTGCCCCGCTGTCGGCATCCGGCGTGCGCGAACGCAATGTCAGCCGGCCCACCGAGCCGATCGAAGGCAGCGCCTCGCCGCGAAAGCCCAGCGTACGGATATCGTGGATGTCGTCGGAAAGCTTGGAAGTGCAATGCCGGGCTACGGCCAGCGGCAATTCCTCTTGCGGGATCCCGCCGCCGTCATCGACGACACGGATAAGCGTGAGCCCGCCCCCCGCCGTTGCCACCTCGACGCGTTTCGCACCGGCGTCGAGCGCGTTTTCCACGAGCTCCTTCACAACGCTAGCGGGCCGCTCGATCACTTCGCCGGCGGCAATCTGATTAACGATATTGTCGGAGAGCGCGCGGATCGGCATGCCGGTTATATAGACGGATTCGGCAGGCGCGCGAAACGTCTATGCCGCCTTTATCCTCGTCCTCGATAGGGCGGTACGCCTGTCTCCGGCAGCCAGGCTCCTTCGGGCGGCGCGCCGGTCTGCCAGAAGACATCGATGGGGATGCCGCCGCGCGGATACCAGTAGCCGCCGATCCGAAGCCAGAGAGGTTTTGCCGCCTCCACCACGCGTCGGCCGATCATGATTGTGCATTCCTCATGAAATGCGCCATGATTGCGGAAGGAAGTGAGGAAGAGCTTCAGGGATTTGGATTCGACCAGAAGCTTGTCCGGCGCGTAGTCGATCACGATATGAGCAAAGTCGGGCTGACCCGTCACCGGGCAGAGTGACGTGAATTCCGGACAGGTGAAGCGGACGATCGCCGGCGGCCCGTCTCCGCGCGAGAACGGGACCGTTTCGAGCACGGCAGCCTCCGGCGAGGAGGGCGTAGCCGAATCGCGGCCCAGCTGGGTAAGGTTCTGGGTATCAGTCATGGGAATGGCTCCCTTCTTTCTGTTACGCTGGCTTATAGGCTTTCATGCCCTCCTGCGGAATGAAAATACCGCGACGCCCATCTGCCTGTTTGACGGCCCGCACATGGCGGGTCTAATCGAGGCGCTATAGATAGACGTAACAATCTCTGCGGCGATGTTTCTCATGAGGTTCCTATGACCGCTTCCTTTGTCCAGCACCTGTCCCGGGAGATCGAAGGCCTGAAGGACGCCGGGCTCTATAAAAGCGAACGCGTGATCACCTCGATGCAGTCCGCCGAGATCGAGAGCGGCGGCAAGAAGGTGCTCAATTTCTGCGCCAACAACTATCTGGGTCTCGCCGACAATGAGGAACTGCGGGAAGCGGCCAAGGCTGCGCTCGACCGCTATGGATACGGAATGGCCTCTGTTCGCTTCATCTGCGGCACGCAGGAGGAGCACAAAGCGCTGGAAAAGCGTATTTCCCAGTTCCTGGGATATGAAGACACGATCCTCTATTCCTCATGCTTCGACGCCAATACCGGCCTGTTCGAAACACTGCTGGGGCCCGAAGACGCGATCATCTCCGACGCGCTCAACCACGCCTCGATCATCGACGGCGTCCGCCTTTGCAAGGCGCGACGGCTGCGCTACGCCAACAATGACATGAAGGAACTCGAGGAGCGGCTCAAAGAGGCGCAGGACGCCCGCTTCCGGCTGATCGCCACCGACGGCGTCTTCTCCATGGACGGTATCATCGCCAACTTGCAGGCAATCTGCGACCTAGCCGAAAAATACGACGCCATGGTGATGGTGGACGACAGCCATGCGGTGGGCTTCGTCGGTGCTCATGGCCGCGGCACGCCGGAATATTGCGGCGTGGAAGGCCGGGTGGACATCGTCACCGGAACGCTAGGCAAAGCGCTGGGCGGAGCCTCCGGCGGCTACACCAGCGGGAAAAAAGAAGTGGTGGAGTGGCTCCGGCAGCGGTCGCGTCCCTATCTTTTCTCCAACACGCTGGCTCCGGTCATCGCCGCGGCTTCGCTTAAGGTATTCGACATCGTCGAGCAGGGAGACGATTTGCGCCGCAAGCTCTACGGCAATGCGGAACGCTTCCGCGACAAGATGACAAGGCTCGGCTTCACGCTCGCGGGCCAAGGGCACCCGATCATCCCCGTGATGATCGGAGACGCCGCATTGGCCGCGAAAATGGCCGAACGGCTGCTCGATCACGGGATTTACGTGATCGGCTTCTCCTTCCCCGTGGTTCCAAAGGGCGAAGCGCGTATCCGGACCCAGATGTCAGCCGCCCATTCGGACGAGGATATCGATCGCGCGGCGGAAGCCTTCGGGATGGTTGGCCGGGAACTGGGGCTGGTCTCCTGACCGCCAGATAAGGAACAGAAAATGTCGAACATGATGAAAGCCCTGGTGAAAGCCAAGCCCGAGCAGGGTCTCTGGATGGAGTGGGTGCCAGTTCCGGAAATCGGTCCGAACGACGTGCTGATCAAGGTGAAGAAGTCGGCTATCTGCGGCACGGATGTTCATATCTGGAACTGGGACGAGTGGGCGCAGAAGACCGTGCCCGTGCCACTTGTGACCGGCCATGAATTCGTGGGCGAGGTTGCCGATGTCGGTTCGGCGGTGACCGAATACCGCGTCGGCCAGCGTGTCTCGGGCGAGGGACATATCGTCTGTGGGCACTGCCGCAATTGCCGCGCGGGTCGCGGTCACCTCTGCCGCAACACGCTGGGTGTGGGTGTGCAGCGCCCGGGCGCCTTCGCCGAATATCTCGCCTTGCCGCAGCACAATGTAGTCGCGATCCCCGACGACGTGCCGGACGAGATCGCCGCGATCTTCGATCCGCTGGGAAATGCGGTGCACACGGCGCTCTCCTTCGATCTCGTGGGCGAGGACGTGCTGGTGACCGGTGCAGGGCCAATCGGCATCATGGGTGCGCTGGTGGCTCAGTGCGTCGGCGCGCGCAAGGTGGTCATCACCGACATCAATCCCGGCCGGCTGGACTTGGCAAAGAAGCTTGGCGTGCGGCACACAGTCAATGCGCGGGAAGAGAAGCTTGCGGATGTCATGAGAGATCTCGGCATGACCGAGGGCTTTGACGTTGGGCTTGAGATGTCAGGCTCTGCCTCCGCCTTCCGCGACATGATCGATGCCATGAACAATGGCGGAAAGATCGCCATCCTCGGCATCGCGCCCACCGGCTTCGAGATCGACTGGAACAAGGTGATCTTCAAGATGCTCCACCTGAAGGGCATCTATGGCCGCGAGATGTTCGAGACCTGGTACAAGATGATCGCCCTGGTGCAGGGGCCGCTCGATGTCTCAGGCCTTATCACGCACCGCATCTCAGCCGAAGATTACCGCGAGGGCTTCGATGCGATGCGCAGCGGTGAGGCCGGCAAGGTCGTCATGGATTGGTGACGACCAGAGGAAAAGCCAGGCAGAATGCACGACCGCGGGCGTCTTTCGCCCCGGTCCCGGACAAAGCACCGATTGTTCTAGGAAGGCGCTCTCGGAAAGCGCCTTAGCTGAGGCACGCCCAGGATTAGCCCTTCATCTCCTGCACCAGCCCGTAAAGATTGAGGCAGCGGGCACCGCTGCGGCAGTAGGCCAGCACCGGCCGCGGCAGGTCTTCCAGGATTGCCGCCATGTCCCGTACATTCTCCTCCGTAATGGCGCCGGAGACGACAGGCAGAAAGCGGAATTCGAGGCCGGCTTCGCGCGCGGCTTCCTCCACGGCATCGTGGGGGACTGCGCCATCTTCCGTATCCGGGCGATTGCAGACGATGCTCTTGAAGCCCGCGCCCGCGATCTCCGCGACCTGCACAGGGGCGATCTGCCCTGTAACAGCGAAATCCTCGTTGACCTTGCGAATATCCATCTGCTTTCCTTTCAAAGCGCCCGACGGTGTCAGCCTATTCCAACCTCTTTCAGGAAGGAACGGATGAGCGTTGCTGTTCTTTCCGGTTGCTCGATGCACGGAAGATGCCCGGCACCCTCGACGATCTCGAAGCGCGCGCCCTCGATGAGCGAGGCCAATTCCCGAACCAAGGCGGGTGGCGTCGAGCCATCCTGATCTCCAACGATGCAGAGCGTGGGCAGCTTCAGCGCGCGCGTGGATTCCGTCAGATCCGCATCGCGAAGGGCCGCGCAGGTTCCGGCATAGCCGTCGGGGCTCTGGCGCGTCAGCATGGCGAGATAGCCCACATAATCCGGGTTCTCGAGCGAGCGGAAACCCGGCGTGAACCAGCGCTGCATGATGCCCTCGGCCATGGGCGCAATGCCGCTCTCAATGGCCGTTTTGATGCGGGTATTCCAAAGATCGTCATTGCCGATCTTCTGGGCCGTGTCGCAAAGCACCAGGGCTTGAACCAGATCGGGCCTGAACGCGGCGAGCCCTTGGGCGATCATTCCACCAACCGATAGGCCGACAATCGTTGCGCTGGTAACCTTAAGATGGTCGAGCAGGGCGGCAACATCCTTCACGTGATCCGTCATCGCGTAAGGCTGAGGCGTGGCCTCCGAAAGCCCATGCCCGCGCTTGTCATAGAAGACGAGGCGAAACTCGCCCTCTAGCAGGGTGGCCATATCATCCCAGATCCGGAAGTCTGTGCCGAGCGAGTTGGAGAAGACGAGAACCGGGCGCCCCTCAGGCCCCCGTGTCCTGTAATGCAGGACAACTCCGTTCACGCGCGCAAATGGCATGTCACACCCCTCATCATCCGGCTTGGTGTCTAAGGGAAAAGCCGCGGGCGCGTCAATGTCGCCGCAGATCGGAATGTCTGCCGGCTCAGCCACACCGGCGGCGGAGCCAAAGGCCCGGGATAGTTTTTTCGATTTGCGAAAAAAACAGCGATCGCCGGACCAAATCGGTTGACACCTGAAAGGCGGTAAATCAATCTGCGATGTAATCGATTTCAGAGGGTTTCTCGCTCTCGTTCGATTGGGTGGAGGCCAAAAAAGGGGGACCGCTCAAAGCGGCTCCAAGGGAGGAAAAATGGCGGCGCAGGCGGGCGGCAGCCCGGGAGTCACCGCCGATATGCTGGCGAAATGCATGCGTCCGACGGCGGTCTCGGCCGAAGGGAGGCCCGTGGCTCGGCGCCGCGGCCGCGATGCCGCTCTACTCGTCATTGTCGATTTGCGGACGGCATCGCCTAAGGATGACATCGCGCGAAAGCTCGCTCGGCTTCTGAACGGATCGGCGCCGCCGGCCCGAACGGAACACCGGCAGGAGACGTCAATCGAGCCTGATCCAGAACATCCCTCCCGCTATGCGGTTTTGACTTGTCAGAGCTGCAGCCATCCATCTGGACCGCCATGCGTTGGGAGATCGACATGACCGAGTTTTCCTATCAGCTTTATTCCTCCCGCGAATTCGGGCCCCTCAGCGAGACGCTCAGTATGCTCAAAAGGTTGGGTTATACGCAGGTTGAAGGCACCGCCGGGAGCTACACGGATCTGCCGGCGCTGAAGGAAGCACTGTCAGAAGCGGGAATCACGATGACGTCCGGCCATTTCGGGCTGGATATGCTCGAAAGAGAGCCAGCCAAGGTTGTCCAGATCGCCAGGACAGTCGGGATGAAAGCAGCCTATTGCGCATTCCTTCCGCCGGACCAGCGTCCGGTGGATGCCGCCGGCTATGCCAGGTTTGGGGAAAGGCTTCAGAAAGCAGGCGAGCCGCTCAGCAGGGCGGGGATCGTTTTCGGATGGCACAACCACGACTTCGAGTTCCGACCGCTTTCAGATGGATCGATCCCGCTGGACGAAATTTTCCGTGGAGGTCCGGAGCTTTCCTGGCAGGCGGACGTTGCGTGGATCGTGCGAGGCGGAGCCGATCCGATCGAATGGATCGGGAAATATGCTGGCCGTGTTTCCTCTATCCACGTGAAGGACCTCGCGCCGGCGGGCGAGGCCGAGGATGAAGGCGGTTGGGCCGATGTCGGCACCGGCACGATCGACTGGGAGATGATTTTGAACTTTGTGCAGGACAGAACGGATGCACGTTTCTTCATCATGGAGCACGACAATCCGAGTGATGACGAACGTTTCGCGCGCCGTTCGATCGAGAACGCACGGACCTTTCTAAGGGTGCAGTAATGACCAACAAGCTGGGCGTAGGAGTGATCGGCTGCGGCCACATTTCGGCCGTCTATATGCGGCTTGCGCCGCTCTTTCGCGGCATAGAGATGCGCGCCTGCGCAGATGTCGATCCGGAGGCGGCAAGAAAGCGCGCCGACGAATTCAAGCTGCGCCAGGAAACGGTGGAGGGGCTGCTTCAGGCCGACGACATCGACATAGTCGTCAATCTCACCATCCCCGCCGCCCATTACGAAGTGTCCCGCCGGGCGATCGAAGCCGGCAAGCATGTCTATTCCGAGAAACCCTTCGTGCTGTCGGTCGAGGACGGAAAGGCGCTGATCGAACTGGCGAAGAGGAGGGGGGTGCGCGTCGGATCGGCCCCCGACACGTTCCTCGGCGGCTCGCATCAGCTTGCGCGTAGCGTGATCGACTCCGGCGCGGTCGGGAAGATCGTCAGCGGCACCTGCCATGTGATGAGCCATGGCATGGAACACTGGCATCCCAACCCGGACTTCTTCTTCAAGCCGGGCGCCGGGCCGGTGCTGGACCTAGGCCCCTATTACGTAACCAATCTCGTCCAGCTCTTGGGCCCGGTGAAGCGGGTGGGCGCACTCGCGTCCATCCCGGCAAAGGAACGGGTCATCCGTTCTCAGGCCCGATATGGAGAAAGGATCATTGTCGAAACGCCAACCACCATCCATGCTGTCATGGAATTTGTGAGCGGCGCAGTGGTGACGCTTGGTGCGTCCTGGGACGTTTGGCACCACAAGCACGCGAACATGGAGCTCTACGGTGAGAAAGGCTCCCTCCATCTTCCCGACCCGAATTTCTTCGGCGGCGATCTCATCGTCACCAACGAGGAGAAGGTGGTGGACATGCCCAAGTGGAATCACCCGCTGGGCGTTTTGAATCAACAGGCGAATGACGGGCAGATGCTGGCCAATTATCGCACGGCGGGCCTAGCCGACATGGCCTTGGCCATTCTGGAAGGCCGGCCCCATCGGTGCTCGCCGCAGATGGCCCTGCACACGATCGACGTCATGACCTCGATCCTCAAATCCGCACAGACGGGCAGCTTCGTCGATCTCACGACCACTTGTGAGCGGCCGGATATGCTCGACGAAAAGGCTGCGCGGCAATTGTTGGCGGAAAGGGAGTTTGCATGAGCTGGGAGCCTTCGCCGAGACGTTACGAGAAGATGCAATACCGGCGCTGTGGCCGTTCCGGGCTGAAGTTGCCCGCGATCTCGCTAGGGCTCTGGCACAATTTCGGCGAAGATCGTCCGTACGAGCTGAAGCAGGCGATTTGCCGAACCGCATTCGATCTCGGCATCACCCATTTCGATCTCGCCAACAATTACGGGCCGCCGCCGGGCGCGGCCGAGGAAGCCTTCGGCGAGATCCTGCGCACCGACTTTGCCGGGCATCGCGATGAGCTCATCATTTCCTCGAAGGCAGGCTATCTGATGTGGCCGGGCCCCTATGGGGAATGGGGAAGCCGCAAATATCTGATCGCCAGCTGCGACCAGAGTCTGAAGCGTATGGGTCTCGACTATGTCGATATCTTCTATTCCCACCGCTTCGATCCGGACACACCGCTGGAAGAAACGATGATGGCGCTCGATCACATCGTGCGATCGGGTAGGGCGCTTTATGTCGGCATCTCGTCCTACAACTCCCGTCGCACGCGCGAGGCGGTGGCCATCCTCGAAGAACTCGGCACGCCCTGCCTCATCCATCAGCCGAGCTATTCCATGCTCAATCGCTGGGTGGAAGACGATGGCCTTCTGGATACTCTCGAAGAGCTGGGCGTCGGCTGTATAGCGTTCTCCCCGCTCGCCCAAGGCATGCTCACGACCAAATATCTGGGCGGTATCCCGGCGGAGAGCCGTGCCGCGCAGGGCAAATCGCTCCGGAAGGAATTCATCAACGAGAACACGATCGGAAACATCCGACGTCTGAACGAGATCGCAGAGCGCCGCGGTCAAAGCCTGGCGCAGATGGCGGTCGCCTGGGTTCTGCGTGGAGGGCGGGTGACGACAGCCTTGATCGGTGCAAGCCGCCCGGAGCAGGTAGTGGAGATCGCCGCAGCGCTGGAGACTGCCGATTTTACGGTAGACGAACTGGCCGAGATCGATGCCTACGCCAGGGAAGCCGACATCAATCTCTGGGCCGCCTCTGCGGAAAGGCGGGGACCGCAGCGGTGATCGCCATGGCTGCGGGTTGATTTCGGCGTCCGATCAAGGACAAACGATCGCGATGGGCGGGGGTCCATTGTGTGTTCGCGGCATTCGAGGAGGCACGGTTCATGCCTAAGACAATGAAGGGGCCCGGAATTTTCCTGGCGCAATTCGCGGGGGACCATGCCCCGTTCGACACTTTGCCGAACATCGCCCGCTGGGCGGCGGGTCACGGTTACAAGGGAATCCAGATACCCAGCTGGGACAAGCGTCTGTTCGACCTGAAAAAGGCGTCCGAGTCCGCGGCCTATTGCGAGGAGGTGAAGGGTATCTGCAGGGACGCCGGCGTCGAGATCACTGAACTCTCAACCCATTTGATCGGGCAGCTTGTCGCGGTGCATCCTGCGTATGACATGCCCTTCGACGGGTTCGCGCCGGAAAGCGTCCACGGCAATCCGAAGGCGCGGCAGGAATGGGCGGTGGATCACATGCTTCATGCCGCCAAGGCCTCCCGCAATCTTGGGCTGGATGTCAGCGTCTCCTTTTCCGGCGCGCTTGCCTTCCCCTATCTTTATCCTTGGCCGCAGCGGCCGGAAGGGCTCATCGAAGAGGCGTTCACGGAGCTCGCGCGCCGGTGGAAACCGATCCTCGACGCCTATGAGGACGCCGGGGTGGATGTAGCCTTTGAGCTGCACCCCGGCGAGGATATCTTTGACGGCGCGACCTTCGAGATGTTCCTCGATAAGCTTGGCGGCCACAAGCGCTGCGCGATCAATTACGATCCCTCCCACTTCCTGTTGCAGCAACTCGATTATCTTGCCTTCATCGACCTTTACCACGAACGCATTTCGGCCTTCCACGTGAAGGATGCCGAATTCAATCCGGACGGTCGCCAGGGGGTCTACTCCGGTTATCAGCCTTGGGTGAAACGTGCCGGCCGCTTTCGCTCGCTCGGCGACGGACAGGTGGATTTCACGGGCATCTTCTCCAAGCTCGCCCAATATGGTTATGACAGCTGGGCCGTGCTCGAATGGGAGTGCGCGCTGAAAGATCCGGAACAGGGCGCAGCTGAAGGCGCGCCCTTCATCGAGCATCACATCATCCGCGTGACCGAGAAGGCATTCGATGATTTTGCCGCCGGCAAGCGTGACCGTTCGAGCCTGCGGGCCATGCTTGGTATCGGTTGAACAAGGAGGAAGACATGGTCTCCGCATCCACGACGACAGCCACTGGAAGACCGATCCGACTCGGTATGGTGGGTGGCGGGCAGGGCGCGTTCATTGGTGCCGTTCATCGCATGGCCGCTCGTCTCGATGGCCATTTCGCACTCGTCGCCGGAGCACTGTCCTCCGATCCGGAGCGTGCGAAGGCATCGGGAGCTGAATTGGGCATCGATCCTGACCGCTCCTATGGCAGTTTCTACGAAATGGCCGAGAAGGAGGCTGCAAGGCTGGACGGTATCGAGGCGGTGAGCATCGTCACCCCCAACTATATGCATTATCCGGCGGCAAAGACGTTCCTGGAAGCCGGAATTAACGTCATCTGCGACAAGCCGCTGACCTCAAGCCTGGATGACGCGAAGGCGCTGGTAGAGACGGTGAAGAAGAGCGGTAAGCTCTTCGTGCTCACCCACAATTATTCCGGCTATCCGATGATCCGTCAGGCGCGGCAGATGGTCGGCGAGGGTAGGCTCGGCGACATCATCCTTGTCCAGGCGGAATATCCGCAGGACTGGCTGGCCGAACCCGTGGAGCAGACCGGCAACAAGCAGGCATCCTGGCGCACGGACCCGACGCGTTCGGGAGCGGGGGGGGCAACGGGGGACATCGGCACCCACGCCTATCAGCTGGTCACCTTCGTCACCGGTCTGCGCGCTGAGAGCGTGGCGGCCGATCTCGATCGCTTCGTCGCTGGCCGGCAGCTCGATGACAATGCCCATGTGATGCTGCGCTTCGCCGAGCGCGATGGGAAACGCGCCAAGGGCATGATCTGGGTGAGCCAGGTAGCGCCAGGAAACGAAAACGGATTGAAACTCCGGGTTTACGGGACCAGGGGCGGGCTGGAATGGGTGCAGGCCGATCCCAATTATCTTTGGTTCACGCCACTAGGTGAGCCGAAGCGTCTGCTGACGCGCGGCGGCGCCGGGGCGGGGCCTGCGGCTGCCGCCGTCACCCGCATTCCGGGAGGTCACCCCGAAGGCTATCTGGAGGCCTTCGCCACGCTTTACACCGAGGCGGCCGGGGCCATACGCGCTCTTCAAAGCGGCGCGTCGGTTTCCGGCGAATTGATGCTGCCCACCGCCGAAGACGGGCTCGAAGGCATGCGCTTCATCCATGCCTGCGTGCGCTCCTCCCAGAATGACGCTGCCTGGACGAGATTGGACTCCCTTTAGAAAAGGCAAGTGCGCCTGAAGGGGGGCTGCCATGCGCTCTCGTCGTTGCACCCTTGCGTTTTTGGGAATTGACGATTGCCCGTTTGTCGCCGAAGTCTCTGATGCTTGAGGAAGAGGAGGAGACATATGGCGGCCGAGCCGAGGAAGATTGCCGTTCACGAGGGACGAGACGTCTTCGAGGCGACGCTTGCCAGTGAAGCTGGCGTCCGCATCTCCGTCATCAACTATGGCGCTATCGTCCGCGACTGGCAGGTACCGGTCGGCAGTGACATGCGAAGCGTCGTACTGGGGTTCGACCGTTTCGAGGATTACCTTGAGCACAGCCCCTATTTTGGGGCGATTGTCGGTCGGGTGGGAAACCGCATCTCCGATGCTCGCTTCGCATTGGACGGAAAAGAGTACCAGCTCCAGGCGAATGAAGGCACGCATCATCTCCATGGCGGAGAGAGGGGGCTGAGCAATCAGGTCTGGGAGATGGAGGCGTTGTCGGACGATGCCGTCCGCCTCACGCTGACGAGCCCCGCCGGAGAAATGGGCTACCCCGGAAAGCTGGATGTTTCGGTGATCTACAGGCTCAGGGGGAAGGCCCTGGAGATCGATATCGACGCGACGACTGACGCGCGTACCCCGGTCAACATCTTCCAGCATAACTATTTCAACCTCCTAGGCGAAGGTGATGTTCGAAACCACACATTGTGGCTCGCAGCCAACGCGTACACGGTGCGAAGCGCGGACCTGATACCGACGGGCCGGATCGAACCTGTGGCCGGGAGCCATTTCGACTTCCGGAAACCGCGTCCGCTCTGCGATCCGCAGGGCGAGCCAATCGCTTATGATAACAATCTCGTTCTCGATACCGGGCGCGATCTTTCCGACCCGGTGGCGATCCTGAGGGCACCGGACGATTCACTCACGCTCACGCTCAAGACCGACCAGCCGGGCCTGCAGCTCTATACGGGCAGCAAGATCAATCTTTCAGTTCCTGGCCTCGGCGGGCAGCATTATCCTCGCTTCGCGGGCGTCTGCCTCGAGGACCAGCATTTTCCGGATGCCATCAACCATCCCCATTTCCCATCCTGCCTTGTCACGCCCGACAGGCCGTACAGGCACTGGTGTGAAATCGAGATAGGGTAAGCCTCGGCTCACCCCTTCGCGAACACCACCGTCTTCATTCCGTTCAGCATCACGCGGCTTTCAAGATGAAGCTTGACGGCCCGCGCCAGCACCCGGCTCTCGATATCCCGACCGGCCGCTACGAAATCATCGGGGCTCATCGCGTGGGTTACGCGCTCCGTTTCCTGCTCGATGATCGGGCCCTCATCCAGGTCCGGTGTCACGTAGTGCGCCGTCGCGCCGATCAGCTTGACGCCGCGCTCATGCGCCTGATGGTAGGGCTTCGCGCCCTTGAAGCTCGGCAGGAAGGAATGATGGATATTGATGATCTTGCCGAACAGCCGGCTCGAAAGCCCGTCCGAAAGCACCTGCATGTAGCGGGCCAGGATGATCAGATCCGAGCCGGTTTCCCGGAACAGCGCAAGCAGCTTCTCCTCTTGCTCCGCCTTGTTCGCCTTCGTCACCGGCCAGCAGTGATAGGGAATGCCCTCGGCGTCGGCTGTGCGCCGGGAATCCTCATGGTTCGATACGATCGCCGCCACCTCTGCATCGAGCCAGCCCACCCGGATCTGATAGAGGAGATGGAGAAGCGCGTGGTCGAATTTTGAGACCATGATGATGATTCTGGGCTTCCGGGAGCGGTCGGCGAGCGCAGTTCGCATATCGAAGCGCGCAATTGCCGGCTCCAGCGCACGTGCGATCGTGTCGCGATCGATCGTCTCCGGCACCGTGAAGGAGATGCGCATGAAAAAGCGGTTCGTCCGCTGGTCCCAGAACTGATTGGATTCGGCGATGTTAGCGCCAAGCGCCGCGAGTTCCGTCGTCACCGTGGCCACGATACCTGGCCGGTCTTCGCAGGAGAGGGTGATGTCGAATGTCTTCTCGGTCATGGGCGTTCCAACTATGCTGGATGAGGCGCAGGAGACTGCTGCTCCAAAGGACGCCACGTCTTAATACCAGCCGGGCATGAAGCCAATGGCTAAGACCCGGCAATTCCTTGCAGGCTACGCCGCAGGGATGCGTTGACCGTGGCGGGCTGGCGGATCATTCTCGACGCTAAACCCTCGCGGAGCGGCCATGAACAGGCCATGTTCCCACTTGCGGTGTGTACTCAGGCGTCGGCGCTGCGCCTGGTTCGCTCCATCTGCCCCAGCCGCGGCTTATGGCTTGGCGCCATGCAAGGGGGATAGCTTGACCCCCTGGAAAGGAATGGAATAGAAATTTCATATTGACCCTTCGATGATGAGGGCGTTCTATTTTTTGTCAGGAGCGACATGGAAGGGTCGCGGAGGATTCCGGCAAGGGAGTGGTGCAGCCGGACACCGATCGTGAGGAGGAGCAAGGAAATGAAGAAGTTTCTGTTAGGAGTGGCATTCTCGGCCGTTCTGACATCGTCGGCTTTCGCACAGACGATCGGTGTCTCCATGTCGGAGCTCGACAACTTTCTCACAATCCTGCGCAACGGCATTGCCGATTATGCAAAGGAGAAGGGCGTCGAGGTGCAGATCGAGGTGGCTGAAAAGGATCCGGCCAAGCAGTTGAGCCAGATCCAGAATTTCATCGCTTCCGGCGTTGATGCGATTATCGTGAATCCGGTGGACACGGACGCCACGGCCGCCCAGTCGAAGATCGCAGCTGATGCGGGCATCCCTCTGGTCTATGTAAATCGGCAGCCTGCGAACCTGGACAGCCTGCCCGACAACCAGACCTTTGTCGGCTCGAACGAGGTGGATTCTGGCACCCTGGAGACGAAGGAAGTCTGTCGGCTCCTGAAAGAGAAAGGCAAAGGAGATGGCGCGAACATCGTGGTACTGATGGGCCAGCTCAACAATCAGGCAGCGCGACAGCGCACACAGGACATCCACGATGTGATCGCCACGGACGAATGCTCCTTCATGAAGATCGTCGAGGAGCAGACCGCCAATTGGTACCGCACGGAGGCGACCGACCTCATGAACAACTGGCTCTCCGCTGGCGTGGAATTCGATGCGGTCGTCTCCAACAATGACGAGATGGCTCTCGGTGCGATCCAAGCCATGAAGGCGGCCGGCATGTCCATGGAAGACGTCGTTGTGGGTGGCGTGGACGCGACCCCCGACGCGCTTGCGGCCATGAAAGCGGGAGATCTCGACGTGACGGTTTTCCAGAACGCCGCCGCACAGGGCAGCGGCGCCGTGGATGCAGCCCTGAAGCTCTCGCAAGGCGAGAAGCTCGGCAATGTGGTGTGGGTGCCCTTCGAGCTGGTGACGCCTGAAAACATGGACAAGTATATGGGTCAGAACTGATCACAGGCGATCGCTCCACGGGCGACAATAGCGGCGCCGAAGCGCGGCCGCTTGATGGGCGAAGCGGCCGGGCCCCAAGGGGGCCCGGATGGCACTGCTCCGGGAGGTAGTCATGGCCACGACAACAACGACGACCGCTGTGGGCGAGCCGAAGCGGCGCGTCCTGCCGCCCGAGTTCAATGTCTTCATCGGCCTCCTTGTTATCGCGGGGATATTCGAACTGCTCGGCTGGTTCGTGCGCGGCGACAGCTTCCTGTTCAACCTGCAGCGCGTCAGCATCATCATCCTTCAGGTTTCGGTGATCGGAATCATTGCCGTCGGCATGACGCAGGTGATCATCACTGGAGGTATCGATCTTTCGTCGGGCTCCGTGCTGGCCATGACGGCATTCATCGCCATGAGTTTCGCGCAGGTCTCCTCCAACGCCCGCGCGGTCTACCCCTCGCTCACCGACCTGCCGGTCATCGTTCCAGTCGCCATTGGTCTCGGAGTCGGTCTTTTGGCCGGACTGATCAATGGGGTTTTGATCGCCTACACCAAGATACCTCCCTTCATCGCCACACTCGGCATGATGGTGACGGCGCGCGGCGTGGCGAATTGGTACACACGCGGGCAGCCGGTTTCTTTTCCGACCGAGAGCTATGCCTCGATCGGGCAGGGCATGATGCCGGTGATCATTTTCGCCATCGTGGCGGTGCTCTTTCACATCCTGCTCAAATATACGCTTTATGGCCGGCGCACTTATGCGGTCGGCTCCAACGAGCAGGCTGCACGCGTGTCCGGCATCAATGTCGAGCGGCATCTGATGCTGGTCTATGCAATTGCCGGCGGCCTTTCTGCGCTCGCAGGCATCGTGCTCTCGGCGCGCGGGCAGACCGCCCAGGGCGGCATGGGCTTGATGTACGAACTACAGGCGATCGCCATGACCGTGATCGGCGGCACCTCCCTCACGGGCGGCCGTGGATCGATCATCGGCACCACGCTCGGCATGATCATCTTCGGCGTGATCACCTCCGGTTTCACCTTCATCCGGGTGAGCGCCTATTACCAGGAGATCATCATGGGCATCATCATTGTCGGCGCCGTGGTGCTCGACGTCTACCGCCAGCGCCTGCGCGGCCGGATCTAGGAGGCGAAGATGGACGGAAAGATCATCCTGCGCACGGAAGCCCTGACGAAACACTATGGCGGCGTGCGCGCGCTGGAGGAGGCCAATTTTGAGCTGCGCGAAGGCGAGCATGTCGCCGTGGTCGGCGATAACGGCGCTGGCAAATCCACCTTCGTGCGCCAGATCACGGGGGTGGAGCAGCCCACAAGCGGCACGATTTTCTTCGATGGGCAGGAGGTGCATTTCAAGAGCCCGATCGAGGCGCGGGATGCCGGCATTGAGACCGTGTTCCAGAACCTGGCGCTTGCGGACGATCTGGATGTGCCCGCTAATCTCTTTCTCGGCCGCGAAGAGATCTATTTCAATCTCGGCCCTTTCAGCTTTTTGAACGAACGCAAGATGATGGAGCGCACGGAGGAGGCGCTGCGGGCGACGGGGGTGAAGATCCCGGACCTCAGAAACAAAATCCGCAACATGTCGGGCGGACAGCGGCAATGCGTGGCGATCTCCCGATCGGCAAGCTTCGCGTCGAAGCTGATTATCATGGACGAGCCTACGGCAGCGCTCGGCGTGCAGGAGACAGCGCAGGTGGAGAACATCATCCGGGGCCTCAAGAGACGCGGAGTGCCCCTGATCCTCGTCAGCCACAATCTGCGGCAGGTTTTCGATCTGGTGGACCGCATCTGGATCTTCCGCCGCGGCCGTATCGTCGGCGCGGTGGATAGGAACAAGACGGACGGTAACGAGATCGTCTCCCTGATTACGGGCGTCAAGACAGGCGTGGGGGAGGAGGCAGCCTTCATCTGAGTTCGGCTCGAGACCGTATCACTCCATTTGCATCATGTTTCTCAGCGAGGAATTCCATGACAGTTAAATTCGGTCTGCTTGGCGCGGGTCGTATAGGCAAGGTTCACGCCAAGGCGATCACCTCAAACCCGGATGCAAGGCTCGTGGCCGTAGCGGATGCCGTGCAATCGGCAGCCGAGGACATAGCCGCCAGATATGGCTGCGAGGTCCGCACGATCGACGAGATCGAACGGGCGGTGGACATTGATGCGGTGGTGATCTGCACGCCGACCGACACCCATTCCGACTTGATCGAGCGCTTCGCGCGGGCCGGCAAGGCGATCTTCTGCGAGAAGCCGATCGACCTCGATCTGGGGCGCGTGAAAGCCTGCCTAAAGGTGGTGAAGGAAACCGGAGCCACCCTCATGGTGGGCTTCAATCGCCGTTTCGATCCGCATTTTGTAGCGGTGCGCGCGGCGATAGACGAGGGAAAGATCGGCAAAGTGGAGATGGTGCAGATCACCTCGCGCGATCCGGGAGCGCCGCCCGTGAGCTATATACGCTCCTCCGGCGGGATCCTTCGGGACATGACGATTCACGATTTCGACATGGCCCGCTTTCTCCTCGGGGAGGAGCCAGATACGGTGTTTGCGACGGCTTCTGTGTTGGTCGATCCGGAGATTGGAGAGGCGGGAGACCATGACAGCGTCTCCGTTGTCCTGACGACCCCTTCCGGAAAGCATTGCTCGATCTCCAACTCGCGCCGGGCGACTTACGGCTATGATCAGCGCATTGAGGTGCACGGCTCCAAGGGCGCCGTTGCGGCTGAAAACCAGCGGCCGGTCTCGATCGAAATCGCGACCAGTGCCGGTTACACCAGGCCGCCGCTCCACGATTTCTTCATGACGCGCTACACGGAGGCCTATGCGGCGGAGATCGCCGCCTTCATTGCCGCGCTCGCGGGCGGCAAACCCGCTTCACCTTCCGGGGAGGACGGACTGCGTGCGCTGGCGCTCGCCGAGGCGGCCTATCTCTCGCTGCGAGAGGGGCGAGCCGTGAAGGTGGCGGAAGTCCTGGGCTGACATTCTCAGCCGGGTTCCAGACAACATCTTGTTGGTTTTCGGGGTGGTCGGGTGGTGACCACCCCTAAAGCGCTGAACCTTTTTCCTCTCCGAAGGTTAGAAGATGGAGGCCGCCTACCGGACGCGGCGGCAATGTTCTTTTGAAGAGTAGGAGAGATCCATGAGGAAGCTTATCACTGCGATTGGCGCCGCGACACTGCTTGCTGTTTCCGCTCTGCCCGGTCTGGCAGAGGAGGTCACCGGTGTCGTTCAGGACATCAACGAACGCGGCAATACACTCAAGCTGCAGGATGGGAGCGAGTATGTCCTGCCCGAGACGTTCAGCCCCGATACCGTGAAGATCGGCGACACGGTTGTTATCACCTACGACCAGGGTGAAGGCGGCCAGAAGGTCGCGACGGAAGTCAAAGCTCAACGTTGATTCGCAACGCTCCATGCGGATCGGTCATCGCCCGATCCGCTGCGGAGCATTGGTCAAGCCAACTCCACCCTCCGCCGCTCCCGTGCCGAAAGTGCCATGGCGTGGATGACCTTCTCGAATTCGAGCGCCTCGGAAAAATCGGGTGAGGATTTCTCGCCGCCACCGACCCAACGTAGGAAGGCTCCGGTTTCGATCACTTTGAGATCATTGAAGCCGAGTTGGTGGCCGGGCGCAGGGCAGAACGAGCCGTAGGGCGGGTGTGCCGGGCTGGTCAGGATAGTCTTGAAACCCTGGGCCGCCGGATTGCCGTCATTCTGATAGATCTGCAATTCGTTCATGCGCTCTTGGTCGAAGACGAGCGTGCCTTTTGTGCCGTGAACCTCCCATCCCAGCCTGTTCTTGCGGCCCCAAGCAGTGCGTGAGGTGGAGATGGAGCCATGGGCACCGTTCCTGAATTGCAGGAGTGCGCTCGCGACATCTTCGTTTTCCACGGCTTTGCGCTCGCTGCTGCCGGGGAGGGCGCGGGTCTTGTGCACCGTCTGCATGTCGGCGACGAGGCTTTCGATTGGGCCGATCAAGCCGTAGGCCATGGAGACCAGATGGCAACCGAGATCGCCAAGCGCACCTAACCCCGCTTCTTCCGGACGCGCTCGCCAGGTCCAGGGTGCGTCCGGATCAGCCTGGTAATCCTCGTCCACCCAACCGCGGAAATGAATCGGCCGTCCGATGGCGCCGTCACGCACCAGCCTGCAGGCATGCTGGAAGGCAGGGTTCTTGATGTAGTTGTAGCCGACCATGGTCTTCACGCCGGCCTTTGCGGCAGCGGCGGCCATCTCTTCGGCATCGGCCAGCGTGAGCCCCATAGGCTTCTCACAATGGACGTGCTTGCCGGCAGCGATGGCGGCCAACGCCATCTCGCGATGCATCCTGTTCGGCGTTGTGATCGAAACGATGTCCACGCGCGGGTCGGACATGAGCTGCCGCCAGTCGTCAGTCGCGCGGGCAAAGCCGAACTGCTCGGCCATGGCTCGCGCCTTGTCGCCGGGAACGTCGCAAAGAAGCTCCAGCCGCGCTTCGGGCACGTCCCCGAACACGGGTCTGGCAGCCCGATAGGCCAGCGCATGCGCTTTACCCATAAAGCCGGTGCCGATGAGTCCAATCCCGACCCCTGGCATGCTACTCCTCCTTGCCGCCGCCGAAGTGGAATTTTTATTCCAAAACGGTTAGGATTGGGATGGTTGTTTTGTCAATATGCGAGGGATGCATGGACGCGGTTTCCGCACCGGCCAATATTGAGGAATTGCTCGATCGTGTTCACCAGGTTTCGGGCAATCTGCCCAAACGGCTGAAGCAGTGTGCCGATTATCTGGTCACGAATCCGGATCGGGTGGCGGTCTCGACGGTCGCGGAGATGGCGGACGGGGCGGGAGTGCAGCCGTCGGCCTTTATGCGCTTTTGCCAGGTGCTGGGTTTTTCCGGGTATTCGCAAATGCAGCGCCTCTTTCGCGAAACCTACACCCAAAGCTGGCCTGACTATTCGACACGGCTCCAGAAGCTGCGTGCGACGGGCGCCGGAAGCCCCTCGGCTCTTCTGGCGGAATTCATCGAGGCGGGCCGCCTCTCCTTGGAAAACCTCGCAAAAACGATCGACCCCCGCACGCTCGATACGGCGATCAAGACCCTTTCAGAGGCCAACATGGTGCATATCGTTGGAATGCGTCGCGCCTTTTCCGTCGCCTCCTATCTCGCTTACGCGTTCGAGAAGATGAATGTGCCGACCATGCTGCACGATAGTGTCGGCAAGCTCGACAGCCGTCATGCAATCCGCCCGGGCGATGCCGTGATCGCCATCACCTTCGCGCCCTATACGCACGAAACTGTCGAACTGGCGGAGGCAGGCCGTCGGGCGGGTGCACATGTCGTGGCGATCACGGATTCGCCAGCCAGTCCATTGCGACCGGTGACACCGCTCCTCCTGACGGTCCAGGAAGCGGATTTCGGAGATTTCCGCTCTCTTTCCGCTACTCTCTCTCTCGCAGTGGCGTTGGTGGTAGCAGTGGGGGCGGCAGGCGGCACGGGAGTAAATGGAATTTCTGATTGATATTCTGGATAATATAGAACATATTTTCCATTTCTTGAACCAAGTAGGTCAACAGTGGTAGACCGCTGGATGAGCGTTTCGGAGCCGGCAACCGGCCAACCAGGGAGGAGGGGACGTGGCAAAGAGGCTGGATGTCATCACCATCGGCCGCTCCTCGGTTGATCTTTATGGTGCGCAGGTGGGCGGTCGGCTGGAGGACATGGCCTCCTTCAACAAATATATCGGTGGCTCGCCGACGAATATAGCGGCGGGCGCTGCGCGGCTGGGGCTGAAATCGGCGCTGATCACGCGCGTGGGCGACGAGCATATGGGCCGCTTCATCCGCGAGGAGTTGCAGCGCGAGGGGGTGGATGTGCGGGGGGTGAAGACCGACCCCGAACGGCTCACCGCGCTGGTCCTCCTTGGTATCCGCGACCAGAACCAGTTTCCGCTCATATTCTATCGCGAGAACTGCGCCGATATGGCGCTCTGCGAGGAAGACATCGACCCAGCCTTCATCGCCGAGGCGAGGTGCGTCTGCGCGACAGGCACCCATCTGTCCCATCCGCGCACCGAGGCTGCCGTCCTGAAGGCGTTGAGGCTTGCGCGCGAGAATAGCGGGCTAACGGCGCTCGACATCGATTACCGGCCCAATCTCTGGGGGCTCGCAGGCCATGGCGCCGGCGAAAGCCGCTTCATCGAATCCGAGCGTGTGACGGCCAAGCTGCAGAAGACGCTGCCGCTCTTCGATCTGATCGTCGGCACGGAGGAGGAATTCCACATTGCCGGCGGCTCGACGAACACGATCGAAGCGCTGCGCACCGTGAGGAAGCTGACCAATGCGGTGCTTGTCTGCAAGCGCGGTCCAATGGGCGCCACCGCCTTCACGGGCGAAATCCCCGACACGCTCGACCAAGGCCAAATAGGCGAGCATTTCCCGATCGAGGTCTTCAACGTGCTGGGCGCAGGCGACGGCTTTATGGCCGGCCTGCTCAAAGGCTGGCTTTCCGGCGAAGACTGGCCGACCACGCTGAAATACGCGAATGCCTGCGGCGCCTTTGCGGTTTCGCGGCATGGCTGCACGCCGGCCTATCCTTCATGGGAAGAGCTGCAATATTTCTTTCGCACCGGGATCAGAAACCGTGCCCTGCGCAAGGACACGGCGCTTGAGCAGGTGCACTGGTCGACCAATCGCAACGGGTATTGGCCGGAACTGCGCGTCTTCGCTTTCGACCATCGCAAGCAGCTGGAGGAAATGGCGGATGCCGCGGGCGCGCCGCATGAGCGCATCGAGGGGTTCAAGGTGCTCTGCCTGGAGGCGGCCCTCGAGGTGGCGGCCGGCCAGCACGGCTACGGTATCCTCTGTGACAGCCGGTTCGGTCGGGAAGCGCTGTTCCGCGCTGCAGGCACCGACCTTTGGGTCGGCCGCCCGGTGGAGTGGCCGGGCTCGCGCCCGCTGAAGCTGGAGCCCGACCTGGGGCCGGACTTCGGCGGCCTTGTCGAATGGCCTCTGGAGCACGTGGTGAAGGTGCTCTGCTTCTATCACCCGGACGACGATCACGAAATAAAGGCCGAACAGGAAGATGTGGTGCGTCGCCTTTTTGCCGCCGCACGCCGCAACCGGTTGGAAATGCTTCTTGAGATCATCCCGTCCAAGGTGCGGCCGACCGACGACCAGACCGCTGCCGCCGTTATCGAGCGGTTCTACGAGATTGGCGTTTTTCCCGATTGGTGGAAGCTGGAGCCGATGACATCGACGGAAGCCTGGTCCAACGCCTGTGAGGCCGTCAGGCGCCACGATGCCCACGCCCGCGGCATTGTCGTGCTGGGGCTCGATGCTCCGGCGGAAGAGTTGGAAGAGAGTTTCCGCATTGCCGCCGGCTTCGATCTGGTGAAGGGTTTTGCCGTAGGCCGCACGATCTTTTCTGACGCGGCGCGGCGCTGGCTGAGAGGCGAGATGAGCGACCAGGAAGCAGTCGCCGCAATGGCGAAGAACTATCGCAGCCTGTGCGAGATTTGGGACCGCTCGCGGGCGAGGAGAGGGAGGGCTCCATGAAGACGATCCGGCTTACCGCCGCCCAGGCCGCGACGCGCTATATCGCGGCGCAGTTGAACGAGGATGGAAAGCCGTTCATCGCAGGTGTCTGGGCGATCTTCGGCCACGGAAACGTGGCCGCTCTGGGCGAAGCGCTCTATGCCGTTCGGGAAAAACTGCCCACATATCGCGGTCACAACGAGCAATCCATGGCGCATGCGGCCATCGCCTATGCCAAGCAGTTGGGCCGCAGGCGGGCCATGGCCGTGACCTCCTCCATCGGCCCGGGCGCTACCAATATGGTGACGGCCGCGGCCCTTGCGCATGTGAATCGCCTGCCGGTGCTGTTTCTCCCGGGGGACGTTTTCGCGGGGCGCGGACCGGACCCGGTCTTGCAGCAGATCGAGGATTTCGGGGACGGCACGGTGAGCGTCAACGACTGCTTCCGCCCGGTCTCGCGCTATTTCGACCGCATCACGCGGCCGGAGCAGCTCTTGACGGCGCTCCCCCGCGCCTTCCGAACGATGACGGACCCAGCGGATTGCGGACCGGTGACACTCGCCTTCTGCCAGGACGTTCAGGCTGAAGCCTATGACTGGCCGGAGAGCTTCTTCGAGCCTAAGGTTTGGCGGATGCGCCGGGTCCAGCCGGATCCGGTGGAGATCGAAGAGGCTGCAAGGATCATCGCGGCGGCGAAGGCGCCCGTCATCGTGGCCGGCGGCGGCGTGCACTATTCCCAGGCCTATGAGGCGTTCCAATTTTTCGTTGAGGCGCATCAGATCCCGGTGGTTGAAACCCAGGCCGGAAAATCGTCGCTGCCCTGGGATCACCCGCTCAATCTCGGCCCCGTGGGCGTCACCGGCTCCTCAAGCGCCAATATCCGCTGCGCCGAAGCCGACGTGATCATCGGGGTGGGCACCCGCTTCCAGGATTTTACCACCGGCTCCTGGTCGCTTTTCTCCCAGCCCGGGCGCAAGCTCATCAGCTTGAACGTAAACGCCTATGATGCGGTGAAGCACGGAGCGCTGCCGATCTGCGCGGATGCCTGTGTCGGGCTGGAGACGCTATGGCGGGCGCTCGGTGACAAGCGCTTCGAGCCACCGCCCATGTCACTGAAGGCGGAGTGGTTCGAAGCCGCCGATGCCGTGACCGCGGCCCCCACGGAAACCAATGCGCTTCCCACCGACATGCAGGTGATCGGAGCGGTCCAGCGTGCCGCAACAGATAACACTGTTGTGATGTGTGCCGCCGGCACCATGCCGGGCGAGCTCCACAAGCTCTGGAAGGCTCGCCGGCCGATGTCCTACCATATGGAATACGGCTATTCCTGCATGGGTTACGAGATTGCCGGCGGCATGGGCATCAAGATGGCCGATCCCGACCGTGACGTGGTCGTGATGCTAGGCGACGGCTCCTACATGATGATGAACTCGGAGCTCGCCACTGCGGTGATGATGGGCATCAAGATCACCGTTGTCATCACCGACAATCGCGGCTTCGGCTGCATTAACCGGCTGCAGCGTTCGACCGGCGGCGCCGAGTTCAACAATCTGCTCGACCACGCCCATCACGTGAATCCCTCCCAGATCGATTTCGTGGCGCACGCCGCGTCCATGGGGGCACATGCTGAGAAGGCCGGCTCCATCGCTGAGCTGGAGGATGCGCTGGTCCGGGCGCGGGAAGCAGAGAGGCCCTTCGTGATCGTTATCGACACCGATCCCTATCCTTCAACGGAAGCGGGCGGCCACTGGTGGGATGTGGCCGTGCCGGAGGTATCGGACCGCGAGCAAGTGAGGAGGGCGCGCGAGAAATACGAAGCCGCGCTCAAGGAGAGGAACTGAATGGTCCGCTACGGAACCAACCCCATTGCCTGGTCCAATGACGACGATCAGACCATCGGCGCGCACATACCGCTGGAGCAATGTCTGCGCGAAGCGGCAGAGATCGGCTTCCAGGGGATCGAGAAAGGCCACAAGATGCCCTCGGACGGCCAGGCGCTGAAGGAAGTATTGGCCGCGCACGGGCTCGTCTTCATTTCCGGCTGGCACTCGCTCAATCTCCTCGTGAACCACATCGAGGCGGAGAAGCGGGCAATCCAGCCGCATCTCGACATGCTGAAGGCGAATGGCTGCGAGGTCTGCATCGTTTGTGAGACCTCGAACGCAATCCACGGCAATGACGCGATTCCGCTCAGGAACAAGCCCGTGCTTGAGGAACATCGCTGGCCGGCTTTCTGCATGGGGGTCGAAGCGATCGCGCAATATTGCGCGGCGCAGGGTATCGACCTCGTCTACCACCATCACATGGGCACGATCGTGCAGACCCGCAATGAGATCGACCGCCTTATGGCCGGCACCGGCCCAGCCACCAAGCTTCTGCTTGATACTGGCCATGCCTGGTTCGGCGGCTCGGATCCCGTTGAACTTGCCCGCGCCTATATGCACCGCGTTCGCCATATCCATGCGAAGAACGTGCGGCCGATGGTTCGGAAGGAAGTGGAAGGTCTGGGCCTTTCGTTCCTCGAAGGGGTGAGGCGCGGCGTCTTCACGGTTCCCGGCGATCCCGAAGGCGCGCTCGCCTTCGAACCCGTGCTGGAGGTCGCTGCAAAGCATGGTTACGACGGCTGGCTGGTCATCGAGGCCGAGCAGGACCCGCTCAAGGCCGACCCGGTGACGTATCAGTCCATGGGACTGAAGGCGCTGCAAAAGGCGGCGCGGATGGCCGGGCTGGACCGGATCTGAACACCGTCTATATTCGCTCAATGCACAAGCTCTTCGATCTCAACCATCCATTCTTCCGCCCGCTTTGGCTCAGGCTGGCCATCATAGCGATCTGCCTAGGCTGGGGCATCTTCGAGTTCACGATGGGCGCGCCGTTCTGGGGCACGCTCTTTGTCGGTCTCGGCGTCTACTGCATCTGGGGCTTTCTCTTCGATTTCAAGCCCGACGCCGGGAACAAGACGGAATAGGAGAGACGAGATGGCAAAGCTGTTGGTGAAGCCCGTCGGCGCAGCTGGCAAGGTGCACGACATCACGCCCCGCTCTGCCGGCTGGAGCTATGTGGGTTTCGGCCTCTACCGCCTCAAAGCAGGCGAGTCGGCCCAGGAGGAGACCGGCGACCGGGAGGTTATCCTGGTGCTGGTGGAAGGCAAGGCGGAGATCGCAGCGGGCGGAAAGAGCCTCGGTGAATTGGGCGATCGGATGGACGTCTTCGAGCGCCGTCCGCCGCATGCAGTTTACATCCCGAACGCTTCACGCTGGTCGGCAACGGCGACAACGGATTGCATACTCGCCGTTTGCTCCGCCCCGGGAAAGGATGGGCACGATGCGCAGGTGATCGGGCCGGCCGGAATTTCGTTGCTGGAGCGCGGGAAAGGAGCAAACACCCGCTACATCCACAACATTGCCATGGAGGAGCGCGATGTCGCCGACAGCCTCCTGGTGACGGAGGTCTATACGCCCCAGGGCAACTGGTCGTCCTATCCGCCGCATCGCCACGACGAGGACGATTTCCCCAGAATGACATATCTGGAAGAGACCTATTACCACCGCCTCAACCCCCCGCAGGGCTTCGGCTTCCAGCGGGTCTTCACCGAGGATGGCAGCCTGGACGAAACCATGGCCGTGTCAAACCACGACGTGGTTCTCGTCCCGCGTGGCCATCACCCTTGTGGAGCGCCTTATGGTTACGAGATGTACTATCTCAACGTCATGGCCGGCCCGCGCCGTGCCTGGCGCTTCAAGAACCATCCGGACCACGATTGGATTTTCCAGCGCGACAGCAACGTAGATTAAGAGCCTTGCGGCCGGTCTTACGACCGGCCGTAAACGTCCTCGAAGCGGACGATGTCGTCCTCGCCAAGGTAGTCGCCGCTCTGCACCTCGATCAAGACGAGCGGCAGGATTCCCGGGTTTTCCAGCCGGTGCTTGAACCCGCAGGGAATATAGGTGGACTGGTTGGTGGCGAGCAGGATTTCCTGATCGCCGTTGACGATCTTGGCCGTGCCGCTGACCACCACCCAATGCTCGGAGCGATGGTGGTGCGCCTGCAGGCTGAGCCGGGCACCGGGCTTCACCTCTATCCGCTTGATCTTGAAGCGATCTCCCTCTTCGAGCACCGTGTAGGTGCCCCAGGGGCGGTGTGCCGTGCGGTGAAGCTTGGCGGCCTCATGGCCCTGCTCCTTGAGCCGGTTGAACAGGTGCTTCACCTCCTGTGCCTTTTCCTTGTGCGCGACGAGGAGGGCGTCAGGGGTGTCGACGACGAGGAGATCCGAGACGCCAACCAGCCCAACCAAGCGGTCTTCGGAGTGCACGAAGGAGTTCCGGGTGTCCTCAAGCACGGTTTCCCCGCGTGAGCGGTTGCCGTTCTCGTCGGCCGGCGTCAACTCCGCCACCGCGGCCCAGGACCCGATGTCGGACCAGCCGCAATCAAGCGCGATGCAGCCGACATTCTCCGCCTTCTCCATCACCGCATAGTCCAGCGAGATCGCAGGCGTGGTCCTAAAACGCTCGGGATCGATCTCGAACACTTCGCGATCGTCCGAATGGAGCTTGCGCGCGGCATCATAGGCGGCACGAGCACCTGCCAGGACTTCGGGACAATACTGTTCCATCGCCTGCAGCATTGCGCCCGCAGGAAAGCAGAACATCCCCGAATTCCAGTAGAAGCGGCCGCTGGCGACATATTCGGCAGCCTTCGCGGCATCAGGTTTTTCCACAAAGCGCAGCACCTTGCCACTCTTTGCTTCTATATAGCCATACCCGGTCTCCGGCCTTTCCGGTACGATTCCGAAGGTGACGATCCGGCCCGTGCCCGCCATTTCCGAGGCCTTGCCTACTGCTTGGGCGAACGCCTCCTCGTCAAGGATGAGATGGTCGGAAGGGAGGATGAGGAGGATCCCCTGCGGTCCATCCGCCTCATGCACATGCAGCGTGGCAAGTGCCACAGCCGCCGCCGTGTCCCGCCCGAAAGGCTCAAGGAGATAATTGTTCCGGCGCCGAGGTGCGGTGGAATCCGCATAAGCGTCGGCCGTGAGGAACAGGAGATCGCGATTGGTAACCGTCACGATCCTCTCCACGCCGTCGAGCCGTGCAGCGCGGCTATAGGTGCGGCCGATCAGGCTCGTGCCGTCCGGAAGCTCAATAAAGGGTTTCGGACGAGCATCTCTCGATAGCGGCCATAACCGTGAACCCGCTCCACCGCTGATGATGACTGGCGTAAGGGTCATTTCCCCCGTCTCCAAAAAACAATCATTCTATGCCTGCTATCGACGCAATCTGTCGATCGTGTGGTGGCAGGCCTATGACACAAGCATCTGCTTCAGACCATAGGCAAGTCAATCCATCATTGCCGGCAGGCTCCTGCGGCGAGCCTACCGCTTTCGGTCTGCCCCACTGATGACAGCCTGCGCAGAGCCCTGCGACGGCGAAGACAGGCGCGTCCTGGCGCACGGCGTCGGCGCGGATTGAGCTCGGGCTTGTCAATGGCCGCGCTACGGGCGAAACACGTCGCAGACGATTCGGTCGGAGGATGCGCTGGAAACCTCTCTCTACCGCCCGGTAAAGAAATTCCTCGAAGGAATGGGCTTCGCCGTCAAGGGGGAGGTGGGCGGCTGCGATCTTGTTGCCCTGAAGGACGGCGAGCCGCCGATCGTCGTCATCGGCGAACTGAAGATGAGCTTTAATCTGGAGCTGGTTCTTCAGGGTGTCGATCGTGCCGCCGCCTGCGACGAGGTGTGGCTTGCGGCGCGCCTGTCCATGCGCGGAAAGGGCAGGGAGAGCGACGCGCGCTTTCGCAATCTTTGCCGCCGGCTGGGCTTCGGTATGCTGGGCGTTGCCTCAAATGGAGAGGTGCACATTCTGGTGAGACCGGCCGCACCCATGCCGCGCCGTGATTCCCGCCGCCGCTCGCGGCTGGTGGATGAGCACCGACGCCGCCAGGGCGATCCCGTTGCCGGCGGGGGAACGAGAAGGCCCATCATGACTGCCTATCGTCAGCAGGCGCTCGCCTGCGCCTGCGCTTTGGCGGAAGGACCAAAACGACCGCGCGATCTCAAACCCGCGATCCCCGATGCGCCCAAGATCCTTCGCCACAACGTCTATGGTTGGTTTGACCGCGTGGAGCGTGGCATCTACGGGCTTACGGAAAAAGGTAGGCTAGCCGCATCCCAATGGTCGGCAGCTGAGGCCACGGTCTGATCATTCGCCATCGGGAATCTTGTCTACGTCGCGAATGAGCGCGCCTCGCTCCAACGTATTGCCGACGGTGCAGAGACGATGCGCCTCCGCGACCAATTTTTCGCGTTCTTCCGCTGAAAACTCTCCCTCGATCTCGAAGGCGCAGTCGAATGCGATAACCCGGGATGGAGCGTCAGGCGCTTTTTGATGCCGAACATCGGCCTTCACGGAGACGAGCCGTTCGTGCCAGCCGAAGCTGCGGGCGGCGATCCGCAGGCTCAACACAAGGCAGCCGGCCAAGGCAGCATCCATCATCTCGACCGGCGTCATGCCGCTTTCGGAGGCCAGGCCGGCGAGATCAAGGCTTGCACCTGAGCGCGCGGCGACGCTTCCCTGGCCCCTGCCGGGCAGCGAGGCGCCGACGACGGTGGAACGCTTGACGATATTGACCATGACTTGATTCTCGGGCGCTGTTGCAAGGCGTGCCTTCATACGTAGGCGATCCCGATGTGGAGCACCAGAGATCAGCTCGCCACCAGTCTCGGGGCGAGCCTGTTGGAAAATTAAACTCGCTCTTTGCTCTTGCGGCGATCAACATTGCGAAAATTGCGTGTGAGAGGGAACCTTATTGCCTCGCGAGGGAATTGGGCGGAGGCTAGAGTCCAGCCATGCTTCCGGCCTGGCCGAACGAGATCGTCGTGGTCCGGGGATCGCGCCTACAGCGCCGTGCGTCCATTCGGACGCACAAAGGACGCTGTAAGTTTTTGAATCGACGCATCGTGCTTTCCGAAGACCGATTCCGTTTTCGGACCGATGCTGTAGAAGGAGAGACGAAATGACAAGAACGCGGCATCGAAGGGATCATGGCCTTCAGCTTCTCGCTGCCACTGCCATGCTGGTCCTGGCGGCGTTTGGGCACGCCAAGGCGCAGGAGGGTGAGACGGACCCCTCCGCCGTCATCAGGATCGGTTCGCTTTACGAGCCGCAGAACCTGGACAATACGGCTGGAGCCGGCCAAGGCATCAACGAAGCTTTCAACGGCAATGTGTATGAAGGGCTTTTCCAGCTCGAAGACAGCGGTGAGGTCGTGCCCAAGCTCGCGCTGGATTACCAGATGAGCGACGACGGGCTGACCTACACCTTCACCCTTCAGCCCGACGTCACCTTTCATTCCGGCGACCCGCTCACTTCGGCGGACGTGAAATACAGCATCGAACGGGTTGTCGCCGAAAACTCCAAGAGCTCGCGCAAGAAGAGCCTTTCGACCATCGCCGGGATCGAAACCCCCGATGACAGAACGGTCGTGGTCAAGCTCTCCGAGCGCTCCATATCGCTGCCCTATAATCTTACCTATGTCTGGATCGTCAACGACAAGGCGACGGATCTTACCTCCGGCGAGGATGGCACGGGTCCTTACCGGTTAGACGCCTGGCGTCGCGGTTCGAGCATCAGCCTGGTGCCGTTCGATGATTATTGGGGCGATGCGCCAGCCAATAGTGGTGTAACCTTCAACTATTTCACCGAGGCGACCGCTCTCAACAACGCGTTGCTTACCGGCGCGGTGGATATCATCACCAGCGTGCAAAGCCCGGATTCACTTGCTCAATTCCAGGACAATCCGGCCTTCGTGGTGGAAGAAGGACAATCGACCACGAAGGAAGTCCTGGCATATAACGATCGGGTCGAGCCTTTCAGCAATGTGAAGGTGCGCAAGGCGATCGCGCGCGCAATCGATCGACAGAGGCTCCTTTCCTCGATCTGGGGCGATTACGGTACGCTGATCGGGTCCTTCGTCCCGCCGACGGACCCGTGGTATGTCGACCTCACCAATGTCGACCCCTATGATCCGGAAAGCGCGAAGCAGCTCCTCGCGGAAGCCGGCTATGCCGACGGTTTCACCTTCACCCTCGAAACGCCGAACTATGATCCCCACCCGATCGTCGCGCAATTCGTACAGAGCGAGCTTGCGAAGGTGGGCATCAAAGTGAACATCAACATCATCACCGCCAATGAATGGTACACGAAGATCTATCAGGCACACGACTTCCAGGCGACGCTGCAGGAGCATGTGAACCATCGCGACATCGTGTTCTATGGCAATCCGGACTTCTACTGGGGCTATAACAATCCAAAGGTCGTGGAGCTGATCGCCTCGTCTGAAACCAGTGCCAGCGAGGCCGAACAGGTCGAAAAACTCAAGGAGGCGAACCGCATTATTGCGGAGGATGCCGCCAGTGGCTGGCTTTATCTCTATCCGCAGATCGTGGTATCGAGCGCGGGAGTGAGCGGTTATCCCGTGAATGGGCTAAACTCGCAGTTCTTCGCATACGGCATCACCAAGCGCGCGGAGTAGTCGTTCGAGGCGAGCCGCGGAAGGAGGGGCCAATCCTCGCTTATATAGTCCGCCGGCTCGCCATTCTCGTCTTCTCGCTCTTTGTGGCGAGCGTCGTCCTTTTCGTCCTTCTGCGGCTCTTGCCGGGGGATCCCGCGAATGCTCTCGTCTCGGTCGGCGCCGACCAGGCACAGATCGAGGCGGCGCGCCGTGAGGTGGGGTCGGACCTGCCGTTGCCGCAGCAATTCGCTCATTTCATCTCCAGCCTCGCGCGCTTCGACCTAGGCACCTCCTTCGTCAGCCGAACGCCGGTTCTGGACGACATCATCGCGCGTCTTTCGGTCACTGTCCCGCTCACCCTGCTTTCCTTCCTTCTCGCAGTCGTGATCGCAGTCCCCTTCGGCATCCTCTCCGCGGTGAAGGCCGATCGCTGGTATGGCGGTGCGATCTCCGTCGTCTCCCAGCTCGGCATCGCCATTCCCGTCTTCTGGGTGGGAATCCTCCTGGTGACGCTCTTTGCGGTCAATCTGCGCCTCTTCCCATCGGGCGGCTTTCCTCCTCGCGGATGGGGAGCGCCATTCGAAGCGCTTCGCGCGCTCTTTCTTCCGATCATAACCATCGCCCTCGTCATGTCCGCGTCGCTGTTGCGTTATGTCCGGTCGGCGACGCAGGACGTGCTGGGCAGCGATTACCTGCGCACGGCGCGGGCACTCGGCTCCGGCTTCTCGGAGGCGCTCGTTCGGCACGGCATCCGCAACGGCGCGGTGCCGGTCGTTTCCATTCTGGGCATCGAGCTTGCGACGACGCTCCTGGGCGCGGTGGTGGTGGAGCGTGTGTTCACGTTGCCTGGCCTGGGCTCTATGCTGCTTCTGGCGATTGAACAGCGCGATTATCCCAACATTCAGGGTGTGCTCTTCATTTCCACCCTGCTCGTCCTCCTGATCGGCTTCTTTGCCGATCTTGCCCAACGGTGGATTGACCCGCGCCTGCGCGAAAAAGCGGGGAGCGTAAGGCGATGACCGTCCTCGCCGAACAACAAGAGGATTCTGCGCGTCGCACCCGGCGGTCACTCACCTTGAGCATCGGCCTCCTGCTGGTTGGCCTTCATCTGGCGGTGGCTCTGCTGACCCTTGTCTGGATCCCCTATGACCCGACCGGCATGACGGGCGGGCGGCTGGAGGCTCCTTCCTGGGCCCACTGGGCGGGAACCGACCGGCTCGGCCGCGATCTCTTCACGCAAATCATGATCGGCTCGCGCATCGCGCTTATCGTCGGGGCCGGCGCAGTGGCGATCGCTGCCGCGATCGGCGTGACGCTTGGCGTTCTTGCGGCCTTTGCTACCCGCTATCTCGATGATGCGCTGGCGGCCACTTTCGACATCCTCATCGCCTTTCCCACCCTCCTCCTTGCCATGCTTGTCGTGGCGGCCACCGGAACCGCAAGCCTCCTTTCCGCTATCCTGGCGCTCGGCATCGCGATCTCGGCCATCGTTGCGCGGCTCACGCGAATCCTCGCCAAGCGGGTGCTCGCAATGGACTATATTACCGCCGCTCGCACCGCGGGCTCATCCTGGCCGAGCATCGTCTTCAGACATCTCCTGCCAAATATCTGGCCGACGCTTTCGGTCAATTTCGCGCTTCAGTTCGGCTTGGCGGTGATCGCGGAAGCTTCGCTCTCCTATCTAGGTCTCGGTGCGCCGCCACCCAATGCCTCCTGGGGGCGCCTGCTCCAGGAAGCGCAGGGCACGGTCTACACGGCGCCCTTCGGCGCTGTCGCGCCCGGACTTGCGCTGGTTTCGCTGGTCATCGGTATGAACCTGCTTGCCGACGGACTGCGCGACATCGGCGATCCTACGCGGAGGCGTTCGCGATGACCCTGCTTGCCATCGACGGCCTGACGCTGAGCATTGGTGACCAGGCGCTGGTGCGCGATCTTTCGCTTTCCATCGCGGGGGGCGAACGTCTCGGGCTGATCGGCGAATCCGGCTCCGGCAAATCGCTGACGGCACTTGCAGCGATCGGCCTTCTGCCGCCCGATATTCGCGCCGAAGGCTCCATTCTGCTCGACGGCAGACAGGTGATCGGCGCGCGCGAGGAGGATCTTCTGCCGCTGCGTGGTGCAGCTGTCGCAACCGTGTTTCAGGAGCCGCTCACGGCACTCGACCCGCTGATGAAGGTGGGACGACAGGTTGCCGAGCCGCTCGCCCGCCGCTATCGCCGGGAGGGAAAAAAACTAGACCGGAAAGCGCTCGCGCGCGAAGTTCGGGATCTTCTCGAGCGTGTCTCGCTGCCGGACATCGACCGTATCGTGAATGCCTATCCCTATGAGATTTCGGGTGGCCAGCGGCAGCGCATTGCTATCGCAATGGCGCTTGCCTGCCGGCCCAAGCTTCTTATTGCCGACGAACCGACCACCGCGCTCGACGTCACCACCCAAGCCGAAATCCTCGACCTCCTGTCTGATCTCGTGCGCGAGAACGGTATGGCTCTCCTCTTCATCAGTCACGATCTTCCGGTCGTGGCCCGCGTGGCCGAGAAAGTGGCGGTGCTGCGCCGGGGAGAAGTGGTCGAGCAGGGCCCGGTGACATCCGTCTTCGGCGCGCCGGCGCATGAATATACCCGCACCCTGGTTTCTGCTGCCGCCGCATTCGACAAAGCGTTGGAGCCCGCGCAATGAGCATGATCGCGGTAGAAGAGGTCTCCTTCGGCTATTCGCGCGAGCAGCGGGTGCTGCACGATGTCTCGTTCGCGATCAGGAGCGGCGTGAATGTCGGGCTGGTTGGTGAATCAGGCTCGGGCAAGTCGACGATCCTGAAACTTCTACTCGGTCTTGCGCGGCCCAGTGCGGGGAAGATCCGCTTCAACGGGGAGGCTCTGGAACCCGGCGACCGTGCGTTCATGCGCCGCTACCGGCGTGCCGTCCAGGCGGTTTTTCAGGATCCTTATTCCTCTCTCGATCCCCGACAGAAGGTGGAGGGTATCGTTGCAGAGCCGCTTCGTGCTCTCGGGATTCCCGGGCCGCATCGTCCGGCGATCGAGGCCGCACTGCACGACGTCGGCCTTCCTATGGACTCCATCTCCCGCTATCCGCACGAATTTTCCGGCGGCCAGCGTCAGCGCATAGCGATTGCCCGGGCGATCGTCGCGCGTCCCCAACTCATCCTTGCGGACGAGGCGGTGAGCGCTCTCGACCTCTCCACCCGGATTCGCATCGTCGAGCTGTTGAGAGCACTGTCGAAAACCATGGCCATCCTGTTCGTGTCGCACGATCTCGGCGTCGTGGCATCGCTTTGCGAGGAGATCATCATTCTCGAACGAGGGCGGATCGTGGAAAGCGGCAAGACAGCGGACATCCTCGCCCACCCGCAGCACCCTTATACGCAAAAACTCCTCGCCAGCGTGCCACGCATGCCCGTGTGAGGATGAAGCAATTCCTGGACGCCACTTCCAAAGCGCGTAAAGACGATTTAATTCGTGGCGCATCGATTGCATGTCTGCGCTGAATGCTCATCTACGCTACTCCATGTCTCCATCGCAATCTCGATAGTCGCCGGAACAGGAGGAACGCCTAAATGGGACGATCTAAGTGAAAGTTCTTCATGTTTTTAAGACCTATCTGCCGGACAGCTTTACGGGCATCGAGCGCGTAATCTGGCAGATCGCAGAAGGGTTAGCGCCTCTCGGTGTCGAAACCACTGTGCTTTCGGTAAGCGATAAGCCGGTAGCGGGCCCTTACCGCGTGGGCCGACACAGTGCTTATCAGGCAAAACGTGATTTCTATGTAGCCTCCACCGGCCTATCTGTGTCTGCATTCAAAGTTTTCCGAGAGCTCTCGGCGCGGGCAGATATCGTCCATTATCATTTTCCGTGGCCGTTAATGGATTTAATGCACTTAATGGTGCGGCCAAAATGCCCTTCAATCGTGACCTATCATTCCGATATAGTTCGCCAGCGATTGCTAAACTATTTTTATCGTCCCTTGATGTTCCGATTTCTCAATCGGGTGGACCGCATCATTGCAACTTCGCCAAATTACGCCGCCAGCAGCACCGTGCTGAAGCACTATAAACGAAAGACCTCGATCATTTCCATTGGTCTGGTGGATCAGGTGGCGCCACCGGAAGCATTAGTGGCCCGATGGCGGCAGCAGGTAGGAGAAGGTTTTTTCCTCTTCATCGGGGCCCTGCGATACTACAAAGGGCTTCCTTTTCTGTTAGAGGCTGCAAAGAAAACTGGTTTACCTGTTGTGATCGCCGGAAGTGGCGAAATGGCAGCGGACATTGAGGCTTACCGCTTCCCTCACATCAAACTTGTCCAACATTTTTCCGAGCTTGATAAAGCTGCTCTTCTATCACTTTGCCGGGCCTTCGTCTTTCCGTCTCATCTGCGCTCGGAAGCATTCGGTGTGGCGCTCCTAGAAGCGGCCCGTGCTGCTAAACCTATGATTACCTGCGAAATCGGCACGGGGACAACTTATGTCAATGTACACGGCGAGACAGGTTTAGCGATAAACCCTAGAGATGTAGACGCGCTGGCTAAAGCTATGCAAAGTCTCGCCGGACAGCCAGATGTCGCCTCCGCAATGGGCTTGGCAGCCCGTGCACGTTACGAGCATTTATTTAGGGGCGAAGTCATGTGTGAGCGGTATCTGAGCCTGTATCGTGACCTTTCTTCAGCGAGGCTCTGACGATATCGCGCATTTGCCAGCTTCTTGTAGACGCGGAACACTGGGCGCGGGGCGGAGGTAGTACATATTGCGGCGCGGCTAGGATATCACGTCATGATAAGCTAAACTGGCACTACCCAGCTATTTGTGCAGAAGCTCAGCAATGGCACCGACGTAGCGACCGGGATTATACATCTCAAAAACACGTTTAGACGCAGCTTTGCCAAGTTCGGCCCGAAGCCGATTGTTGGATCTCAATATACGCAAGGCGCAAGCGGCATCATCAATTTTCGGTTCAGCCCAAACGACTTCCTTTTCACGGTAGAAGCCTTGAGGATCTTCGACCGCCACGAGGTCGAAGCCGACCGGTACGCCAACACCTGAGTCAAAAAAATCAGTATTTCCGGACCAGTTGGTGGCAATTACAGGAATCCCGCGCTGCATCGCTTCCGCTATGACAAGCCCGAAACCTTCGGACCGATGAAGCGACATAATAACATCTGCTTGGTCATAAAGGCTGGACATCCCCTCATCGCCCAGCGTATCGCCGATCAGCGTGACATTTCGAGCGCCGGCGGCTGCCGCTTCCATATATCGAAGTGAAGCGGGCCAAACGTCTGCATTCGCATATTTTACAATAAGTCTCGCATCAGGGTCATCTCCAAAAGCTCGCCTAAAAGCCGTTATTGCGGCGCAGGGATTCTTCCGCGTGAAGTTTGATGCAACGTTAAAAACAAGAAGTACTGTGAAGAATCGATCGGACTTCTTAGCGCTCTCATTTCTCCTCTCTTGAAGCGGTTTGAGAGGATATGGGACGACACGCACCGGCTTATTGGAAACTGTGCGAACTGCGTCTGCTACAAAATGACTATTTACCCATATCTCATGCACGAAGCGGGCTGCCAAATTCCAATTCTTAGGTACTTTTGGCAGTTCCCAGAACCAATGGGCGATGATTCGTTTTCTATGCACGACGCGCTGGCCCAACACACTCATGGCTATTGGAACGTGAAGGCCGCTGGCATGTAAGAGAATTGTTCCCTTCCCGGTGATCCTCCCACTCTTGAAGGCAAAATCCGTGTAGGTCTTGTCGCCGTGCGTGATCTCAGTGAGATCAATTCCGTAAACCTCCAGGCCACCTTCCAGCAGCGCATCGTGGCATGCACGGGCGGCCGCCCCAACTCCGGAGGCGGCACGCAACATGCCTACCACTATGATTGGCTCTTCCATCACAGCATCGGGAGATAGCCGAGGGCCAAACCAGAGCGCCAGCCGGTAGATGAGCACATCCCGAAACTCTCTTGGGAGCCGTCGCCAAATTTGGCGGCGCAAAAAGTCGAAATGAAGCTTGGACATCTCTCTTACTGAATGCGCAGTTGCTCTTGCAGATCAGACGCATTCGCGCCAATGTTCTTCTTTGTTAACTCGACGTTATCAATGTCACCATTGCGGGACCTTGATGGTGTAAGTAACGCTTCGGCCGTTCCGAAGATAGCTTTGGCCGTATCCTGCCACGCTTTGGGGGCGTACTCGACCTTTATACGTTCCTCTGCCTGCTTCAATTCCTCCGGGTGATCGAAGTACCACTTAAGCCGCTCAGCCCACTTTGGTACGTCCCAGGGGTCCAGGTACTCTATTAGATCCCCCCCTACCTCTGGTATAGATGCTGCATTTGACGCCAGACAAAATTTGCCGCTCGCCAAGCTCTCCGCAACAGCTAGTCCCCACCCTTCATAAAGCGACGGGAACACAGTGAAGAGCGCATTCTTATAGAGCCACGTGAGGTCCGCGTCACTGACGTTGGTCAGGACCTCGACCAAACCGGAAATACGGGGATCAAAACGCAAGTCGGCAAGAAAATCCGATACGCCCCACCCGACCATTCCTACGAATACAAGCTTAGGAAGATCTCGCTCCCCCTGATCGACCAACCTTGTATAGGCTCTATATAAAGTTTCGTGGTTCTTTCGTCTTTCGATAGTAGAAACGAAGAGAATAAACCTCTTCCCAGCTGCCGTCATTATCTCACTGGTTTCATTTTTCGGAGCCGGGATTTCGCTCCCGAGTTGTACCACCGTGCAACTAGGAATCCTTGTTCCCAACTCTTCCAGAAGCTCTATAAGATCCCGGCGGCTGCATTCCGATATGCACAGTATTTCATCTGCACACCAGGAGATATCGGCGAAATATCTCGCAAATTTTGCACTTACATCGCCAACGCATAAATGAGGAAATTTTACGGGTATTACATCATAGCAAATTAGAACACATTTAAGAGATAATTCTTCTCTGACTTGCGCCAGAAAAGATTGATCTTTCTGATCCCAATCGAGTCCAAGAGAAATATACGCATCTCCCTGTGAAAAAGGTGCGGCGAAACTATGAGGGAAACAAGGGTCGGCTTTGGAAACTTCGGGTAATGAAGTCGTGCGCCATATGCGAATAGCTCTCCGCAATTCACGCAGCGCGCCAACTAAAGCTTTGACACTCTCACGTCGTTTCAGAAGATAATGAGATAGAGGCGCGCGAACTCTTGGAGGTATTTTCTGCAGTGCTGCTCGCGCAGTGTATTCAACTCTTTCTTCCAGGGTTCTTGGGGAAACTAAGGCTTTCTCCGCTTCTGAACTCTGCCGCTCCGTGCGGTCAATTCTGTAAAGCGCGCTCTCCACGTCGTCTGGATCAACGCGCAGGAAACCTTGGTGTCTATCAAAGCGGCAGAATTCCACATCGGAGCCGAGATGCTGAAGCGCGAATCTGGCGCATTCACTCTCTACCCTCACGACGCCCACGGATGGTCTAGACCAGCCTAGTATTGAGGTCACATCAAGCCAGATTTTACTCATACGCATTCCTTGTTCGCCAGCGTGTTGACCAGCAGCGGCAGCGAACTTAGGCACTCATCCCAACGCAGTTTCTGACGGCGAATATAACCAACTGATCCAACTTCGTAGGTATGCCGTGAGCGTCCCAGGATGTCTCGAATCGAATTCTGAAACTTCTTTGGATTATCTGCTACTCTCACTTCTGGGAGGTCTGCAAAATCTTCATATCCTCTGAAGGCAGCAGGGGTCCCAACTACGAAAGCTCCAGAATAGAGCGCCTCGGCTGTTTTAATATTCGATCCCCCTCCGAACGGAATGGGCAGAATAAAGCCATGCGCAAGTGATTTAACTGCCGCGAGATCCGCATCGGAAAGCGTGAACAATAATTTCAGTCGAGATAAATTTAAATGCGACCATTTTGTTTGACACATTACCCGGTGTATATGCTCAGACACACTTCCTGCAACAACGAGACGACTTGTTGGTGGAAAACAGGCAAGTGACTCTCCAAGCAGCTCAGAAAACCTTGAGAAATTCGGAGGATGGGCGCTAGCCACATATAAGAGCCAGGGTCGGCGAGGGAGTTTCTCTCTCCATTTGGAAATGCCGTCTTCGGTTGCATTCCATGGTTCAATGCCATTAGGTAGCAGCTCGGCTCTCTTCGCGCCCCATTTTCGGATAGACTTCAAATCTTCTTCCGTCACTCCCAACACTAGATCAGCAGTCGACGCTGCGCACCGCTCAAGCTCCTCAATCGCAACAATAGCATCGTCTGCTCCCCGGACGCCAACATCCTCAAATATGGACCGCTTCAGCGGTGCTTCGATATTCTGGGATCCGTAGATCAAAACAACTGATGAATACTCAGGGCGCTTACGAAGCTCCACCGCGAGTGGCCACAACCAGGGCTGCTCGACATGAATAACGTCGATTTTCTTGGGAATGCGGGCAAGTATAGAAGGTAGGCCGCCGTCTTTAGCAGCGGCAAAGCGACCCGCTAGTAGATCGTCTATAAACGGTATGCTTTTCCCCTGCAAAAGTTTGTGCGGGCCAGTTTCAGGGAGAGTAAGGTCCAGAGGTCCCCTTTCAGTCTTGGGATAGTGCCCGTTGGGGTAAACCGATATAGGAATAGACTCCCATCCGGCGGCCTCATAAGCGTGCTTTATATTATAAAGTCTAACCTGCCCGCCATGCTTCGGCTTGACGGCTGGGTAAGTGCCAAGAATCAAAACTGTCCCGATACTACCTTTCATTAAACGAGGCCTCCCCAAAGCCGCTGAATTCTGCGGCCGATAAAACGCAACGGAGCTGTAACGCGCCAGGAGGTTGAGCAATATAGTGAAGAAAGTTTCTTTATAAGATCAGCGTTTATTTTGATTTCTTCTTTGATGCGCGCTTCCAGTTCATCGAGGCGTGCTTCCAATACAAGCCGGGCGTCGCGCTCTTCGACAAGGGCGTCCGCCAAGCGCAACATTTGCGTATTATGCGAGATCTGATGCGTATCATATGTTTTGACGAGCTCACTCATCCGAACGCCCAGTTCCACGTCAAAGCACTCACCAAATAGCTGCTCGGAAAATTCATCGGTGCTCTTCCGCGCAATGATTGCATAATCGGGACTTGCACCATACAAAACATGCTCAATTGAAGGAGTAGGAGAGCTTAGAAGGTCCCGATCTTCTTGTAGCCGCAAGATCTTTGTGCGCGGGAAACCATAGTAATCCAGCAAAAAAGTTAAAAGCGCGGGAGGGAGGGGGTGACGATGCGTGGGATCAAGATAGAAGGTCAGTGTCGAAACCTGAATGTTTTCCGGATTGGGCGTCTCCAGGATCAGCAAACCGTGAGGCTTGAGGACGCGAAATGCTTCATAGACCAACGTCTGCAGTTGCTGAAAGCTAAGGTGCTCAGCAATGTGAAAGCCCGAGATGATCGACTTACTTTCGTCGGGAAGCTGTTCAAGGAAGGAGCTTGCATCTCCGCGTATGGCATCCAGGCCCTGTTCTTTGCAGGCCGAAAGCATGCGCTCATCCAGATCGACGCCTTGAACGTTAAAACCATTCTCGGAAAGTAGCGCCAGCCATTCTCCTCTACCGCAACCTAGGTCCAGAGCAGCGGGTCTCTTTTCGATCTGCTTCAAAGGCAGTATAAAAGGGAGATAGATTTCAAGCCGGCTGCGGATCAGCTCCTGTGAACCCCGGAATCTATCTTCGAATGCACGATAAAAGCCATCGTCTAGGGTTTTGCGAGAACCGCGACCCGTGAGCGAGGCACCTTCTTTGGGCATCAGGCCAGCCTCCGTATAGAAAATTCTGCCGGGAGGTGCGACGTTCCTATGAAAAAAGTCCTATCGGCATTCACCACGTTAAAGACGATGGCGTTGTCCTGCCACTCGTAATTGTCAGTGAGATGAGTATCTGTGCTCGTGAGCGCCGGCGAAAAGGAGTAGGATCCCGGGCCGAGATTGCAGGTAAAACTCAAGACGAATTCTATCTCGTCATTCTTCCTGATCTCCCTTTGCACTTGCTCCGTGTGCCATGTATTCGTGCCCCATACCACATGCCCTGTGCGATCGCGCAGCATAAAGCCGAGCACAAGCTGTGGTATGTTGGCTTCAGCCTTTGCTACTAACCGAAGGAGCAACTTTTGGCCGACGCGAGCCGTGGCAACAGGCTCCTGAGTCTCCGCGTCGACTAGTTCGATCCTCCTCGCAGCGATCTCCAAAGTGCCCGACCGCGTGTATTGCCAGCCGCTTTCACCCCGCTTCTGCTCAATCAACATGCGCGCATTGTCCTTCTCGGCAATCAGCGCGTTATAATAATCGACGATCTCGTCGGGCGAGCCGTCTTTCTGGACCGAGCCATGGTCCAGCAGGATAACGCGGTCGCAGAGCGCGCGGACATCGTTCATACTGTGGGAGACGAACAGAATAGCGACGCCCTCTTCCTTGAAGCGCCGGATCTTATCGAAGCTCTTATGCTGGAAATAGCTATCGCCTACCGATAGTACCTCATCTACGATCAGCACATCCGGCCGCGCGGCGGTGGCCAGCGAAAAGGCGAGCCGCGCATGCATGCCTGAGGAATAGACGCGCAGCGGCTTGTCGAAGAACTCACCTAGTTCTGCGAAATCCTCGATTTCGGGCATCATCTTCGTCAACTGCTCGCGCGAGAAACCCATGAGGCCGCCTGCCTGATAAACATTTTGCCTACCAGTGAATTCAGGATTGAAGCCAAGCCCCAATTCAAGAATTGCGCTAATGCGGCCCTGAACCGCAATGCTTCCTGTCGTCGGGCGTACTGTTCCGGTGATCAGCTTTAAAAGCGTGCTCTTGCCGGCTCCGTTCTGCCCAATGAGCGCTAGCGCCTCTCCCTTACCTAAGCTGAAGCTTATGTCGCGGACAGCCCAGAACTCGCTCAGGGGTGAGATCTTTGCGCCAAACCAGGTGGCGAACCGGGCCAAATTCGAAGGGTAGGTGGCGTAACGCTTGCCAACCTGATCGATGCGTAGAACTTCGTGGATCATAGCACATCCACGAGCTCGGGGCTTGCCCGCTTGAATAGCAGGAAGGAAAGCGAAAATAATCCGAGCGCAATCACCGTTGGTAGAAGGAGAGGCGCGAGGTCAGGCATACGGTTGAAGACTAGCGCGTCCTGGTAGATGCCGACGAGCGACACCATGGGATTAAGATGCAGCAGCCAGCGTAGATGTTCCGGAACAACCGTTTGAGGATAAACAATGGGCGTAACCCAGAACCAAAGCTGCAGGGCGACTGTAAGTATTTGACCTATATCCCTCGAAAAAACGTTGAATATGCCTAGCATCACACCCAGGCCGAACGCAAACAAGGATATAAGTACAATACCCAGCGGCAGCACCAGCCAAGCCGCTCCGGGGATATACCCGAAGAACAGAAAAACCACCACTATGGCCGCCAGCAGAAAGACATGATTGAGCAGTGCGCTTCCCCAGACAATGACGGGCAGGCAGATGCGCGGAAAGGCAATCTTCTTTAGCGTGCCGGAATATTCGATGAAAACCGATAGACAGCGGTTCAGGATTTCACTGAAGAGCGTCCAAGCAGCCATGCCGGCTAACAGATACACAGGATAGGCGGTCTTGTCCTCAACCCCTCCCAACTTAGCGCCGAGCACTTCTGCGAGTACAAGAGCGAAAATGGCAGCTTGCGCCAGTGGGTGTAGGATCGACCAAAGGAGGCCCAATCGCGACCGGGCGAACCTACCGCGAAGCTCGCCGGCAATCGAAGCCAGGACGAAATACCGATAACGCCAGAGCGCTTCAAACATGCTTTGCATCTCGTTTTATTCCGCACCGGTGCCAGTGCGTGCCCTGCAATCTGCCAGGACATCGGCCAAAGTTTGTTCAAAAAGGTAATGTGGCTTCCAACCTAGCAGTTGCTGAGCCCGCTCAGCGTTCCCCACGATCCGTGGAAGATCGCTTGCCCGCATGCGTGCTGGGTCCTGCTCGACTTTGATCGATACCTTGCTCAAATGAAGCAGGCCTTCCAGCACATCTGAGATGGGACGCGCTTTACCGGAGGCGATGTTCAAGATGGTACCCGTCTCCAAAAGGCCAGCTTTTTGTGCGACCAGAGCGTAGGAAATAGCGACGTCGCGCACGTCCAGAAAATCCCGCTCGGCCTCTAGGTTACCAACCCGGATAACAGGCTCGGCGAGTCCTGCTTCAATTCTGGCGACTTGCATTGCAAATGCCGAAACCACAAACGCTTCAGTCTGGCCAGGGCCGGCGTGATTGAAAGGGCGCAGCCGAACGCATTTCAGCCCTCGACGGGCCATCGCGCCAAGAGCAAGGTCGGCTGAGGCCTTGGTGACACCATAGTCATCGACAGGGGAGAGCACCGTCGTTTCGTCGAGTGGATGACCACCTTTTGCGCTGTCACCATAGACCAGACCCGAACCGGCATGAATAAGCCAACAATCGGGGGCCGATTTCATAATGGCAGATGCGACATTGAGGCTGCCTTGGACATTCACGCGCCAGGCGATCTCCGGCTGGCGTGCTGCAAGGGCGGGAGCAGCAACGCCTGCAAGATGGACAACGCAATCCGGTCGATGGCGCCGGATCGCCCTTTCGACCGCATCGCGGTCAGTTATGTCGAGTGCCTCGAGACCATTGGATGGGCCCCGATCTGGGCGTCTCGAGGTGGAAATGATGTGCAGATCGCCGTCGCAAACCTGCTTCAGAGCGGTGACCACATGAGGGCCGACAAACCCGCCCGCGCCGGTGATCAACACGCGCATCGACAATCCAGACCCTCACAGATGTTCTTGGCTGGTTAGCCGCTGCAGGTCAGCTTCCACCATTTCCGCAACCAATTCTTCCAGCGTGGTTTCCGCAGCCCAGCCGAGCTTTGCCTTGGCTTTTTCGGCATTCCCCAAAAGGATATCAACCTCTGCCGGCCTTAGGAAGCGTTCATCAACGACAACATGATCCTCCATGTTCAGTCCAACATGGTTGAAGGCAAATTGGCAAAACTCTCGAACGGAAGCAGTCCTGCCAGTAGCGATTACATAGTCGTCCGGCACTTCCTGTTGCAGCATGAGCCACATGGCTTTGACATAGTCCCGTGCGTGCCCCCAGTCGCGCTTTGCATCCAGATTCCCAAGCGACAACTTTTCCTGGAGACCTAGCTTTATACGCGCTACGCCGTCCGTGATTTTGCGAGTGACGAATTCAATCCCACGCAGTGGCGATTCATGGTTGAAAAGAATGCCGTTCGAGGCATGCATGTCAAAACTTTCGCGGTAATTCACGGTCATCCAGTGAGCATAAAGCTTCGCGGCCGCATAAGGAGAACGTGGATAGAATGGTGTCTTTTCAGACTGGATCGGTTCCTGAATTAAGCCAAACATCTCAGATGAAGATGCCTGATAGAAGCGGGCTTCTGGATTTGCCAGCCGAACGGCCTCAAGTATATTAACCGCACCGAGGCCCGTCACGGTCCCCGTGAGCAGCGGCTGCTGCCAAGATGATTTCACAAAAGACTGCGCGGCAAGGTTATAAACTTCCTGCGGCTGCACATCCTTCATAACACGAATCAGCCCGGAGAGATCTGTCAAATTGCCATCGTGAAGGATGATCCTGCCGTCGATCTTAAGCCACTTTAGGCGGGCCCCGATCACGTCGGCAGATGCGCTTCGACGCAGCAGACCATGGACCTCATAGCCTTGGCCCAACAGAAACTGCGCCAAGTATGCGCCATCTTGTCCGGTGATGCCCGTAATCAGCGCGCGTTTTCCGCTCATATTCTTAATTCTCCGTAAGGATCAGGTTTCCGTTGCCGCCCGCCCCAACTCCTGGTCCGAGTTATACCGTGTATCGCAACAGCGCAATCTGATCCGCGCTCCATCCACGGTTCCAGCAGAGCAACCTACACTGCCAATCGATAATGGCGTCATTTAGGGAGAGTTTGATGTGACGGTGAGACGGTCGATTAGAAGCGATGACAAATACCGCCTGGCAACGTCGCGCGTGTGACACCCTTTCTGCCTTGAGCGGCCGGTCCAAGCTATAGGTTCATCCCTCGGCGGCACCCTAGGCGCCCAACGCTCTGCCGTGGAGCATTGATACTGAACCCTTTAAGTTCAGCCGAGGAGCGCCGTTTGGCTTCGCACTCGTTAGAAGCCACATTGTTAGACATAGCTTTCCGGGGGGCACACCGGGGTCCATGACAGCCAAGGACGTTCTTGCGCCGCATTGACGTCGGCGAAGCCAGAGCAGCTTATGCTCCCGAGTACGCTCTGCCGTCGATCACCATGCCGCTGCAGCCGAAATTCATCTACGGCGTCGCGGTGTCTCGATCTGCACTAGATGGCGGAAATCCTCGCTACAACGCTATGCTGCGGCCCTTCCGCGTTCCGGAAAGAGCTTTAAAAGCCCTTCGGCGGAGGCCTCTGCCACGCCCCGTTCCGTAATGAGCCCGGTCACGAGTCGCGCGGGCGTCACGTCGAAGGCAGGATTGGCAGCAGGAGTCGCATCAGGCGAGATCCGCACCTGCGTGATCTCGCCTGATGCGGTCTTCCCCCAAACGAGCGAGACCTCCTCCGCCGAGCGTTCCTCGATTGGGATCTCTTTCACCCCGTCGCGCACAGTCCAGTCGATCGTAGGGGAGGGGAGGCCGACATAGAAAGGCACGCCATTGTCCTTGGCGGCAAGCGCCTTCAGATAGGTGCCGATCTTGTTGCAGACATCGCCATTCGCCGTGGTACGGTCGGTGCCGACAATCACCATGTCGACCAAGCCGTGCTGCATCAGGTGCCCGCCGGCATTGTCGACGATCAGCGTGTGCGGCACGCCGTGGCCTGCCATTTCCCACGCCGTGAGATGCGCGCCCTGATTGCGCGGTCGGGTCTCGTCCACATACACATGGACCGGGATTTTCTCTTCAGTCGCAAGATAGATCGGCGCGGTGGCGGTGCCGTAATCGACGGTGGCGAGCCAACCCGCATTGCAGTGGGTGAGGATGTTCACCGGCTCACCGGGTTTCTTGCGCTTGGCGATCTCCTTGATGATCGAAAGCCCGTGCTTGCCGATCGCGCGGTTCAGTTCCACGTCCTCGTCGGCGATCTCTGCCGCCCGCACATAGGCTGCTGCGGCACGTTCGCCCTCGGGAAGCGGGCGCAGCGTCTCGCGCATCGCGTCGAGCGCCCAGCGCAGATTGATCGCGGTGGGCCGGGTCGCATGCAGTTCTTGCCAAACGGCATCCAGAGCCGCATCGGATGGGTCTTCCCGCATGCGGATCGCCACGCCATAGGCAGCCGTCACACCGATCAGAGGCGCTCCGCGGACCCACATATCGCGGATGGCTGTCGCGATCCCAGCCACCGTGCGGACATTCTCGATGCGGAATTGATGCGGCAGCCAGCGCTGGTCGATGAGAACCACCGACCAGCCGTCTTCGTTCAGCCAGATGGTGCGGTAATGCTTGTCTCCGACCTTCATCCTGTTTCTCCTTGGCTCATAGCCCTTGGTCGAGCGACTTCGCCAGCCGGTCGAGCTCCGCCAGTGAACTGATGTGCTTGCGATTCACGGCGATATGCCGCCCAAAGCGGAGCGCAGCGGCCTCGCAGGAGGCCCTGAGTTTGGTATCCTCTATGCTCTCGAAATCGGCATTGTGGGCGAGCCCCAGGATCCGCCGGTGGATTTCGATGCCCGCAAAGCCCAGCATATCCGTCCAGATGTCATGGATCACATGGTTCAGCGCCTGTTCGGCGCCCAAGGCATCTCCTTGGTCTTCATAGAGGCTCCGGTGGTAGAGCATGCCCCTGCGCTCGGTACGCCAGAGCCTGGCGAACTCCTCGCGGAAGATGGCCCAGGTCTCCTCGATCACACGCACTAGATAGGCGCGCATGTCCTCGCGGGAACCCTCCGCTTCATGCCCACGCTGGGAGAAAAAAGCCATCCAGTAATTGGAGAGCAGCATGCCCACATCGAACGCCATTGGCCCATAGAAGGCGAATTCAGGATCGATGATGCGCGTGTCGCTTTCCGTCACCATGACCGAGCCCGTGTGCAGGTCTCCATGCACTAGGGTTTCCGCCTTGGCGGCGAAAAGATGCTTCAGCTTCTGGGCTTCGACTTTCAGGTCACGGTCGGCCCTGAGCTCCGCGACCACCGGACCGAGTTCCGGCGTGTGCCGGTTCATGGGGGCGGAGAAATAAGGGTCGGTGAAGACGAGATTCTCGGTGATGTCGCAGAGCTCCACATTCTCGGCGAAGAGCGCTAGATCCGCCTTGCGGTCGCGCGTTTCCATGTGAAGGTCGGAGCCGCGGAAGAGCGTGCGCGCCATGAAGAGGCCGAGATCCTCTGCGATGCGCGGAAGCTGCCGTCCTTGGATCAGTGCCCGCCGCAGAATGATATGCGGCGACAGGTATTCCATTACGATCAGCGCCTGCTGCTCGTCGAAATGGTAAATGGCCGGCACCTGGCCTGGCGCTCGCTTCTCCTGGCGCGTCAGCGCGTGATATTCGAAGAAGGAACGCTTCAGCGGCAGCGGCCAGCTATCGCCGACGAGGCGCACGTAGGGAAGCGCCTGCTTGACAACGACCGCGCCCCTGTCTCCCTCGACGATGAAGACGAGGTTGAGGTTACCATCGCCTACCTCGCGCACCCTCCAGCTCGATCCTGTGCCGCCGACATGCTCCGCGACCGCGGTCACCCTTACGAGGCGTTCAGGCAAGGTCTCCACCGTCAGGGGCTGAAACGCGCTGCCATGCATGGGTCTCCTCCATCCTCCTCCGCATCACCCTCTCACGCTAGCAAGTGGTTTGTCATTTTTCAATGGTGTTGACAAATGCTCGGCACCTGATAGCGTCCGAGGTGGGAGGAAATCATGGCAGAGGGCGCCATCTTCCGCATTGCGGGTCTCGGAAAATCATTCGGCCCCAACGATGTCTTGCGCGGCGTCGCGATGGAGCTTCGCGCCGGCGAGGTCACCGTTCTTATGGGCGCCAATGGCGCCGGTAAGTCGACGCTTGTGAAGATCATGAGCGGCATTCATCAGGCTGATCGAGGCGTGATGATGTTGGCAGACGCGCCTTTCCTGCCCGCCACCCCCGCAGAAGCGATGCGCGCCGGCGTGGTTACCGTGCATCAGAACATCAATGACGGGGTGGTCGGTGCACTCGACGTCGCCACAAACCTGGTGCTTGATCGGCTGAATGATACGGGCCGCGGAATCTTCTTCAATCCGCGTCGCGTGCGCCGCGAGGCAGCGGACGTGGCGGCCCGCATGGGCCTGCGCCTCGATCTTTCCGCCGATGTGACCGAACTGCCGCTCGCCGACCGGCAGATGGTCGCCATCGCCCGAGCGATGGCGCACGAGCCGAAGGTCATGATCCTGGACGAGCCGACCTCTTCGCTTTCGGCCAATGAGGCCGCGCGTCTGTTTGACCTGATCGACCGGCTGCGCGCGCGCGGTGTCGCCATCCTCTATATTTCCCATCGCATGTCCGACATCCGGAGGCTTGCGGACCGCATCTTCAGCTTGCGCGATGGCCAGATCGTTGGCCGTTTCGAGGAGAAGCCGCTCGATTATGAGGGTGCGGTGAACGCAATGCTCGGGCGCAATCTCGGCCGGAGCGGCATAGCCTCCCGTGCTGCTTCACGCCCGATCTTTTCTGCCGAAGGGCTACTGATATCACCGGCTGGCCGACCGTTTTCGCTTACGCTCGGAGCGGGTGAAGTGGTGGCAGTGACGGGGCTCGTCGGCGTCGGCAAGACACGGCTCGCCGAGACCCTATATGGCATTCACGCCCCGCTTGGGGGGACGATGCAGCTCGACGGCAGCGTTTACCGGCCGAAAGCGCCGGCGGAAGCCATTGCCCGCGGCGTCTTTCTCGTCGCGAAGGATCGCGCGCAGACGGGCATCGTGCCGGATTTCAACATCTACGAGAATATGAGCCTGCCGTTTCTGCCTCGTTTCTCGCATTTCGGCGTGGCGCGGCGCCGTGCGGAGCGGGCAAAGGCACGGGAACAGATCAAGGATCTGAAGATCGTCTGCCGCTCCGAGCGCGACGATCTTGCAACGCTGTCGGGCGGCAACCAGCAGAAGGTGACCGTCGCGCGCTGGCTTTCACAACCCTCCCGGCTCCTGATCCTGGATGAGCCCTTCCAGGGCGTGGACATCGCCGCTCGGCACGATATCGCCGCCAAGCTGCGCGAGAGCGCGGCGGATCGCGCCACGCTCCTTTTCCTCACGGAATTGGACGAGGCGCTGGAAACGGCGGACCGCATCCTCGTGATGTCTGAGCACACGATCGTCGGGGAGCACCGCAGCGCGGAAGTCGACATGGAGCGCCTGCTGGCCGATGTGGCGGGGAGGGGCATCGGCGATGCTGCATGAGATATCCGGAAATGCGGGCGTCTCTTCGCGCCCCCGAGCACCGAGGATCATGAGAGGTGACCATGAGTAGCGATCTCGTCGGAAAGCCTGTCACGGAAGCCCAGCCATCCGGCGGCGCCCGCCTTTCCCTGCGCGAACTCGCCATCCGCTATGGTTTCCTGCTTCTGCTGGCTGGTCTCATCGTTTTCTTCTCGCTCGCCACGCGCGGCTTCGCCTCGCCGCAAGCAGCCGTTTTCATCCTCCAGTCGGTCTCCATAACGGGAATCCTGGCGCTCGGCGTGACCGCCACCATGGTGGTGGGCGGCTTCGACCTCTCCATCGGCTCGATCGCCACAAGCGCAATGATGGCCGCGGCCTATGTGATGGTGGTCATGGAGCAGAACGCATTGGTGGCGGTGCTCGTCTGCCTGGCCATCGGTGCGCTGGTCGGCCTGATCAACGGGCTGATCATCTGCTATATGCGCGTGCCGGATCTGCTCGCCACGCTCGGCATGATGTTCCTGCTGATCGGCCTCCAGCGCATCCCGACCGAGGGCCGCTCCATCGCCGCCGGCATGACCATGCCCGACGGCTCGACCGCTGCCGGCACCTTCAGCGCTAATTTCCTGGCGCTGGGCCGGCATCGCTTCGATTTCTTCATTCCCGATCTCGTGCCAGCCTCGGTGGTCGTGCTCATCGTGCTTGCGGTGCTTATCTGGTTTTTCCTGGAATACACGCGCTTCGGCCGCATGATGTATGCCGTAGGTTCCAATGCGCGGGCGGCGGAGTTCGCCGGCGCGCCGGTCAAGGCATACAAGATCTGGGCCTATGTCATCTCCGGCATCTTTTCTTCCATCGGTGGTATCCTTTTGGCCGCTCGTCTCGGGCGCGGCGATATCGCCTCGGGGAACAATCTTCTGCTCGATGCGGTGGCCGCAGCATTGATTGGCTTTGCCGTGCTCGGCGCGGCGAAGCCGAATGCTTTCGGCACCGCTATCGGCGCGCTATTCGTGGGTGTGCTGCTGCAGGGCCTCACGATGATGAACGTGCCCTATTACACGCAGGATTTCGTCAAGGGAGCGGTGCTCGTCATCGCGCTCGTCTTCACTTTCTCGCTGCTCGGCCGCAATGCCCGGTAGCGCTGAAAATTCGGTTCAATGGAGGAGAAAATGATTTTCACAAGAAGAGTTCTGGGCAAGGTTGGGCTTGCCCTTCTGGGGGCGAGTTTCCTGGCACCCGTGGCGGCGATCGCGCAGGACAAACCCGCGCCGTTCGACAACCCCGGCGAGGTCGACATCGCGCTGGTGCGCTATCTTTCGACCGGTGACTTCTTCCAGGCCTATCTTTCGGGGGTAGAGGCTCAGGCCAAGGCGCTCGGCGTCAATCTGCGTGTTTTCGATAGCCGCCAGGATGCTGCGCTGCAGGCCGATATGGTCGACCAGGCGATCGCCCTCGGCGTCGACGGCATCATCATCCAGCACGGCCTGACCGAATCCATGAAGGAAGCCGCCCAGCGCGCGGTCGATGCCGGCATCAAGGTTGTGGCCTTCGACGTGAATGTGGAAAACGAGGCCATCCCGCAGATCGAGCAGTCCGACCGCGACCTCGCCCGCCTCGCCCTGGAACAGGCCATCAAGGACAATGGCGAAAGCTGGAAGGCGGCTTACGTCTACGTCGCCGGCATTGCGCCTCTCGACCGCCGCGACGAGACCTGGCGCGAGTTCAAGGAAAAATATCCGGGCATCGAGGAAGTGGCGCAGTTCGGCACGCTCGACAACCCGATCGCCAATTCCGTGGCCAACCAGGCACGTTCCGTGCTCACCGCCAATCCGGACGTCCAGGTGGTCTTCGCCCCCTATGACGAATTCGCCAAGGGCGTCAAAATTGCCGTGGACGAGGCTGGCATGTCCGGCAACATCAAGATCTATTCCGCTGATATCTCGACGGCTGACATCTCGGCCATGCGCGAGCCGGGCAGTGCCTGGGCAGCCACGGCCGCGACCAATCCGGCGGTTGTCGGCGAGGTTTCGGTTCGCGCGCTCGCCATGCTGCTCGCCGGCGAGGATCCCGGCCAGAGCGTGATCGTGCCTCCGACGCTGATCACGCAGGCTCAGCTGAACGAACAGGATATCAAGAACATGGAAGAACTCTCGCAGAAGCTGCCGCAGTTCGCCCATGCGGATGTTGCCGTTCCGGCCTGGATGCCCCTCCCGCCGCGGGATTGAAGCTTTGCGCTGATCGAGAAGGGCGGCTCACGGCCGCCCTTTTCTTTATCCAGCTTCCCTGATTTCGGTTATCCTGGAAGCCGGAGCGCGCCGTAGGCTATCCTGAACCCCAGAGACCTCAGCGGTTCCGCAAAGCCACAAGCGATCCTGAAGAACGCCACGACGAGCGGCCCGTGCTCGACGTCCAGCGGTAAATGGGTCCGGCTCTCGCTTCGCTCAGGCGGGGATGACGAAGTGACGCCTATCTCAACGCGGCCGCGATATTGCCGCCGTCGACGGTTGTCACATTGCCGGTGGTGCGCTCGGCCAGCGCCTGATGCAGGAAGGCCTGCGCCACATCCTCGGCCCGCACTTCGAGGCCGAGCAGGTTCCCGCCCATATATTCCTTTTCCGAAACGCCGCGTGCCTTGGCCCGGTTGGCGATCATCTCGTCCGTCAAGAGCCCCGAGCGGATGCGGTCGGCGTTCACCGCGTTGGAGCGCACGCCGATCGCGCCATAATCAATCGCATACTGGCGGGAAAGGAAGAGGGTGGCCGCCTTTGGCAGGCCATAGGCGCCGAAATTCGGCCCCGGATTGACCGCCTGCTTGGAGGTGTTGAAGAGCAGAACGCCGCCTGTCTTCTGCATCTTGAAGATGCGCACCGCATTGCTTGCTACGCTCTGATGGGCGAAGAAATTGAGCTCGAAGCTTTTCCTGAGCAGAGCGTCGTCGACCTCGCCGATCCTGCCCTCCCAGGCCGCACCGGCATTCGAGATCACGATATCGACGCCGCCATAGGTATTCACCGCCTTGTCGAAGGCTCCACGCACGTCTGCCGGATTCGTTACGTCCGCACCGATCCCTATCGAGTTGTTGCCGGCGTCCTTGGCTGCGGCCTGGGCGTTCTCCCCGTCGAGATCGACCACGACCACATGCGCGCCATAGGAGGCGAACAGTTTTGCTGTGGCCGCGCCGATAGCGCCTGCGCCCCCTGTCACGAGCATGACTTGGCCGGAGAGCGGCTTCGGCTTGTTGGAGGCGAGTTTCGCCTGTTCCAGGGACCAGTATTCCAGCTCGAAAAGATCGGAGAGCGCCAGCGGGTGGAACGAGCCGATCGCTTCGGCTCCGGTCACTGCCTCGATCAGCATTTCACCCACATCGGCAGCGATCTTGGCCTCTTTGAGGCTGCGGCCGTGGCCGAAAAGCCCCAGACCGCGAACGAGCGTCAGCCGCGGCATGGGGTCGAGCATGGTGCGCGTCACGTCGTCCCGCGCGTCATTGGTTTCGAAATAATCCCGGTATCGGTTGGAGTACTCCGCCACCCGCTCACGGACGATGTTGGAATAGTCCTCCAGCTTGCCAGTTTCAGGCGCCGGCAGAACCATGGGACCCGTCTTGATGCGGATCGAGAGATCAGGCGTTGAGACGCCGCGCCTGGCGAGATCCTCCGCCGTATCGGCGTTCACATAATCCAGGATCTTGGGCGACGTACGGAAATCGCAGACCATGCGATCAAACCGGCCTTCGCCATGGTCGACTGCCACCGCACCGCGCAGATAGGGCGCGATCTCAGAAGGTGATGCGAGCGAGGAGGGCAGGGCGGCCGCGGAAAACGGCTTCCTGCCCTTTCTCGCCACGAATTCCTCCGCCAGCGTCACGAACTCGATCATGAGATCGTAGGCTTCCTTCGCCCCTTCGGCGAAGGTGAAGATGCCGTGCTTGTCCAGGATCAGGCCCTCGACGGAAGGATCCGACTCGTAGATCTCGGCCGCCGCCTTGGCGAGGTCAAAGCCCGGCTTGATATACGGCACGAAACCCAGGCGCTTGCCGAAGACCTCGCGGCAGAGCGGCTCGCTTTCCTTCTGGTCCACCAAAGCCAGAATGGCCGTCGAATGCGTATGATCGACGAATTTATGCGGAAGAAATGCGTGCAGAAGCGTTTCGATGGAAGGGTTGGGCGCATACGGGTCGATGAGATTCGCCCTCTGCATCGCCACCATGTCTTCATCCGACAGCTGGTCCAGCTTTCGCGCGGCGAGCAGCGCCTCCATCTTGACGGCCGGCAGGCCGGCCGGCTCGATCACCGCCATGTCCCAGCCGCTGCCCTTTACGCAGAGCACGTCCCATTCCTGGCCGAGCAGATCCCTGGTCTTGGTTTTCAGAGAGGTGTTACCGCCGCCATGGAGCACAAGCCTGGGCTCGCCGCCCAGAAGCCGCGTCGTATAGACCCGAAGCGCCAGATCGCGATCCACTCCCTTTGCGCCATAGGCGTTTACGAGCTTTTCGGCTTCGCTGTCGTTCCAGAGGTTCTGCATCGTCTTCCCGCCTGTCATCATTGAGGGGCTTCACGCGGTTGCGCGTGTGGCTTCGTCCTTGGATTGAGTTGCGTTTGCGTGGTCGAGCAGGCGTTTGGCCATGCGCGACGTTAGCACGAGATGTGTCGAAAACCGGCCTTTGAGCGCGGCCAGGAGCGGCTCGAACTTCTCGTCCTCCTGCACCACCATCAGCCGGCGTGGAATGGCGCGAATGGCGTCGAAATCAGCCGAGATCATGCGGCGATTGTAGTCGCAGTCGAGCAATGTGCCTTCCTCGGTGATCACCTGGCCTGCAATGACACCGACCCCGCCCTTCCGCTTGATGTCGGAAAATTCCTTCAGGCTCAGCGCGCCGCATTTGATCACATGGCTGTCTTCGTTGAGGGTGCCGACAGTGAAAAGCGCAAGGTCGCAGGAACTGACCCCTTCCAACTGCTCGCGAATGACCGGTTCTTCGCGCAATTGCCGCGCAAGCTCTTCGGTGCTCAGCACCAGCGGTGCATAGCAGTTCAAGCCTTTGGCGTTCAGCCTGCGCGCAATCTCCATGGTGCATTGGTCCGGCCGATAGGAATAGGGCGAGCCGAGATTGCCGCAGAGTTCCACGACCGTGACGTCCTGCCGGTCCGCATAGGACATGGCGTCCGCCATCGCGTATACCGTACGGCCCCAGGCGACGCCCACGCGATCGCCATTGTGCACCATTTCGAGAAAAACATTCGCCGCCAGCGTCGGAATTTCCGCGGCCGCATCGTGCGCCAACCCTTCCTCGCTCACCATCCAAACGGAGTCGAGCCCGTAAGCGTCCTCCAACTGGCGGGCCATCATGTCGTCGCGGAAGAGATCGGTGGAAGTGGAGATGGTGACGATCCCCATTTCTCGTGCGCGGCGCAGATAAAGCGCCACCGACGCGCGCGAAATATTGAGCCGCTGGGCTACCTCGTCCTGCCGCAGCCCGTGCGTGTAATAAAGCCAGGCGGCCTTGTGGACGATCTGTTCTGCAGAACGAAGCGCCATCTTTCCTCCTCGGATTAGACATTATTCATGGCCATTAACAAAAGTCAATCAGACCCCTCTCCCCCAGGTGAGATGCCGGCTTAAGGCCACGAAAATGCGCAGCCGACAACGATCGGCCGGCACGGCAAAGCCTGCAGCCGTGGGGCGGAGATTTAGAAATCGCGGCCTATCGCGACCTTACGCCGAGATCCGCTCGAAGCAGGCGAAGTAAAAACCGTCGGTATCGGTCGTGGCGGGTGTGAGCGTAATGCCATTGGCCAGGCGCGGCTTTGCCTTCGCTCCTGGAAGACGTTGATGCCAATACGCTTCGTAATCGACCGGGCGGAACTCGGGCGAGCGGGCCAGGAAGGCGGCAGCCTGATCCGCGTTCTCTTCCTGGAAGATCGAGCAGGTGATGTAGGCGAGCCGCCCTCCAGACCGAACATATCGGCTTGCGGCGTCGAGGATTGTGGACTGCTCCGTGCGCCGGGTCTCGAGCTGCTGGGCCGTAAGACGCCATTTCGCATCCGGGCGACGGCGCCACGTGCCGGAGCCGGTGCAGGGCGCGTCCACCACCACCAGATCCATTTGGCCCGCAAGGCGCTCCAGTTGCGGAGCTTCCGTGACCACCTGCACGTTTCGGCATCCTGCCCGCTTGAGCCGTTCAAAGATGGGCGCGAGCCGCTGCCGGTCCGCGTCATAGGCGTGGACCTGCCCGCGATTGTCCATCATCGCGGAGAAGGCCAGGGTCTTGCCGCCCGCACCTGCGCAGAAATCGAGCACCTGCTCGCCCTGAGCGGGTCCTGCCAGTTCTGCTACAATCTGCGAACCTTCGTCCTGCACCTCGAACCAGCCTTTCTGGAAAGCCGGCTCCGCCTGCACATTGGGATGGCGGCCATCGCCTGAAATCGGCGCTATGCGAAGGCCGTTCGGCGCCAGCGCCGCCGGGACTGCGCCGGTTCGCGACAGGGCCGAAAGCACCTTCTCCCGCGTCGCTTTCAGGCGATTCGCCCGCATGTCGAGAGGCGGCCGCGAGGCGAGGGCAGCGCCTTCCCCGGCCCACTCGGAGCCGAATGCCCTTTCCATCAGCGTCTCACACCAATCCGGCGCATTGGCGCGCACGGAGGCCGGCAGATCTTCCGAAAGCCTGGAACGGAGAGTCCCGAGCTCCTCCTCGATCAGCGAGGGTGGGCCAAAGCGGTCGTCTTGAAGAGAGCCGATGAGTTGTTCTGGTGAAACACCGTTCTCGATGAGGTAAGCGCCCAGAACCAGCGTGCGGGCCGTCTCTGCATCGAAGATCCAGGCTGCCTCACGCCGCCGGCGCAAAGCGTCGTAGACGAAATTGCCAATGGCCGCCCGATCGCCCGCTCCGGCGAAACGATGTGACAGCCCCCAGTCCCGCATCGCATCCGCCGCGGGACGGTGACGTGTTTCGATGTCCTCGAGAATCTCGATGGCCGCAGCAAGCCGCCCGCCAAGTCGCATGATGAGCCTTTCCGGTATACCCGTCTTGGGGCTCTGGCTAACCCGAGAGGCGTGGATGTACAAGTGGCAAAGAAAAGAAGAGGGCGCAGATTGCTCTGCGCCCCAAGTTGGGGGAGGAACATCGTAGGAGCTGATGAAAATCGGGCCCCGCAATCAGGATTGATCAGGCCGCAACAAGTTCCCTGGCCTGGCGGTGGTAAACCGGACCATTGCAAGCGAGCGCTGTCCGCATCCGCATTATCACCCGGTCGGATATTTCGAAAACGCCGCAGCACACGGGCTGGCGGCCAAATCCTTCGGCCCTGCCGACCTGTTTAGGAAACGCGCCCATCCTGTCATAGATGCGCTGCCAGGCCGGCTCGTAATTGGCCACCAATGCCCTGACGCCGTTAACCCGGCACCATTCTATGGCGGCCAATGCCAAAATGCCGAACGCCTTGCCGGCATCCATGCCTGGAAAGTCGCGTGCGAGATTTCCGGAATGGATGCATGCACGGGTCGCCTCCCAGATCCCGGGTGCTGCCAAGGAGGCGTCCGGCATGGTCTCGCGAAACACGTCGAAAAGTAGAGTTGGGCCGGTCGTCGGAAGCAGCCGCATGGATGCGTAAAGGGCAACCCGCTCCGGATCGTACCAGGCGAGATAAACCGGCCCCAGCGTGTCGTAGTGATCCCGTTCATAGTGCCCAACGAGCGAAACCTCCCATTTCAGAGCATCGTGGAAGACCTGCTTGCGCAGGCGAAACATCTGGTCGAGAACATCTGCATGCTCATCGATCTGGTCAGGCGCGATGGATATGAACATAGTTCCCTCCGCATCTTGGGCGAAGGGATTGTCCTATGGGGTCAGGCGGAGAAAAATCGCCCCAAATGATCGCCCCCATATGGGAGGGGTCACAAGGAGATGATCCTGAAGTGAACGGCCTTCGCAACCGCCTGTGAAAGCGTGCTGCAGTCAAGCTTGTTGCGCACCGATTTAAGGTAGGCGCGCACCGTGTTTGCCGACAGTTGAAGGATGATCGCAATAGCGCGATAGTCCTTCCCGCGGGCTGTCCATCGCAGGCACTCCACTTCCCGCGGACTCAGATGCGGGAAATGGTCCTCCTCGCCATAGATTTCGAGGATCGCCTGGCGATGTAGCCTTTGTCCGATCTCGGCGAGAGCGGCAGAATGGCCGTCGAGGAAGGCAGTCCATTCGTCCGGGCTTCTGGAAGACGTCACCGAAAGCAGCGAGCGCCGCCCCTCGCGATCGACAATGGGAATGGAATAACCGTTTGCGCCAAGCCCGAAGGCTTTTGCCTCCGCCATAAGCTGATGCTCGGCGGGAGAAAGCTCCAGGCTTTCCCAGCCGAAGGGCTCTTGCGCGGCGAAGCCGTGCCTGACTACCGGATCAACATTGACGTAGTTGCGCAGCAGATAGCGTTTGACCCACTCGGCGGGATAGGTGCTTTTGACATAGGGGGTGTCGAAAGTGCCGGCGATGCTCTTGGCCACCTGGAAGGTGGCATGGTCCAGGCCATAGGCGAGCCGCAAGACCTGCACGGCCGTTTCCACGGATGGTGAACGGGTGACGGCATCGATGGCCGCCGCCCACTGGGTCTCCTCATAAGCCTGTCTGATTGCGTTCATGGATTACCCCCCTGTTTCCGCCGCAGGCTTGAACATGAACATGATTATAAAAACACTTCAAGTACTTGATAATACATGCGCAGGTTGAGTGATGCCGAAACGCTAATCTTCTTTTTGTGGTAGACCGCCTCCCAAATCGTACCAACCGGTCACGGATATTTTACAAATAGCGCGGTGGTGGCTGGAAGTATGTGAGACGGCAGGCGAAGACTGCTCGTGGCAGCAAAAAAGGGCGCGGATTTCTCCACGCCCTTTTTCTGTTTCGAAAAGGTGGTCCGTTACTGAGCGGCAGCCTGCGGCGTGGCATTGGTGACGGGAATGGCGTTGGCGACATAACCATGCAATTCTTTCAGGGCGGCGCGAACGCCATCGCCGTAATCGGGATGGATGCGGTCGAAATGGACGAGCTGGCGCTCGATGATCTCGCCCGGAACCCCCGTCATGGCAGCGGCGATGTTCGAGAACAGCCTTGCTTTCTGCTCGGCGTCGAACAGGTTGAAGAGGGCGCGCGGCTGCGAATAATCGTCGTTGCCGACCCGGTGGTTATAGCGCTCCGCATCCCCCGAGATCCGCAGTGGCGGCTCCTTTGCCGAAGGCTGCTCGACGGCGGCGCCTGGAACGCTGTTCGGCTCGTAATACGCATCCACATTGCCGGTCTTCTGGCCGAAGAAGTTCATCTGGCCGTCCTTGTGGTAGTGGTGCACTGGGCAGCGCGGCGCGTTGACCGGCAGCGCTTCGTAGTGGGTGCCGAGGCGATAGCGGTGCGCGTCCGCATAGGAGAAGATGCGCGCCTGCAGCATCTTGTCCGGCGAGAAACCGATCCCGGGAACGATGTTCGACGGAGAAAATGCAGCCTGCTCGATCTCGGCAAAGTAGTTCTCGGGATTGCGGTTGAGCTCGAGAACGCCGATGTCGATCGGCGGATAATCCGCATGCGGCCAGACCTTCGTCAGATCGAACGGGTTGTAGGGCGTCTTCTCCGCGTCGAGTTCGGGCATGATCTGCACCTGCACCTTCCACTTCGGGAATTCGCCGCGCTCGATCGCGCCAAACAGCGCCTCCTGATAGCTCTCGCGGGTCTTGCCGATAACGCGCTCGGCCTCCTCATTGGTGTGGAATTTGTGGCCTTGCAGCGTCTTGAAGTGGAACTTCACCCAGTAGCGCTCGCCCGCGTCATTCCAGAACGAGTAGGTGTGCGAACCATAGCCGTTCATGTGCATCGGGCTGACGGGCAGACCCCGGTCCGACATCAGGATCGTGACCTGATGAAGCGATTCCGGCGACAGCGACCAGAAATCCCACATCGCCTTGGGCGAGCGCAGATTGGTCTTGGGATGTCGCTTCTGCGTGTGGATGAAGTCAGGGAACTTGTAGGGATCGCGCACGAAGAAGACGGGGGTGTTGTTGCCCACGAGATCCCAGTTGCCTTCCTCCGTATAGAACTTGACGGAGAAGCCGCGCACGTCACGCTCCGCGTCGGCCGCGCCGAGTTCACCTGCCACCGTGGAGAAGCGCAGGAGCAGCGGCGTTTCCTTGCCCGGCTGCAGCGCCTTTGCACGCGTATATTTGGAAATGTCGCCCGTGATCTTGAGCGTTCCATACGCGCCCCATCCCTTCGCGTGGACCACCCGCTCGGGAATGCGCTCACGGTTCTGGTGCGCAAGCTTTTCAATGAGCTGGTAATCCTGCAGCAGGACCGGACCACGCTCGCCGGCGGTCAATGAATTCTGGTTGTCGGCGATCGGCGCGCCTGCGGTGGTCGTCAGCGTCGGTTTCTCGGCCATGCAATTCTCCCTGCTATCGCGCGGAAAAAAGCTGCTCGCGCGTCGTGTCTAAATTGGAACAATTCCAAACTAGCCGCTGTTCGTGATAAAGGCCAATTGCCTTTGCTAGTTGCCTCGATAAGATATCCTTATGACGCGACTGACCCTTCGACAGATGCAGTATTTCCAGAAACTGGCCGACGTCCTCCATTTCGGACGCGCTGCCGCCGCCTGCGGGGTGACGCAGCCGGCCCTGTCGGCGCAGATCGCTGAAATGGAAGCGCAGCTTGGGTTCCAGCTCTTCGAGCGCGGTGGCGGCGTTGTCCGGCTCACCCAGGAGGCACGGGAACTGCGGCCACGCATCGAACGCATCCTTGCCGAGGTGGAGGATCTGGAGCAGATGGCCCGGCGTGACAGGAATGCGCTTGAAGACCGGTTCAGACTGGGGATCATCCCAACGGTCGCGCCGTTCCTGCTGCCGCGTCTCCTACCGCGGCTCAGGCAGGATTTTCCCGCCCTGAGGCTGGAATTGCGTGAAGCGGTGACGGACACGTTGATAGAAGAGACGAGCGGCGGAAGGCTTGACGGCATGATTGCCGGAGCGCCCATCGAATCCGCCCAGCTCAAATGCGAATTGCTGTTTGAGGATCGCTTCTATCTGGCTGTTCCCGAGGCGGAAGCGGAGAGGATAGCGCCGCCTGTCGCGCAGGAGAGCATGGCGCTGGAACGGCTGATGCTGTTGGAGGATGGTCATTGCATGCGTAACCAGGCGCTCGCGATATGCGGCATGGTCAAGCCGGTTACGATGGCAAGCTTTGGAGCGACAAGCCTCATGACGCTGGTCCAGCTTGTAGCGCATGGTTTCGGTGTCACCCTGATACCGGAAATGGCGCGGGCGTCTGCCGAGGCGCAACAAGGCGTCCGCATTCTCCCCTTTGCCGAGCCGGCACCCTCGCGCACCATCTGTCTCGCCTGGCGCAGGACCAACCCACGCGAAGCGGATTTTTCCGCGCTAAGTAAAACGGTCAAGGATTTGTTCGGTTATGGCGGAAGAACCGGACGCCCTAGTTAAATTAATCTGATTTATTGCGTTTATCCCCAAGTTGTAGGATGTTTCGGTATTTACAATTGTGGGGATGATTCGATCATGAGAGCCTACATAGCGGAAGTATTCGGCACATTCTGCCTGGTGTTTATCGGGTGCGGGAGTGTGGTGCTCGGCGGCTTCGGCCCGCTGATTCCGACGGGGGGCGCTTTGGGCATAGCGGTCGCCTTTGGTGTTGCCGTGGTGGCAATGGCTTATGCCGTTGGCCCGGTTTCAGGCGCCCACCTCAATCCAGCGGTTACGGTGGGGGCGTTCCTCGCGGGGCGTCTGCCAGCAAAGGACGTCGCGCCTTACATGATCTCGCAGGTTGTGGGCGGTGTTCTGGGCGCGCTGGTGCTCTGGATCATCGCGTCCGGTAAGACAGGCGGTGCACCCGCCAGCCTCGGCGCCAATGGTTGGAGCGACTATTCGACTGCCGCCGCGTTCATCGGCGAGGTCGTGGCCACCTTCATTTTCGTCATGGTGATCCTGGGTGTGACTTCCGAAAGGCACACGACGGTAATGGCGGGTCTCGTCATCGGCCTTACGCTGACCGCAATCCATATCTGCTTCATCGCGGTCACCGGCACCTCGGTCAATCCGGCTCGCTCCATCGGACCGGCGCTGTTCTCGGGTGGCGCGGCGATCTCGCAGCTCTGGCTGTTCATCATCGCTCCGCTGATCGGCGGCGCGCTGGCCGGGCTCGTCTACAAGTCTCGTGCGCTTGAGAACACACAGCCAGACCTTCTCAAGAAGGCCCAGGCCTGAGTTTTCTATAGCGCGGTGCGTCCATTCGGATGCACAAAAGCCGCTGTTGTTGAACCGACTGCATCGTGCTTTCCGAAACCGGTTCCGATTTTCGGTCCGATGCTGCAGAGAACCTCAAAGAAAAAGCGCCCGGTTATCCGGGCGCTTTTTTGTTGAGCGGGGCTGGCTGCCTTTTGCTCAGGAAGCACCCGGATAGTTCGGGCTCTCGCGCGTAATGGTCACGTCATGGGGGTGGCTTTCGCGAAGCCCGGCGCCGGAAATGCGCACGAAAGTCGCCTTCTCCTGAAACTCCTGGAGATTGTGCGCTCCGACATAGCCCATCGCTGCCCGCAAACCGCCTGTGAGTTGGTGAAGGACGCCGGCCGCAGGACCCTTGTAGGGCACTTGTCCCTCGATGCCCTCCGGCACCAGCTTCAGCGTATCGCGCACCTCCGCCTGGAAGTAGCGGTCGGCCGAGCCGCGTGCCATCGCGCCAACCGAGCCCATGCCGCGATAGGCTTTGAATGAGCGCCCCTGATAAAGGAACACCTCGCCCGGCGTTTCATCCGTGCCTGCGAGAAGGGAGCCGATCATGGCCGCGCTCGCACCGGCCGCGAGCGCCTTTGCGAGATCGCCGGAGAACTTGATGCCGCCGTCGGCGACGACCGAGACACCCTGTTTTTGAGCCGCCTCGACGGCAGACATGATTGCGGCGAGTTGCGGCACGCCGACGCCGGCCACCACACGGGTGGTGCAGATCGAGCCGGGCCCGATGCCGACCTTCACGCCATCCGCGCCCGCATCGATCAGCGCCTTCGTTCCATCCGCGGTGGCAACATTGCCGGCAATGATGCGGACCGCGTTGGAAAGCGTCTTCGCGCGCGTCACGGCATCGAGCACGCGTTGTGAGTGTCCATGAGCCGTATCGATGACCAGAAGGTCCACCCCGGCATCGATCAGTCGCTCCGCCCGCTCGAAACCGTCATCGCCGACGCTCGTCGCCGCGGCCACGCGCAGGCGCCCCTGCGCATCCTTGCAGGCATTCGGATTGAGCTGGGATTTTTCGATATCCTTGACGGTGATCAAGCCCACGCAATTGCCCGCATCGTCTACGACGAGCAGTTTTTCGATCCGATGCTGATGCAACAGGCGCTTTGCTTCTTCCTGGCTTACCCCCTCCTGCACGGTAATCAGCCGGTCATAGGTCATCAGTTCGCGCACGGGCTGCTTCGGGTTCGAAGCGAAGCGAACGTCGCGATTGGTGAGGATGCCAATCAGCTTGCCGACCGTATGGCCGCCCAGTCCACCATTTTCCACCACCGGGATTCCCGAAATACGGTGGGCGTTCATCAGGGAATGAGCGTCGGCGAGCGTTGCGTCCGGCCCGATGGTGACGGGATTTATCACCATGCCGGACTCGAATTTCTTCACCTGCCGCACTTCCTCAGCCTGTTCGGCAGGGGAAAGGTTTCGGTGGATCACCCCGATCCCGCCGGCCTGCGCCATGGCGATGGCGAGGCGCGCTTCCGTGACCGTGTCCATTGCTGCCGAAAGGATCGGGATATTGAGCTCGATGTCGCCCGCAATCCGCGTGCTCACATCGGTCTGGCCAGGCATGACTTCTGAATGACCGGGCTGAAGGAGCACGTCATCAAAGGTGAGCGCTTCCGCGCCGGTGGGAGTCTGGATGATTTTTGCCATGGCCGAATCCTGAAAAATAAAAACAACCGACGCTGGCCGTTGTTTCAAACAACACCGCGCCCGACTCTTTTAACCCTTTGCGGATTGGCAAGGGCTGGTAACACGTCTGTTGGCCGAAGGAAAGATGCAGGCTGGCCCCGCTCGAAATTATCTCACCAGGGATCTATGCCTCTGATGGCATCTCTGTTCTGCTGAACCAGTTGAGGCAGCCCGCGACCACGGGCGAGCCGCTTACGAGCAGTGCGCCGTTTCGGTAAAGCGGCCAGACGCTGGCATCCCGCGGCAACGCGATTGCCCAAAGCTGATCGGATTTGTCCGACCAGATCAACCGTCCGTCTATCTCGGTTACGGCGGAAAGCGCCTGCGCCGGAGACACGCCTGGCCGGAATACGACGAGCACGTTGCCATTGTCGGCCGGCGGCAGTGCCGCCGCCGCGCCGCTTACCAGGGCAAAGACGGAAAGAGCCGCCGAACTGAAGCTGGTGTTGCGTGCGCCAGAGCTTCCGCTGGACCTGAAAAACAAGCCCGCCAGAACGAACACGACGCCGAAAAGGAAGAACCAGAGCAGGTCCCAAAACAACGGAACGGCCGAATCCATTCGTATACGGTGGATCCCGAGCACCCAGTGAGAAAGAATTCCATCAAGAATATGCCAGGCGCCAAATCCTATCAGCGCGTTCCCAAGGATCAGGCGGTTGCCCGGCGGCAGCGAAAATGTGGCTCGGGCGCGCCATAGAAGCCATAGGCCCAGCAACAACAAGACATACATCATCAGATGGAACAGGCCATCGGCAAGGATCTGGAATCGCAGGTCACCAGGCCCGCCGTCGCCGAGCCCGGAAAGAAGATGATGCCACTGCAGGATCTGGTGGAGCAGGATGCCGTCGAAAAAACCGCCTATGGCAAAGCCAAGCAGATAACCCGCCCATCGATACTCGGCCGAAAATTCCCTTCGCCCACCCCCGACTGCGACGCTCATGTCAGCTCCTCTTCCGGTCCAGTGCCGAACAACAAGCGCCCGTCGCAGTTCCCGATTTTGTGAGCCGGGCGAGGAGGCCCCGCCGCTCTTCCCCCTGCACAAGCGGGGACGAAGATGCTAAGGGCACCCTACATATGAAACGGCCGCCGGCCGGGATGTTTCTAAGATTTAGAGATTGCCTTGAACCGCACGCTTCCGTTGGTCCTTGCCGTAGCTCTCTTCATGGAGAACATGGACTCCACCGTTATCGCCACCTCGTTGCCGGCGATTGCGGAGGATATCGGCACCAATCCGGTGACGCTGAAGCTGGCTTTGACCACCTACCTGGTGGCGCTTGCGGTCTTCATTCCGGTCAGCGGCTGGATGGCAGACCGCTTCGGCGCCAAGCGGGTCTTCCGGTTCGCGATCGGGGTTTTCGTGCTCGGCTCCCTGGCCTGCGCTTTTTCCAACTCGCTTCTGGCTTTCGTTCTGGCCCGCTTCCTGCAGGGAATGGGCGGAGCGATGATGACACCGGTTGCACGGCTGGTTTTGGTCCGGGCAACGCCCAGGAACCAACTCATTTCGGCGATGGCATGGTTGAGCGTGCCGGCCCTTGTCGGTCCTGTTTCCGGACCACCTCTTGGTGGCTTCATCACCACATATTTTTCTTGGCACTGGATCTTTCTCATCAATGTGCCGATCGGGCTGGCCGGCATCCTGCTGTCGGGCCGCATTTTGCCCGATTTCGAGCCGGAGCATACAAAGAAGCTTGATTTCACGGGGTTCTTGCTTTCGGGCCTCGCAGCATCGGGCATTGTTTTCGGCCTTTCGGTCATAAGCCTTCCAGCGCTTCCGCCTGTTGTCGGCGTCGTCACGGCGCTCTTCGGCTTCCTTATGGCTGCCCTTTACATTCTTCATGCACGGCGCGCGGCGAATCCGGTCTTGAACCTGCGGCTCTTTTCAAACCACGCTTTTCGCGCCGCCATTGTCGGCGGATCCCTTTTCCGGATCGGCGTCGGCGCAGTTCCCTTCCTGCTGCCGTTAATGTTCCAGCTGCAGTTCGGCTTGACGCCTTTTCAATCCGGCCTGCTCACCTTCGCCTCCGCCCTTGGGGCAATCTCGATGAAATTCGTCGCTACGACGGCTTTGCGGGCTGCCGGCTTCCGTCTCACCCTCATCTTCGCCGCTCTCGCCGGAAGCCTCCTGATCGCCGCCAACGCGCTTTTCGCGCCTTCCACGCCTCATGGCGCGATTTTTGCCGTGCTCCTGGCCGCGGGTTTCCTGCGCTCGCTGTTCTTCACCTCCAACAACGCGCTCGTTTTTGCCGAACTCAGCGATCGTGAAGCGGGGCAGGCGACAGCTATCGCTGCCGCAACGCAGCAGATCAGCATCGCTATGGGCGTAGCCATCGGTGGCGGAATCCTCGAGATCACGGGCTACATAACGGGAGAGCCGCTCGGTCCGCAGGCCTTCGTGAATGCCTATGTCATCGTGGCATTCCTGTCAGCACTGGCTGCCTTCTCCTTCATTCGCCTCCCGGCCGATACCGGAAGCGCGGTATCCGGGCATGGGACAAAGCGAACGGCAGAACAGGAGCAGGCACTTGCGGCGGAGCGGAGCGCTCAGCCTTCTTCCGCCTGACGTCCCTTGAAGCCCTTGGCCAGGATGTAAAGTTCCACCGACTCGTCGCGCGAAGCAGGCGGCTTGACGTGATGCACGGAGCGGAAATTCCGCTTGAGCAGCGACAGGAGCTCGCCTTCCGTACCCCCCTGGAAGGTCTTGGAAAGGAAGTGGCCGCCGGGCTTCAGCACCGAAATGGCGAAATCGGCCGCGGTTTCGCAGAGCTGCATGGTGCGGAGGTGATCCGTCCTGCGGTGTCCTGTCGTGGGCGCGGCCATATCCGACAGCACGACGTCCGGAGGGCCGCCGAGCATCTCGATAAGCCGATCCGGTGCATCGTTGTCGAGGAAGTCCATCTGCAGGAAGGACGCACCCGGAACCGGGTCCATTGGAAGATAATCGATGCCGACGACGGAAGGGTGCGCGGGGTCTGATTTCACCCGCTCGGCGGCGATCTGGCACCATCCGCCGGGAGCGGCGCCGAGATCGATCACCCTCATGGCCGGGGTCAGAATGTGATGCTTATCGTCGATCTCGATCAGCTTATAGGCGGCGCGCGAGCGCATTCCTTCGGCGTTCGCGCGGCGCACATAGGGATCGTTCAGATGTCGTTCGAGCCACCGGCGGGACGAGCTCTTCAAGCCCCGCTTCTTCTTAACCCGCGTCTTCAGGACGCGGGTGCCGGCACCCGCTTTCCGCTCCTTCGTCACGCCGGGTGTTCTCCATTGTTTCGCCGGCGCCGCCACACCCCGTCGCGCGCCATCATTTCGTTGAGCATGCCTTCCCGCAAGCCCCGGTCGGCCACTCGCAGGCGCTCGGCCGGCCAATGGCGGCGGATCGCCTCGAGAATAGCGCAACCGGCAAGGACGAGGTCCGCCCGCTCCGAACCGATACACGGGTTTGCCTTTCGCTCGTCGAAGCTCCAACCCAGGATCGTCTCGATGATGCGGTCGACGCTGGAACGCTCCATCCAGAGCCCGTCCACCTGCCGGCGATCGTAGCGCTTGAGGCCCAGATAGACGCCGGCAAGGGTCGTCACCGTGCCGGATGTGCCCAGGAGATGGAACCGGCCGCTGCCCGCGATATGGGCAAGCCTGCCGCCGCCGTCGAACCGGGCGAGCATCTCCGAGACATGGCAGACCATGGCTTCGAAGATCTCCGGCGTGACGTGGCGGCCGCCGAAACCTTCAGCCAGCGACACAACGCCCGTGGGCAGGGATGTCCAGGACACGATGTGATCAGCCAGTCGGGGGGTGCGATGCCGCGACAGGTCGATCAGCGCGATCTCCGACGAACCGCCGCCGATATCGAACAGGACGACGCCGTCCGTCTCGCGCGAGATGAGCGAGCCGCAGCCGGAGACGGCCAGTCGCGCCTCGGTTCGTCGGTCGATGATCTCCAGTTCCAGGCCCGTCGCCCGGCGGACACGCTCGACGAAATCAGGCCCGTTCTCGGCAGAGCGGCAGGCCTCCGTGGCGATCATGCGCACACCGCGCAATCGCCTTCCGTCGAGCTTCTGCGCGCAGACGGCGAGCGCCTCCACGGCACGCTCCATCGCCGCCTCGCTCAGGCGCCCGTTTGCCGCAAGCCCTTCGCCCAAGCGTACGATGCGGGAGAACGCATCGACGACGCGGAAGCGGCCGGGTCTGCCCGGGGTGGCAATCAGCAGTCGGCAATTATTGGTGCCCAGATCGAGGGCCGCGTAAAGCGATTCGCCCTCACGCGCCCGGGACAGCCGGGCCGTGTAAGCCTTACCGCGGCGGACAAAGTCGGTGGATGCAGGTGGAATATTGGTCGGAAGCTTCGGCGGAAGAGCTCGCTTTTCGGCGCAGGGCTCGGCTTGCCGCACGAACACGCCGCGCTTTCGTCTTCTTCTGCGCCTTCGCTTTGGCTGCGTGAAACCGGCCGGCGCAGAAACCGTAGCCGGCTCCCGTCCGTTGTCCACGCCGCCCCCGGCTGACGCGTGATCGCGAATACGCTCCGCGACCGGTGGCGCGTCACCTTTTCCGTGGTCGTCCACCGTCTATCCTTCCGCGCCGCGCAGCACCGTTGGGCGCGCAGCAGGCGCTCTATATCTTCATGTTGAGAACAGATTAGCAGCCAAGCGACCATCCACCAAGAGCAGACGGAAGCAAATTATTTCGCCCGTGGTGGCCGTGGAAACAGATTCATGTTCGAACGCGCAGGCGAGGGGGGACGAACGGCCAGGAAAAATATGCGCGAGGGGATTTGAAAGCGTTGCCGGGGTTGACTATTAAAAGCGCATGGCTAAATAGCTGTGCTGCTCGGCCTTGCGAGGCCGCTGCTGGGGAATAGGTTAACGGTAGACCCGCGGACTCTGACTCCGTTAGTCCTGGTTCGAATCCAGGTTCCCCAGCCACCCACTTTCCTTAATAAAATCAACGCATTATCCGGGTTCACGCGGCAGATTTTCCGCTCTTTTATGTCGCGCTATGTTGCAAACCAGTTCCCTTGATTTTCAAGGGTTTTCATCCACACTCGGCGAATCCACGCGACATGGATGCGACATGGGAGGGCTTCTGAATTTATGTCTCGCACTCATTCGGAGGAGTTGGAGATCCTTGTTGCTCGGATCCAGAAGCAACTCGCGCCCCAGGCGACGGTATCACACAATGTCATGCTCGACGGGAGGCTGAGCGGACGAAAACGTCAGATTGACGTCTTGGTTTATGAGAAAGTTGGGCAGTATGACATCTCGATTGTGATCGATTGCAAGGACTACAAGACGCCCGTCGACGTTAAAGGCGTCGAAGAGTTCAGTGGGCTCCTGCAAGACGTGGGGGCACAGAAAGGGGTGCTTGTTTGCCCTTCCGGGTTTACCAAAGCAGCAAAACAGCGCGCCCAATCCCTTCAAATTGACCTATACAGCCCGGTCGACACCGATCCGCATAAATGGCAGGTGCGCGTCACAATGCCGGCGATTTGCGATTTCCGCTCGGCATCGATTTCGTTCGCACTCTCCGTATCATCTCCAATGCCCTGGAAAGTACCATATGACTTCCACTTAAAACTGCCGATATTCGAACCTGACGGCCGAGAATTGGGAACCGCTATTCAAGCTGCAATGGCGAAGTGGAATGCCGGTCAATATCCGATTGAGCTTGGAACTCACGAAGGCCTACCGATAGCGGAAACTACCCGGGTTGTGATGGAAAACGGCTATGGGCAGCTCGTTGAGATCGACCTCACGGCCAGGATTCGCGTCCAGCAAGAATTGTATTACGGGCAGTATCCGATCGATCGTATCTCGGGGTTCAAGGACGAATTCTCCGGGAAGGTGATTGCCAACGCTTTCCAAGTTGGCCTTCTTGACCCCGATCACGTAGAGAAACAATGGCGCAAAGTTGAAAAGGAGGAAGACTGTCCAGTGCAGCCGGTCTTGTATATGACGGGATTAGTGGCGTGGGCAGAATAAGAAGGGGCGCTATCATGTCTGGGTGGCATCTGTAGTGGAATGGGCCTGCGAACTCCCCGCGATGTGGTGGTTGGACCTTTGTAAGCTTGCGCTGCAATTTCTCGGAGCCGTGGTTGTCGCGAGATTGACGGTGCGCTGGGCGCTTGGTCGACACAAGACTGAGAAGACTTGGGAGCGGCAAAGTGATGCCCTGGCTAGTGTTATTCATTCAATAAACGAGATGATGCGTGTGAATGCGAGCTGGATGAAGGAAGCTTGTGGCGCGGAATTTTCCGAAGGCTATTCTGTGCAACTGAGCGCCCGTTACACTTCAGCAAAGACGGAGTTTGAGCGAGTGGCCGCGACGGCCTCGCTAGTGTTACCTGCGAACATAACAGACATTATCGATCGATTGGATCGAGATTTGCGACGCCAGTTTGAATTTTGGGTTGAGGAACTCGAAAACGAATCCAGAATACTCCTAAAGGCGCGGGATGAGCTGACTAAGAGTGGGCGTGCGCTGCTCAAGACCAGTTAAACATAGGCGGAACGTAGAAAAGCGCCCCGCCGGCCGGAGCCAGCGGGGCCTTCATGCAGTTGATGACGGGTCAACTGGACCGCAAACCAGGCGGCTTCAGGAATGTTCCCGACGCGGAATGAGGCGGCTTTGGGCGGCCTCATTCAGCGCCTTAGAAAGGAACTGGCGCTCCACTTGACCTCAAGTATGGTTGATATCCTACGTACCCTCCGTTCAAAGACGGAGGTCTAGAATGTCCGACCAACTACTCTTCCGAAACGTAATGAAGATCAATGCCGGTAGGCTGGAACCGTTTTGCGCAGCTGTGCGGCAGGCGATCGACTTTGTAGAGCAGCATGGACCACAGTTAATGGTTCAAACGTTCATTGATGACGAGGCTATGCGCGCGGTCAGTTTTCAGCTGTACAGGAATTCAGCCGACGTACTGCGGCATTGGGAGCTTTCGGACCCGTACATCCAAGCTGTGTCGCAGCATTGCACCGTTGAGGCTTTTGAGGTCTACGGCAGTCCGAGCGAAGAGGTCATTGCTGGCCTATCTCAATTCCTCAGTGATGGCCGCGGGCTCATTGTTAAGCCGCTCGTGGGATTTTCTCGCTTTTAGTTCGAGAACGCAGGACCTATGCCTCTAGCGGTAATTTTGCCAGGCATTTCGCACGCAGGCCGCGCCTTCGCTAAAGGGCGCGGCCTCCGCCGCAGCATTTCAGGAAATATTTTTATGCTCGTACGAAGACACCATTCAGCCTTGTGTCGCGAACGCGGCTTGAGGCTGAATGGTAGACTCGACTGG
>Ga0180220_1000102_pt1 | contig 154329 bp, 155 predicted proteins | sample eDN5th37CBELigBY_FD_151335 | JGI IMG/M metagenome (GOLD analysis project Ga0180220, IMG submission 151335) | Enriched backyard soil microbial communities from Emeryville, California, USA - eDNA 5th pass 37_C BE-Lig BY (version 2) (version 2) | ecosystem: Environmental > Terrestrial > Soil >... | reverse complement strand
TCATCAGTTGTGGAATTAAACCTAAAGAGCATTAAACCATTTTTAAAGATTTCAACATTTCCACTCGTAAATTGTGTAATGTGATTATTAACTGACTGCTTCCACCTTGCATTGTCATCCACAGTGTTGATGTGTTGACCATTGGTGCCACTTTCAGTAAAGGCTATAATTCCACCTTGAGCAAATAACACTAACTTTGCTCCTGTTGTAATAGCAGCTACTAAAATATCATTTGTAGTAGTATCTTTATTACCGATCTCGCCTGTTCGATTGGTCCCATTGTGGAAGGCAATATAACCATTACCGTTATTAGCTTCAATAGTTAAGGCATCGGAACCGCCCTTGATAAACAATCTTCTCATATTCACTTCAGCTATAACGCTCGTGAACATATCGATGTAATTTGCTCTAAAATGAATTGGCATTGGATTAGTGTATACGCCATTTTGGAAGCTTTCAATCTGTGAAACTTCACCCAAAACAGGATCAGTACGGGCAACGAAACGACTGTCTACACCGATAAAAGGGTTTTCTATTTGTATACCATTTAAATCTAGAGCATTATCAGCAATCACCTTAACTAAAGTACCGAAGAAAGTAGGAAACTCAGATGCAGGATCAAAATTAATAACCTCTCGCCCATTTACATCATATTGTCTGAATCCATCTCCGTCCATTTCAATACGAGCATTTGTTAATCCAGTTAATATTCGAACAAGCGCAGCATTTAAAGTACCGGTAAAAATTGCATCTGCTACAATACCTTCGTAGGTCATAGCTGTTTGATATGTTTTACCTCCATCACGACTAAATCCCAATCCATCTGTATTGAATCTCATGTATCCATTTGGATTACTCTGATTAATACCAATGATTTCACCAGGTAGATACTTAAATAGGCTATCTTGATTACCATTAATAATATCCGATGCTCGTTTTACTTCTTGAGGTAGCCAATTATAAGCAATTGGTTTACGTCCGGATAAGATGTCTTGGAAATCCTTTAATGTATTATATTGTTGGGTTTTATAACGAGTAGCGATACCCTCATTTCCAATAGTATAATTGGTATCGATGATATTCCCTTCCCAATCAAAGGTCTCATCAATATCCATTACTCTTACTTGTTGATTCAAATTAAGACGATCGACATACAACCATATACGGTCTCCTTCTTCTAAAACCATTTCTGGATAGCCGTTGTTTGTTAAGTCCACAGCATTGATTGTGGTTGACATCTTGTAACTATTTTCTACTTGCTCTTTGACTGCGTTAGTTAAATTTGCAGCTACCTTATAGTTACCATCCTTAATAGCTGGACCTTCAATTGCTCCATATTTTTCAATGAGAGGAGAACGATATTCAACTTCTATTTGATAGTTCCCATTTGTATCATCGTCTGGTAAATCACCAAACCCTTTTGCCCAGGTATGGAATCCACTTGCATCTATCTCAATACTAACTTCATTAATGTTTAAATCTTCATGTAAAATAACATCTTTGTCATAACCTACTAAACTGTATAGATAGACATTTTTTCCTTGGACTTTGTATTCGCAATTATAACGATCAATACCATACAAGAACCTTTCTGTTCGACTTTGGTTATCCTGGTATGTCAATGTAGTTGCTGCGAAATTATCAACTAGCACAAATGAAAATGGAGTTCCATCAAATATCTGATGAAAAAACTCAGTTGCTATCGTGGATTTATCTTCTGCCTTATCTTGCAAATAATATCCGTTTAAATCCACAAAGAAACTTAATATGGCTGTTACACCAACACTAAAATAATCTCCATCTGTTTTAATGCCAGGATTAGTGATGGTGTATTCTTCATTTTTGAATAATACTTTCCAGCCAAATTCGAGTTTGTCCATAAAATCTTTATTTATATCTGTATATAAAAAAGACAACGTTATTTCCCGTTGTCCGTTTACTCTTCTTTTTCTGTTCAATACTGCTATTGCAGGATATTCTTGACCTGTTAAATCTCTTAGAAAAACTGCTGTCTGACCTTCGTTATATTTTAAAGTCATATATTCACCTCCACTATAAAATAAATAAGCCCTCAACGAGGACTTAAAGTACGTGATACTTTTTATGTGCTTGTTTCTTTCTCTCTTCTGATACATGAGAATAAACTAGTGTTGTAGCTGGATCCTCGTGTCCTAATAATTGCTGAACGTCTGCTAGATCTGCACCATTTTCCATTGCAAGTGTTGCAAATGTATGTCTGAATGTGTGAGGAGTTAGTTTCTTTGATATCTTGGCTCTTTCCTCAATCATATCGATTATGCGCTCAATATTTCGACTAGACATTTTTCTAAATGGCCTTCGCTCTGTTACAAAGAGATACTCGCAATCATCATTTCTACTATTCAAGTATTTTCTTAAATGATGTAGAGCTTTAATCGATAAATAAACAACTCTTTCCTTGTCTCCCTTACCTATTACATGAAGATTCAATTCTTGAGTATTAATGTCAGATATCTTCATATTTTGAATTTCAGAAAGTCTGCATCCAGTGGAGTACATCACCTCCATTAATGCTCTTTCTCTTAATGTGATACATGATTCTCTCACAATCTCTAATTCTTCAATTGATAAGCTCTTTGGTAAACGTTTAGGCTTTTTAGGAGCCTTAATCTTTAAGGAGGGATCCCGTAATAACAATTCCTCTCTCACCAACCATCCAAAGAAGGTTTTTATAACAGATAACTTACGATCTATTGTACTTATCATTAATTTATTGTTATGGCCAAGGTACTTCCTGATATCAGATGTATTTATTTGTACAACAGGTTTTTGAACAAATTTTGCAAAAAGGTCTAGTTCAATCTTATATCCATCTAGTGTTTTTTGAGTTAATCCCTCAATTTTTCTAGAAGATAGAAATAATTCAATTTTATCTTGGAGATCAAGTTCAATATCTTTTAATGTTTTTCTGTGGATGTCATAATTACTCAACACCTCTTCTAATCGTATAGAGAGCTTGTCCTGTTCTGTCTCCGGGGCAAGTGTACTAACAACAACTTCTAAATCGTTCATAAATCTAGCAGTATCGTTTATCATATTACCCTCCTTGATTACTCGCAATTCGTGTAATTTTATGTTATCATTACACTTTTTTCGAGTAAATAGGACTAATTACACTAATTTCGTGTATAATCTTATCAGGAGGGATGATATGGTTAAGATTAAATCCAATCTTCAAAATATCCTTGATGAAAGGGAATTATCTGTATTAAAGGTTTCGAAGGATATTGGTTATAGATATGAGTCAGTTAGACAACTTTATAATGATGAAAGTAAGACATTCCCTAGAGAGTTATTAAATAAACTTTGTACATACCTTAATGTAACCCCGGGAGATCTTCTTGTAATAGAAAAAGAGCAAACAGATTAATTCTGAATGCTCTTTTTTTACGTTTTATTTAATTAATAATGGGTTGATAAAACTTGAATAAGGATAATTAACCTTATATTTTTTATTAATTGCATCTACAATTAATTTTGTTGATTCCGGTATAGGCATATCCTTTTCAGAAATACTTTCTACATTTAACTCGATTTCAAAATCGAGTGAATTGCGATTTGGTCGATTTTGAATAGTTCCATGTACAATAACCAAAAATATCACCTCCAATATTATCCATTATTCGACATACTTAAGGTGATATCCTTTAAATTTATTTACTGCGGAATTTTCTCCACAGTCTTTGCATTGACACAAATACTGGTATATCAGCATTTATAAACACTTTTAAACATTAATACTTACAATTGCGACATAAAAATAAAGGAATTAATCATGTTATGTCGAAAGTCCTAAAAGGGAATAGTTCCTAATATTTGTAAAGGTGGTGTAAGTATGTCAACTAAAAGTGTTGAAATCAAATGTACTAATAAAAATTGTAACACTTGGTTTCCTTCTCCTATATTCTTCGGAGACATGAATTCCTTTGACACTTCAACATTGATTGGTAATACAGTTCAATGTCCTAAGTGCCGTACAATGACTGGTTGTAATAAGGAAAACATGCGTGTTCGTTCCGATGAAGGAGGATTTCGTGGAACAGATACTTAATTTCGCAAGGCTCACTTTTGTGAGTCTTTATTAATTAAAAAGGAGTATAACTCCATCTAACACCTGAATCTAAAAAAGAAAACCAAATACCTTTCTCATTCATCTGTTTTACAAATTCATAATCAAATGTTCCATCTTCTCGTCTAGCTTCAACGATTGCATTTTCAATTTGTTCATGAGTCATTTTTATATTCCTCCCATAGAAAAAAGCACCCTATTCAGAGTACTTCTTCCTTCGATATTCTTCAATCATTTTCTCTTCCTCAATGAATTCTTCCATTTTGACTTGTACCCAAGTAGAAAATTTAATTCCTTTCTTAGCTGCCAGTCTGTAAAACTCATCGAGCATTACTGGATCGACCGTGATGTTCACTCTTTTAGTTGCCAAACAACATCACCTCACTTGGTAATAATTGTCTGACATCTACAAGTAAATATCAATACACATTTGTACTTATTAATACTTATAAGTGTGTCGGAATTTTATCCAAAAGTTCATTATCAAATATGCTTCCATAAATAAAAAGACTCGATGAGACTTTATTTTGAAACTATCCTGTATATTTCTTAGCTTTAGTCTCAGTGACAACAGCTGATCCTTCACAGTAATAACAATGATCAAATAATTCTTCAACTGCTGCACCGTTACAATTAGGACAGATAGTTACTTTTTTTTTACGTTTAGATTTGAATATATGCTTCAATTTGGTTATTATCGCCAATATAACACACCTACCAGATAATATTCTTGTGTATTATATTACCATGTAATAATGTGGAAATAAATTATTTTCTCTGAAATTTACCCACTAAATTACATCTGTTTCAATCATACCTGTTACAGTACTTTCTAATACTCCATTAGTTAAAGTGTAAGGAGCTGTTGCCCTGATATAATTGGCATTATTATTTATATTTACTTTAATCTTGTCACCAACATTAGCTATGATTTTCCCATCATTATGCATTACATCAAAAATGTACCCTCTTCCAATCCCTACTTTATACCCTGAAGAAGAGGTGTTTTTTTCATTCAACACCGTAATTACGGTTTTATGTTTGCCAAAATTAAATCTACCTGTAGATACATAAACTCCTCCGAAAACATAGGTTAAATTCTGATAGCAATCGACAATTGCAGCTCCTCCTCCGTCTGTAGAAATAGAGAATTTACCAAAGGAATTACTTCTAGCATAATTAATTAGTAATTCCACACCGTACCATTCTATTTCTATAGTGTTGCCGGCAGTATTACTTTCGATGAAAAAGTCTCTTGTACTTTCATAAGTAACCGGAGACCATGTACCTGTTTTTGTTCCGTTGATTCCGTTGTGCCAAACGTTACATGTAGGTTGTATAACACCAACACCTGTAATATAAGCATCTCCCCCACTTACATATAGGTAAATGCCGCCTTTACCAATTGTAACGTCATTCGTTTTTAATATATATGTTTTTTCTACTGTTAATCCTGTTTCTGGATTAATTTCAGTTAAAGTATAACCAGTCGGACATTGAACGGTTATTTTACCTGTCGTTGCAGTAATAATAACGTTAACGAATATATAATCTGCCTTTATTTGGTGAATAGGAAAATATATGTCGTTACCAGCTAGTACCTTATAAGCGTAATTATTACCTGTTCTTGATTTATAGGAAGTTTCTGCTTGCGTTACTATAGATTCTTGCGTATAAGTCCCTGTTGTTGCACCATCAATTAATATTTGTGGCACAAGATTGTAAGGGTATTGAATATTAGGCTTTACATTTGAAAGTTCTTTCGGTATTGAAGTTATTAATTCTGTCATCATATCGCAAATAATACTGTGTCCAGAATCGTTAGGGTGTACACCATCACTAGTAAGTGTTGTCAAGTCCACACCATCCGAATTCTTCATATCAACCCATTCCTGATATATATCTAAAAAGGAACAACCCTCAGATTCAGCTAAATACTTAATAATTTCTACATATTCTGGATAGTTATTCCCTCCAACACCATCTACTATGTCACCTGTTGAAGTGTTAACCCTTGCTGGTTCTGAACATAAAACTACGTCTATTCCGTAGGATTTAGCCATTCTAATTACTAAACGGTAGTAATATTCAAAGTCTTTTTTTGATAGTACTGCAAAATCATTTCTACCTGTCATGATAATCCAAATTGGATAGTTATATGGGTAAGACTTTTTAGTAACATAAGCACGATCATTTTTCTCTAAATCAAATGATATTTGATTTACAACATTCGTTATGGTTCTTCCACCAACCGCCACATTTTTTACAGTCCAATCGCTAGATAAACCTAATGCATTTTTTAGTGATGCGCCCAATTTCGCACTCCATGAATTACCGCTAGTTGCTCCTGAACCTTGTGCAATACTATCTCCTGCTATAAAAGCACTTAATGGGACATTTTGTCTAAGCATACTGTATGTTTTAACATGCCTCGGAATAATATTGTTTTTTCTTCTCAAAACTTTGTAATCATCAACATCCGCTGAAATAGATGTTATTTGATTCGCATTTTGTGCCAATTCCGCATCAACTTTATCCAATCGATCACGTAAAACTGGAGCTCCTCCACGAGCATCTACAACTTCTGATGGTTGTGGTGTATTCTTTATTAGATCGTCTACACGTGTTTTTTGATCGTTAATTTTTTTATCTGTATTCTCAAAGTTTTTATTTATTTTATTTCTTCCATCATCACTCAATGGATTATCAATAGAATAAATTGTCAATGTTCTCACCTCTCTTAATCGTACTTAAAGCGAAAATCAAAGCTTATGGTGTAGTTTGATAATCCGTCCATCGTAAGCCTGTTTTCCCCTGGCAATAAACATAAGTAATAACGATTTGTTCTACCTAAAATAGGTGTTTCATTCATCTTCATATATTGACCGTTTAATACGATCTTATTTCCGCTTACTAAAGCCCAACTAGGTTCTTTTGTTGGGTTATATTCAAAATAACGGCCGGTCTCATCATATAATCTAAAACTCGTAACAGATTGATTGATCTCAATGGTAATCACACAGTTTTCAACTTCTTGAATTGTTTTAATTGGGACCGTACCAGCGTTAAATACATTAAAAGACGATTGATTAGTAAATTTATATAATAACTTTGAAGGATCAACATCTAATCCCATTCCAAAGGACCAATGGCCATTAAATGGAACTCCACCACTATTATGCAAGTCCATACTTTTATAACGACTAATCCAATAAGGTTGTCCAACGATCTTAAGAGGTATGTCCACAGTTGAGAATGTTCGGTTGTTCTCTGGACGATCAAACCTATACGATTCTACAACTCTTACCTTCATCAACTTGTTTCCTTGTTGTTTTTCCGTAATAAAAAATGTCCCTAAACGTTTAAAAAACGCAAAGACTCGATCCCTTTTTAATCGAAAGTCTATTGCGTCTTTTGCTTTTAACATTACATGAATATTCATATCTCTATCGCTATCCCGAAAACCAGTAATGATGTTACCTGGTAAACCTGGTATAGAGTGCTCCGTTACTTCTTGGGTTGTGGACGAAATCTGTAAATCTAGGTCTGTTAATCCATATCCTAAATCGTCAACAGGAAGGGCGATAGGATTGAATTGTTCATCATAGATATTAAACATTATAATGCAGCCCTCCCTGTGAATATTGCATGATTTATAGATTGCTGAGAATCATATTTTTCTGCTGCTCTGCCAATATCATATTGAGATATTATTGGTTTTTTCTCGATATTTTTACTGCTTTGTAATAAAGCCATAAGTATTCTGTTTTGCTCTAACACTGCTTGTAAAAGGCTGTCATCACTAGTTGAATTACCACTGATGTTAGGTAATTGATGTGGACGCTTATTACCTTGTATCTCCTTACCAGCTAGAGCTAAAAGCTTCATAGCATCCGTTCTACGACTTGGATCTGTAGGAATAACCCATTCTGGCCATCCACCTTCTGCAAGTTCATACAAACCTTGATTATTAATTAATCCGCCTGACTTATAACCAACACCTCTATACGCTCTTGCAAGGCTACCGTAACGAGATACTGCATATCGAATAGAAGCTAAAATATTTGATAATGGATCATAGATGTTATTATTAAATCCTGGGTGCGCATATGCCCTGAATGTTGGATCTATTACTTGCATTAATCCTTTTGATGGGATTCCTCGTTTAGCGTTAATATCCCACAGGTTTATAGCTCGAGGATTCCCACCAGACTCAGTTTGCATTTGATATAATAATCTGTCTAAGTTAGCCTTGGTAAATTGCCCTGTCATCATAAGAGCGCGAGTGGCGATTCCAGACCATCTTTGGACACCAGAACCACCTGTCACATTACCCATATCACCGAACCAATTATCCCATAATCCTTTTATCCATGATGTTGCCATATCCTTTATATACGTTAATGGACTACCTGTATGATTGTTTAACCATGATGGAATCACACTATCAGAGAGATTAAATTTTCCTTTGACCATGTCCCAAACAGAACTAGACCCTTTAAGAAATAAATCAAAATAATCTCCGATCCCTTCGGCATATCCAGGGAAACCGTAAGATTTTAATAACCTTTCAGTTTGTTTATTTGGTAATACAGAAGATCCGCGAGGTAGATTGCTAAGAAATTCGGGTCCTTTTGTCCCTAAAATAGTTACTCCTTGACCTGGTATGTGAGCAAGTTCTATACCTTCTTCACCAACAATAGCAGGTCCTCCAGGATGTCCACTTGAGGGAGTTCCATCAGCATAAGCACTAAACTTAGCATTTTGCCTTTTTAATCTTTGTCGACCATTTTCTTTTACGCTACCTCTTTTAGCTAATGGTTCTTTACCAAATAAACCTCGAACCCAGTTAACAGCATCTAAAACACCGTTATACATGCTATCCCAACCAGATAAGACTCCGCCTGTTTCCCAATTCACTTCATCAACATGATCTTGTGCTTGTTTTTGTGCTTCTGTTACAACAAGCGAATGTGTATCTTGAGCATTAGCAACAGATTCATTTTTCTTTCGTTCAGCTTCTTTAATAATTTTTGCTGCTTCAGCTGTTGAAATAATTCCAAGTTCGTCACGAGCGGATTCAGCGCTAGAAACCGTTTGGGAATATTGTTGGTTCGCTTCTTTTATTACTTTATCTCTAGTCTCAGCTGATTTCCTAACTGTATTAGCAGCAGTTTCAGCTTCAATAATACTTTTGTTTTGTTTCAAGTTACGGAGAATAGTTTCTTGTTCTTGTTTACTTGCTGATAGTTCCTCGACTGCTTTTAATCTCATGTTGTTTTGGATTTGAGCAATTTCTTTCGCTTCTGCATCGGTAATTCCTCTTTTTTCCTCTGCAGCAATAGTCCAAATTTCTTTTATTCTAGCTTGGTTTGCATTATGCGCTTCTTCTTCAGCTAATTGGTCTGCTTTTAATTTAGCTAACCTTTTCGCTTCTTCTTCCTCTGTTAAAACAGCACTTTGTTCGAATAACAACCTTTGTTCTTCGAGTTGCTTTGTATGATTTTCCTTCATATTTTGAAGGATTGTGTCCCCCATCTCAGCATATTTAGAAATCATATAATCTGCCATTTTATCAGTAATTGTTTGAGAGGTAATAGATAAATTATTTAATTCAGCTGTAGCATCAGAATCTAAATCCATATAAGCTCCCACAGCTGCTTGAGTCGCTTCAGAAATTTCTCCTGCGAAAATATCAGACTTGATAACTGGCTTATCCATCGCTTTATCAAGAGCAACAAATCCTGCACCTAGTGCAGCTAAAATTCCGACTGTAATTCCGACTGGACCCGTTAAAAGACCTAACACTCCCATAAAAGAACCTACACCTGTTGTAGCGAACCCAAGAATCGTTACTAACGGACCTACCGCTGTAACAAGTCCACCAATCAATAAAGTTGTTTTTTGTCCTTCTGGAGACAAGCTAGTAAATGCATCAGTTACGTATCCGATTGTTTTTGCTACTTCTGGTAGGATATCTTCTGCAAGATCAACCAATACTTCTCCAACTGGCTGCATATCAGTAAGGAAATTTCTCCAAAGTTTTTGAGCTCTTACCCCTAGATTATCATTAAGGGCATCACCAGCCTTTTTGGTCGCTCCTTCAACTCCAGAAAGTTCATTACTAACATTTCCCATGGCATAAACAGCATCACTCTCAAGATCTTCCCATTGCGTACCGAAAACACCAACTGCAATTTGATTGGCCTTTACCTGATCATCCATACTAGATAATTCTTTGATAATAGCTTGCATAACTTCTTTTCCGGTCTTTTCACCACGTTCGAAGTCCTTCCACACTTGTTGAGTTCCTTTGCTTAACTCTCCCATGGCATCTGATGTGGTTTTAGAACCATCTTTTATACGAATGTTGAATTCTTTAACAGCGTCACCGACTTTGTCCATGTTAAAAGCGCCCGAAATTGCACCTTGTTCAAAAATGGAGAACATTTCTTCAGCGCTCATGCCCATTGTGGCAAACTGTACAGAATATTCATTAACTGTATCTAAAAAGTCATCACTATAATTGAGACCGTTTTGAAATCCCCAAGTTAACATGTCAAAAGCTTCTTTTGAACTTAGTCCAAATTGAGTGATTAACTGGTTTGCAGTTTTTGTTGTATCATTTACATCTGCTTCGAATGTTTTGGACAACATTAGGGCACTTTCTCCAATCTCTTGGAGTTCTTGTTTACTTGCCCAACCGAATGCACCCATGTTTTGTTCTGCTTTTGCTAATGCGTTAGATACTTCGTCAATACTTTCTCCAAACCCATTTTCCCAAACATCTTGAGCGACCTCTGAAAGATTTTCAGCTTCTTTTGCAGTTAATCCTAATTGTGCCTGGATTTTTCCTTGTGCAGCTTCAAATTCCAAAGCTGATTTCCCTGCCATTAGAGCAAATCCAGTTAAAGGTACAGTTAAGGAAGCAGTCAGAGTTTGACCAACATTTTTACCGACTTCTCCAATATTAGTTAAGGTGGATTCTGTTTTCTTCGCAGCATCATTAAACTTCGCCCAACCACTTGAAGCTTGCTGTTGTGATTTCTTTAATTCTTTTAAATCGTCTGTAGTACGCTCAATATTTCGCTGTAAATTGTTTAAAGAAGAAACCTGGTTATTAAGCTCTCGGTTCGCTTTTTCAGCTTCCTTAGATCCTTTCCCATATTCAGCGACCATCTTTTCATATTCGCTCGCAGCTGCAACCACAACACGCTTTTGTACTTCTAATTTTCTGTTGAGCCCATTCAAACGAGTCTCATATTTTTCAACAGACTTATCAGCTCGATCAAAAGCTGATAAATTTGCTTTCATTTCGCTATTAACCGTTTTAAGTCTATCCTTTAAGCCAGTTAGTCCGCGATCTAGTGCCAAAGCGTCTAAATCCAAACCTATCGATAAACCTTCTATCCGATCAGCCATTATTTTACCTCCCTTCTTTAGAGTTAACCTCCAAATGCAGCAATAAGGGATTTCTCTACTTTTGGTTTATTTCGTTCACTTAAAATTTCTAAGACAAAATGATATGGCATTGCTAAAACTTCATTAATGTCTTTTCCGCTTTCCACAAAAGACAATATTAATTTATCTAAATACTCCTTTTGCTTTTCAGCTGTAAAATCGGCATCACTCAATCCTTCTTCGCCAGGTACTTTTTTGTTTCATTCGATTGGTACCCCCTAGCCACAAATAAAAGTTGTTCAGTTAAGGTCCCCATTGCATCTGGTGCGTGTAAGCCGTTTAAAAGATCCTCTTTTGTAAATTGATTCTTGTATAGATCATTCACTACAAAATCAATCAACTTATCAATCAATGACCTCTCATTTTCCTTAGTTCCTTTTTCCATATCAGCAGTTAAATCGATAGCTTGGTAGACAACAGATAGAGGAATAAATACTGGGGTTAAATATTTTTCAGTGACAATTTCGCCTTCCTTCACTTTTTTTACAATCTCAATCATATTTCGTTTTAAATTTGCCATTTTAGAAAACCTCACTTTTTTTATTTTTAACATTAAAAAAGAGTAGGCAATTACCTACTCAATTTCTTTTATCACTGGTTTTCCAAGCTTGTTATCGCTTGATAATAATTCTTCTATGCGTTTTTTTGAAACTCTTTTACTTGCTGGCTTAGGGAAAGTGTCACCTATTCCATATACTTTATTTTTATCCTGTAAATCGTGGAAGGGATGAATAACTTCATATCTCATTGTTTTCACCTCTTTTACATCATAAATCGCTTTAACATATTCAATGGATGCTTTGCTTTGATCTATTCCACTTAAATCATCATTGAATGGTGTACTATTTGTATATTTACCTTTAAAAAATAATTTCTGATTATCGTCTAATACTCCAGCGTTATGATAAATCTTTGTGGAATAATATTTTTCTACATCATCTGTAGGCCAACAAAAATCAAGCTCATTTTCAACTTGAACAGTCCTACCAATATGATAAACATTCCATAATTGAGCCCACATTTCTGCAGTCCACTTTTGAATTGGTGTATAATCCGAACCATTCTTACGTACATATTCATTTTCAACTGATGAAAGAAACTTAAAGAGCTTCACAGAATCTTCATAAACCTTTTTCCAATATTCAAATGTTGGATTTTTTATTACCCATTGGGCTCCACCAGTAGGATTATATTTTCTTATCATTGAAGCATCAATATTTATAACATCGCACATACGCTCTAATAGATCTGAACCTTTGCTATCGATGTAATCAATACCGATGTAGCTTTTGCAATCAGAAGCAAACCATATATTTTCAGTAGGCAGTACTTCAGGGACTTCCCTTATCAAGACATCACTATCTAAATAAAAATAAGATTCCTTTTCTCTAGATCGATCTTCTGATAAGTACTGCATCCACAAATATGGTTTTACAGAAGGTATATAACTTTTATTCCTATGAGTATCATCATACACATGAACTTCAACATTATATTTTTCTTGTAAATACTTAGGAACAGAATTGTCCCACTGAGCAAACAGTAGGACAATATCTTGAATACCAAGTTTTTTCAAACGAGTTAAACAAACTTCTAGTTCCCATTCAAAACGTTTGATTGCCGGCTGACAAAGTATGAACTTCATGAGTTAAAGTATTAAACTCCACTAGTAGTGGTTGTAGTTGTAGTTGTGGAAGTGCTTGGATAAGCTTGTCCAAAAATAGCTTGGAAAAGAGCATCACGCTGAACACTTGCACCTTTTTCATCCCGACCAAACACAACTGATTTCTCTTCTGTAAATCCATTAACTTCTCGGTCCATAAACTCAGCAGAAATTTCTTCAGTTGAAAACTCCACACTATCTTGTTTAGTTTGACCTGTATTATTTGGACGCATGAAAATACCTTTTGTTAAACCAACCCATTCTTTGCTACCGTCCTCATATGTTTTTGCAAATACACAAGCTACATATGGAGGTGTATCACTAGATCCATATGCATATAGTCCGCCAGCTGTTTTTTCTAGACCAAATAATACAGCTTTATCTTCATCAGGTAATTTATGAAACGCAGATGTTACGGTAATATTTCCTGATGATACTGCGATTTCTGCTGTTTGGTTATCTCCATAAGCACGAACAGCTTCTTGAGGCATTTCAATATTAATATTTTGTAAAAACTTAATACGTTCTGGAGCTCCAACTATTACTGCAGCACCAGTTTCATCAAGCTTCGCATAATAAAACTCATCTACACCTGTTGAAGATTTATATTTTTTATCCATACTTATTCCTCCTATTTTTCACAAATAAAAAGGATGCCGAATTAGGCATCCACATACTCTTTACCTCTATATCTTCTAGCATCCCGGTAAATTCCTAAATCTTTATCCCACTCATCAATACCAGTTCCGTATTGGGCAAAACCAATTTCTTTCCTTAAGACTGTACGGATCTGTTTTGCAATACTTTCAGTATCAGATAAATTTTTAGACCAAACTTCGATTTGGTACATATATTCATCTGTTAACTGTTCGTTATCCGCATAATCTCCTGGTATAGGTGAACTTAATGGATCTATAATGATATACGGACCTGTCACATCACCGGTAAGAGGATATTCATAAAACTTGATTCTTTCTCCAACTTTTTCTTGAATAAGAGGATCGGCTTTAAAAGCATCATATATTTTATAAAGCATTAAAATCCTCTCCTTACTGCATCTTCTACAGCTTTCAGGTATGCTTTTTCACTATTACGCATTGCCCTTGCAATTGCACCTTTACCTTTTGGATTAGGATTTTTTACGGTTCCCCACTCATTTAGATGGATAATACGATAACGATCATGTGGACCTCGCCAGTGAATCTTTATCGTTCGGATACCTCCTATCCACGTTGGGTCAGAAATAGTTATTTCATCTATAGATGCACCCGTATCTTTAAAGTATTCAAATTGACTTTTTAATTCTTGGACAAATACCTTTGCACCCTTTTTAAGAGCATCATCACTAATCGTTTGCATTTTAGATTTACCTAAACGTTTTTCTAAATCTGCCAACAATTTATTTAAACCAGTTACATTTACACTCATTGTGTTAGCTCCGCAACAATTCTAATATAACGTTTATTTTGTAAATCGGGTTGTACATGTTTAATATTATATTTTTTTCCTCTATAATACTGTGAATCAATAGATAAGGAATGTTTGTTGTTTGGCTGGTAATCCCTTCTAGGATCACGAATTGTTATAGTTACATCAGATAAAGTTCCATTTGATTTTGCTATTTCAATGTCTTTTAGCCAAACCTCATCTATTTTTGCCCAAGCATTATATAAAGTTTTTGAATTATCTTCTCCAGGCTCAGGACCGTATTTTGCTACATCCTCATAAAAGGTTACTCGAGTGTTTAATATTCCTTTACTCAATAGTAATCCCTGCCCTTAACTGTAATAATATTCGTTGAAAGGCTCTTTCAAGCTTAGTTATTTTCCGTTCTTCATACTCATAATCGAACCCTAGATAAAGAATAATAGCTTGTTTATATAAATCTAAGGTGTCAATAGTGATTTTTTCTTCTGGAACTCCTGCACCTTTTAAATATGTTTTCGCAGCATTTAAAAGAAGAGCAAGGACTTTGTCATCCTCGCTCCCATCTATACGTAATGCAGTTTTTAATTCAGGAAAATTTTCAAGTGTGAGCATTTATTCATCACCGCTCGCTTTTAATTTCAATTATACTCCAGCTGTAGTTGTTGTAGTTGTTGTACCAGATACTTCAGCAATACGGAATGCTGATTTCAACTTGATTTGGTGATCCATCCAAGCTGTTAATACAAACAATTCAATACCAGTTTTTACATCTTTATCACGATCACGAAGCATTGCTAAATCGTAGTTGTAGTGAGAGTATTGGAAATCTCCAACTACTGGGTTAATCGCTGCATCTACAAATTCAACTGGTTTACCAAGAACTTGCTCAGGTTGAGCGCTGTATAGTGTTGCATTACCGTTAGCTAGGAACTCGATAATGTCTGAGTAATCCTTGTAACTCATAACGATTTTAGCATTTTCTCGGAAATCTTCATGTAGATCAGCAATTGCATTTTTAATTGCTTTATACTTATTTTCTCCTTGAACTTTCTTAATGTTATTTTGAGTAGAGTAGAAAGACATATGCTCTTCACCAGTAACTGGAGTAGTAGCAAACGCAACTTTCTTTTCTTTCGCTGCTAAACCTGATTCAAGTGCACGATCTACAGTTGCAACTAGATTTGTATTTGTTCCATTTAGTACTGTTTCAGAGATTGGCACAAACACTTTGAATTTATGACGTCCGAATGCAACAGTGTCACCAGTTGCTGCAATTTCTTTCGCTGTTTCAGTATCCCCAATGAAAGAATCATCATTTAATTGGAAACTGATTTTTGGAATTTCTAAATTAGTTTCTTGAGTAAAGGCAGATATGTTACGTAATGGATTTTTCACAAATGGTTCATGTAAAAGTGTATCTGATACAGTTTTAGGTAATAACTTTTCTCCACCTGTTGCAGGTGTTGTGTTATCACCTAATACTTGAAGAACTTCATTTGATAAAGGTTTTCCAGTCATTGTCGCACGAACTAATTCTGCTTTTGCTTCAATAACACGTTGCTTAGGATCTTCCACACCTTGAATGCCCTGATTTTGAGAGAATTTCGCTTTTTGCTCTGCTTCCATTTGATCATGTTGGTCTTTGATGACATTAAAGCGCATTTGTAAATCAGATTTTGAAGTTTGAAGCGCCTTAATATCATCCATTGAAGCAGTTGTATCAATTGCTTTTTGGGAAAGTTCATTTTCAACTTTTTGTAATTGTTGACCAATAGTGGCCATGTTTTGTTTTAATTCAAATAATGTGCTGCTTCCACCGAAAAATTGTAAGTTTAATTTTAATTGATTTTTCATTAAATGATTCCTCCTAGAATTGTATTAATATAAGCTGAATTTGCTTTTGATTCTTCTGCAATACGTTGTCTTTGAGCCATTTCTTCAGCTGAAATTTTGTTTTCAGACTGATTAATCAGTTGTTTTGGAACATTTTTATATGATTTAAATAGTTCATCGCTTATACAAGCAACTGCTTGATTTTCTTCTAAAACAACATCACAAAGCCCATAAGAAAAAGCCTCTTCCGCAGTAAGCCATGCCTCCGCATCAAGAAGCTCTTGTAATTTTTCCTCTGTTAATTTGTCTCCTGCTCGATCCAAGTACGTTTGACAACTTGTTTTACTGATTTTTTCTATGTCATCGGCTGCTTTCCTCAGTTGTTTAGCGTTACCTGAAGCATAAGTCCAAGCATGATGTATCATCAACATGGAGTTTTTGTGCATATACAAAGAATTTGGGCTAGCACACATAGCAATTACAGAAGCAATTGAAGCTCCTAATGCGTCAATATAAACATTTATATGTGCCTTGTGCATTTTAAGCATATTATAGATATTTAACCCTTCAAAGACGCTTCCTCCTGGAGAGTTAATGTGAAGATTTATGGTATCAACATCTCCTAGGTCATCAAGCTCTTTCTTAAAAGCCTGCGCTGAAACTTCGCCATATTCTTCCCATGCATATTTTGTAACTTCTCCATAAACAAAAATATCCGCAGACTTATTGTCAGCAGACATCTTCATTTCCCAGAATTTATTCTGTTTTTTCTGCTTCCCCATTTGATTTCTCACCTCCTTTACGTTGGGCTGGGTCCATATCGATTGGATATAAGTCTCCACTTACCCAAAGTTTAGATGCATTACCGCCTTTAGGTGGTAAATCCTCCAGCATTCTAACTTCATCTTGAGACATTCCACCTGAACGAATCATTGCTTGATAAAAATTCGTTCTTGCTGAAGTATCCCCTCTAAGCAAGCCTCCAAGGTTGAATTTAAAATAAAAACCAGCCTTTCTATCAGCTGGTGTTAGTAATTTTCTATTCAATTCTTGTTCATACTGCCTAACAATTGGTGTTAAGGTCATTTGAACAAATTGGATCATCATTTGTTCATTACTAGAAAACCCTTGTCCTTCTGCATCATTAAGAAATGAGACAGGTACATTAAACACATTTGCAACTCGTGAACGAGTGATCTTTTCTGAAGCTAAAGTATCAGATGCAAAGTATTTTCGTTCGATTGGATCAATTTCAACTCCTGGTTCTTTAAACAAAATACCTCCATTCTCTTGATAAAAACGTCTGAAATCATCGATAATTTGTTGCCTTTTATCTTTATCAACGTTCGCTTGGTATGCGAGAGTGAAACTATCTTTCTTCTGCATTTCAGACAAGCTAAATTCTTGAACTGCTTTATCATATTCTAGCGTGTTTTTCAGAACGTTTAATGGACTAATTCCAGACCACCTACTAGAACCGGTTACATGCTTAACATGAAACATATTCATGTTATGGATGTAATAAGTACCGTCATTCCCAAGCACTTGATACCACAATTCTCCATCATCTTTGTTCAAAAATGGGGTTATATAGCTTGAATCAATGGGTAAAAGTTGTTCCGGTTGCATTCGAATGTCCCTCATAATGACAGCATAACCATTTCCAGTTTCATTTCTTGATACTTCAATTTTGTTAAAACACTCAAAACTCGTCATATTAGGATTAGGATCATTAATAACGACATCAGATGCTTTAGTCATCTTCACATCATAATTTTGATAAAGTTTAATTGGTAATGATGATAATGTGTTAGCTAAACGGCTTATTACACTAAAAATAGTCTCATTTGTGGCTAATTTCCCGTTATCAACACCCCAAAATGTACGACCTGACCAACTGGTAAAGTCAAAACCTTGTCCGCTCCATCCAGCCAAAGCCATTTTGACCGCATTCTTAAAGCGTGCGTACCATTTCAAAATCTCACCTCCTTCAATTATTTAAATAAATCACTTACAGAGACAAATTCAATATTTCCATCCCCTTGTGGAGCAACCATCTTCTTCATAACCTCTGTATGAGCATTTAAAAAAGCCGCAAACCCGTCTATTTTACGGTATCGACCTTGTTTTGTTGGCAACCAGTTGCCGTTTCTATCTTCCACAAGCTTTACGTTATTGAGGTACCAACGAAAAAGTACGTTCATTTTTATTTTATTTTCACCGTTCTCGATCACTTCTTCACTAAATATCACTTTTCCATCTAGAAATAATTCCTTAGCATCTTTTAATGCAGGACTTAAAGTTATATATCCTTGTCTTACTGCAAGGGTATTAAAACCATATGCTTTTAAATCTTCAACTAGTCGATAAGCGTTAGCAGGGTCATAAGTAATTAATTCAATATTATAATGATTGGATTTTTCTACGAACCAATCATAAATTAAGCGATAATCTACATAATCTCCCTTACAAATTGTAAGTAATCCCTCTTTTTCCCACTCTCTGTAAGGAATCTTTTCATTATCACTTAATACTTTCTTTTCTGGAATCCATGAATGAGAAAGTGTGAAAACCTCACCAGTTTCTAATGGGAATTCTAGACATGCACTAGTAAAGTCTTCAGTTTGAGAAAGGTCAAATCCTCCAACACATGATTTTTTTTGTAAAATAGACAGTTTTAATGATTTTTTATTACGTTTAATTACTTCATAATCTAAGAATGATTGTTCATCAGATTGTACAAATATATTAAAACGTTTGGTAATAAAATCATTTCTTTCAGCAGGAGTACGTTTTGCTTTCTCCCAATCCTCAACCATATCAGATAGCTTAATAGACACCCCGAGATTAGGATTTGCTTTAATCCACATCTCCGGTTTATCAAATTCGCTTGGATCGTCGAGTTCTGCTAGGTAATAAAATGTTCTTTCGTCATTAATTACACCTTTAAGAACATCAACACCTTGCTCATAGTAGTTAACAAGTGGGCCATCTAATTGGTATCCAGCTGTTGTGATGTAAATAAGTAGTGGTTGTTCCCTTGAACCACGAGAGTTTTTGATGACATTGATTAATTTATAGTCTTTAAACTCATGAATCTCATCAAATACACCTATATGAGTGTTCAAACCATCTAGTTTTTCAGAATCTGAAGCTTGTGGCTCAATCTTTGAAAAGGTTTTGTCAAAATGAATAGCATCTCTTAAAGGTCGAAATCTTTTGCTTAACTTTGGAGAAGCTTTTACCATTGCCTTAGCTTCATCAAATAAAAGTCTAGCTTGTTTCATTGAGTTAGCTAATAATGGTATATCTGCTCCATTTTCACCATCTTTACTTACACCATAAAGGGAAACACCTGAAATTTTAGTTGTTTTTCCATTTTTACGCGCAACAAAAATAAGCCCTTCTTTGAAGCGCCTTAACTTTGTTTCTTTATGAACCCAGCCGAAAAGATTTCCTAAAGTAAAATGCTGCCAAGCTTGAGCAATAAGTCTTTTAAAATTACCTTTTGATGGTTTGCAATATTTTTCTATAAATCTAATAGGTCTATGTCCTAAATCCTCATCAAATTCCCAAGGGAATTCTTCTCTTAGAACCTTTAGTTTAGATTTTTTCAGATCATTAATATGTCTCTTTGCTGCCAAAATAACATTTTTACTTGCAACAATATTTTCTTCAATAACTTGTTCAGCATACCAGGTTGTTAAAAGTATAGGTGATGGTTTTGTTAATACAATATTTCCATCTTTAGAAGTTGTCGAAATCATCATCATCAACTACTTCTACTTTATCCTTTGGTAGCAAGTTAAAAATCTTTTCACATGCTGTAGTATAACGATTTATCATAGTATTATAAGATTTTTGAGCAGGATTTTCGACTTGCATCCTTTGGGACCCATTTACGAATAAATACGTGGGACCTTTCGTTTTGATATTTTCTTCGAGTATTTCAAGAGTAATTTTCATAAAAGCCGCACGTTCAATTAATCTTTTAGCTGCTTGTATTTTTTCCTCTGGCAATTCTTGAATTAATTCCAAAAGTCGATTTATTTCCTGTTCAATTAATTCATTTTGCTTCTTTTTACTCATTTTCGCCATCTCAATACCCCCCCTCATGTGAAAATCAATCCGCGTTGCAAACGAAGGTGCCCTCCCCGGTCCCATAGCAATAATAAAATTATTTTAAATGCAGGGGGGCTATATGATTTCCTTATTTGCTTTCGCCTTCACTACTTTTATTTTGCTTTTCTCTTTCTTTTTGGTTCTTCTCATTCCTCTGTCAGGATGCTCTTTATTGTGACAACTATTACAAAGACTTTCTAAGTTGTCCATGTCTAAAGCTTTATCCCAATCATCAAGTAGTTCAACAATGTGATGAACCATATCAGCTGGTATTATTCGATTGTTCTTTAAACAATTTTGACATAAGTAGTTATCTCTTTGTAATACCAACTGCCTACACTTCTGCCATGCTGCACTCTTATAGAATGCTCGTGCTTCCTTATTGCGGTTGTATTTGTCATACCTTTGATGTTTATTCATATACTTCTGTTGTTTGGTTTTGTATTCATTCAAGAGATCACCTCACACAATTAAAAAAGCACCCCGAAGGATGCTACTACTTATGACTAAAATCCCAATTTCTTTGCGATATGTTCCTGTCCTGCTGTAGATAACATATCATCCCAGTCTTCGAATTGTGTATGTTCTGCAACATACTTGTCCAGTTCCGTTTGATCCAATGCTTCGAAATCCTCTTCTGTTTCTACTTGAAAAGGACTTTGATCAAAGAAGTCATCAATCGAAGTGAAGTTTGTGTTTTTCCTCATAAAATCTTCATGAAAAAGAACATTAAAACTTACTGATTCTGGCTTACTTGCATCTTCTACTTTTTTTTGCAGCTTTTTTATTTCATTTTCAAAACCTTTAAAACCTTTTCTTCCCATAATTTTTGCACCTCCTTATGCCTTATATTTCGACAAAAGGAGATAATTTCCTGTTTTCAATTTCTTCTCATTGCTCCACCTTTACCACGTTTGAGAGTTTGTCTATTCGTACCCATGATGTCTATCCAATCAACACGTTCTTCCTGTTTCCTCTTAGGTGATTGTTTCTTCTTGGATGGATTACATTTCTTTAACTTATCAAGTTTATTTATTTGAGTTTTATTTAAATGCTCCGCTACCCTCATCCAATCACACCCCACATAAATAAATATATTTATTTATCTATAGGTGGCATTTGGATGACCATTTAATCGATTTCTTTATAAGTAAATTAAACTATTACTACATAGATGATGCTCATATTACATACAATATTTATTTGTGCATAAAAATAATTTAAAATACATATCATTATAAAGACATAGCTAATGAACAAGGAAACACTTAACTTGAAAAGAGGGTGTTTCTTATTAAATTTTCATTAAGTAATAAGCGATTAAAGTTAGAGATACCGAGTTACTTAAAAATTTTGTTTGACTTTGAGAAACAACTATATGAGCTTCACTTAACCAAAGAACTATTGGTAACACTAGCAACCATATTGTATTTAAGGTTTTTCATTTAACAATATTAAGTTTCCTTGTTCAATTGGATTAGAGTACCTTCTCTCTAATTCTTTTGAACAAAGATAAACTAATCAAATATACAGAAGACAGAAAGCCTCTAACTGCACATGCAGAAGAGGCTTTCTGTAATTCGTTTACTTATTTTAGATTCCGCTCTTTTGATATTTGTCTTAACGGTACTAACCGAAACATCTAAATACCTAGCAATATCCTTGTATCTAATACAATACCCACGTGACATTAGATAAATTTCTTTTTCTCTTTCAGTAAGTACAGATAAAGCATCTTCAATCCGCTCCTGGTCCCATTCACTAATTAGATCTTCCTTATCAGACTTGTCCCATTCATAATCAAGATCATCTGCACTTCTAAAGAATTTTTGCATTAGAAGCGGATCAAATGCTCTTTCTCTTTGATATGCAGCTCTGCGTTCAATCCCTCTCTTATTACCTGGTCTTCTTCCTGTTTCCATCCATTCAATTGCATATTCTATATCGGTGATCATGTCCTTAATGATTTCCTTATCTGAACGGGTTTCATTATCTTGTTTATCATCGGAAGCTAATTCATATCGTCTTTTTGCATCACTTAAGGCAATCTTGTAGTCTAGTAACATTTCATTTATCTCTTTAAAGGTTAAACCAGTCTGCAACCAGATCACCACCATGTTATAATGTATTTAGGTTTTTATATTTTCAGCTGGGAGTGATCCTGGCTTTTTTTATTTATTAAGAAAGCCTGATTTAACAAAGATGTTTCTCCAGTTATTCTCGAGCCTTTTCTTTTCTGCTTCTTTAACCCTCTTGTTTATTACCTTTCCAAGGCGCTTTCTATATTTCTTTTTATTTGCCATTACACTCCACCCCTAATCCTCTAACAACACCGTTTTCTCTTTATCTGTTAATTCGTTGTAACTACAACAGTTGGAACAATAGAATCCTTTAACTCCATAGCTTTTAAAATATTTATTTATCACATAGCTTGTTATTCTCTGAGGCAGTCCACAATTATGACAAAAGAAAAGGAAATCTTTTTTCAATATGCTCCGCTCCCTTATATGAATACATGAATATATACACATTTATTTAGTTTATTAACACTAAGTTGTGGATAAAAATACCTTAGAGATTGTTTATTGATTGTTGAATACGATTCTTGGCTGCATGGATCTCTTTAACTAATTCTGAAAGATTCTCTGCATCGCTAACCTTTATGTCACGATCTAACAAGAATTGTGTCGCTTTTTAGGTCAATCTTCAGCTAACTTAGCGATTCGAAGGTCTAAACAATCAATATATCTGTTCATTTCCTCGTAGCTCATTTCCTCTAAAACAACTGGCTTTAGTCCAAGAAGGGCTTCAGCAGTACTCACATAGATTCTGGCTGTACCATTTGTTTTTGTTCCTGAGAAAATATCGCATAATGGTGTATCTAATTGTTCTTTTGTGACCCATAAACTTCTATCTTCGCTCATTGATTATCCTCCTTGATAATTTCCATCGATTCCCTAGCTTATTTCTCCACCTTCAATGTATTTTTTCAATTCATTAAGCGTCATTCCCATTAACGTTTTCTTTGGATCTGCAAATAAAATTAACTCTGTATTTGAATTCCAAGCTTTTCGAGTACCTATAATCCTAATTATTCCTTGCTTGGTTTCGATCCGATCACCAGCTTGAGGGACACTTTCGATAACATCAAAGATTGATAGTTGCTGCATCTTAATGTTTTGCTTTGCCCCGACACTTAAGGCAAACACGCTTTTTATCAACAATAGCCGATTCTTTAATTGATACCATTGAGAAACAAACACTGCAGCTAACAAATTTATTCTTCATATTTATCCGCTCCTTTAAAATTCAACACTAACTGTTACCTTCATAGGAATTTCTTGTGAAAGAATTACATCCTGATAACCAGCTGCAAAAAGTTCTCTTACTAACTCCTGAGCTTCATCAAGCATTTCAAATTTTTTAGTTTCATACCCACCAAAAGGCATTTTTCTAACATTTACGATATACATTAATAACCGCTCTCCTGTCGTTCATGGTTGATTTTGTTTTTATTAATATAGGCTTGCTCGATCTCTTCCCATGTGAAATCAAGAAATTTCTCTGCTATATTGATATATAAAGAGAATGAAACTAATAGCTCTGTCTCCAATCTAAAAGGCACCTGAAACTTTAATACTTGCGATATGTCACTAATCCAATGAAACAATGTATTAAATGATTTCTCAATTGTTTCCTCTGTATAGTCACAGGTTACAACGAGCTCATTAGGTTTAATGCCAAAGTCTATTGCTAAGCTAATAAAAAAGTGAATGCCATCTACGTACTCTTCTAGGATTCTTCCTTTTTCAGCTGGTGCTTTATTACTCCAGTACTTAAAACATCTGGTTTCATTTGCTAGTTCTGCTACTTCAACCATTAGTGCAAGGATCTTCTTTTCGAACCGATCCTCTCCCTCTTGATATGGATGCTCAAGTTCAATATGTTTATCGAGATTCCTTTGAAGCTCGAATATCTTATCTAGATTCATCCTTTGCCTCCTAAGAATTTGTTGAAATTATCTAGGATTCTTTCAGATAACTTTTCACCAACACCAGGTACAGTTTTTAACTGGTCAAACCATTTGTTTAAAAGCTCGTTATCTTGCTCCTGTTGTCTCTTTGCTCCAAGTTCTTGTCCTTGCACACGACCCATATCTTTACCTAGGTTATATGCTTCAAGCATTTTGGAATGGATAACAGCATGATCTTCTTTCCCTATGTTCCTACTAATCTTTCTAAGTAACTTACTCAAAGCGGATCACCTCTTTTGAAAGTTATTAATCTTAGGTATTTGATTTCCACCTAATCTTTTGCATTCTGCTCCAATCCTTGATGAACATCTTTTGAAGGAGGAACAGCGTGTCATACACGCCATTACCTCATCTTCTCTCTTCATCCAATCCGGCCGGTCATCTGCAATAAGAACTTTCATTATGCTATAATTGTGATTTTTCCGACTTCTAACTCTTCAGCAAGTTGTTCTTCTAAGTATGTTTTAATATTCTTCATTGCTTCTAATTTCCAAGCTCCACCATCCGCTTCAAACAGAGCTGCAGTTGGTCCATTTTTCATTCTGAATACAAAATTACTTGGTGGTTGTTCTACTTCTACAAACGTTCTGTATGGTGCCAATGATACCGGATTAGGAACCTCAACTTGTCCCACTTGAGCAACACCTACTTTTGCAGTAACAGTTTGGGTTACTCCGTTATCACCATATGTCTTTACGTCTTCCTCTTTGATGTTGCCTACAACTTTTAAGACCACATCACGATCAACATTTTGCACAAAAGCGGATTGTAATTTGATGTTAAAGGTTTCTGGATCGTACCAATTCTCAAAGCGGAAACTTGGCAACATTGCGGTGGCTCTAACCAAGTATTCTCGTTTTCTATCGTTGTTTAACTGAGTAAATACGGTTACTTCTGTAGGTGATTCTACGTGAACCATCATAGCGAATTCACCATCAAATTTAGATTTCAAGTATTCTACAATTCCAGATAAGCTATGAACTTCCAATTGTGCTGCTCTAGGCTCTTCTAACAAGTGCAATTTATTTGTGGAATAATGTTGTCCATTTTCCTCGTAAATATCAGTTACTCCAAGACCTACAATATATTCAATCGCTTCTCTACTTAACATAATTAGTTAGCCTCCTCTTGTTTTCTAAAACTATAAACTTTTGTACCGTTATCCTCTTGGATCTCCTCTGTTTCAACATCTAAGTATGTTTGCCCCTTAATTCCTGACTTTAGCTCTGATCCCGTTACTTTGCCCGTTTCGTCATAGTCCATGATGATTTTTGCTTCTAACTTCTTAGCTGGAGCAAGTTTTGTCTTTGCTTGTACATCAGCTAAAATTACATCCCTTGCTTCATCACCATGTAACGTAACAACCAAATTAATTTGTCTTTTTGCTTTAGGATCCGTGTTTAAGTCCGCAAAGTTTTCAAGAACTCTTTGAAGTTCCAAGTTAAAGCGTTCAGATACCGCTCCATCTGCAAAAGTATTAAGATCAATAATTTTTTGTTCCACAATGATTCCTCCTCAAATTTTGGTTAATTGCAATGGGCTAGATAATCGAGAGCAACACCCCTTTCAGTTTTGATACGTTCACAGTTCAACTGAATATCCGTGTATGGGATAGATTTTCGACCACCGTTCTTTGCTGCTTCCCAATACTCATGAAAGAAATCGATAGGGACAAAATAGAATTCTTTTAATTTCTCAAACTCGATTAATAAGAATGCTATACCGCCTTGGTCTTTAAATTTCTTTAAATATTCAACTTGATGATCGTGAACATTGTCTAAAGGGAACCTACTAGTTTCTTTCGTGCTTTTCGCATCAAATGCAATTCCTCGACCTTGTGATATACCAACATAATCAACGGTGCTTTTGCCTTTCTTAAATCCCTTTATATATCTACCTCGATCTTCGGTAATTGTTATTGGGATTGGTACCTCATCCACAACAGCCCAACCCTTGTGCTTATACGTGTTGTTGGTATGTTCAACTAAGATTTGAAGGGCCTTTCCTCTATTGGCATAACTCATAAAATGCCCTCCATTTTCTTTTCTGCAATTTCCTGCTTTTTTAACAATCCCCAATTGCACAATAATTCTTGGAATTCTGCCTGGTACATCCCAACTGCTCTTCTGATATCAACTCTACGAATATCGTTTTCTAGAAGAAATTTAATATCACTTTTAGTCATATCTGGTCCTTTAGCTAATACTTCATCAATCTTTCTTTTTCGAGACATTAAACTATTTCCGATCGCCTTCATTTCTTTTCCAACAGGACACTTCTTACATGCAGCAACACTTGATCCTTTATTTTTCTTACAACCTTCACAGTTGTTTATAAATAATTCATGAGTTCTTTGAAGACTCTTTAATCGTTTCTCACATATCACCAAACACACTCCCCTTTCTCGGCTTAAGGTACCCTAGTTCAGCACGGTCATAGATCAACACGAACACATCTTTTATTGGTCTCCTAACCTTTTTAGCAATATCAGTTATTGAATAACCGCCTTTCCACATTTTCTCGACAAAGGCCACTTCTTTTTCTGTCCAGTCTAGATCGCAATGTAAAAGAGCAATATAGATATCACCCATTTAATCAACCACTTTGTGATGCCTTGTATTTCTGAATACGTCCAAATAATTTCGCCTTTTCTCTTTCGAAGGCTTCGATTTCTTCAGGTGTTGGTTGTTTATTTTCTTTCGGAGCTTCTTCACCCTTTAAAAATTCAGGTATTTGTTCAGTACGGACAGGAGCGTTATTTCTCCTTTGCCTTGAAATTCTGTTTTCGAATTCTTTATCGTGGGCAAGTACATCTTGAATGGTTCGAACATTGTTGGTTAACCAGTCTTTTAAAATGCCCTCTGCATAGCTCCATTTTCTTTGATTCTGTTTTAGAGCTCGTTTCATTGCTTCAATCACAAGTTCGGTACCTAAATCTTTTTCCCAGTACAAAATGTTTTCACCAATGAATGGATTTATTAATCCAAAATTTTGTTGGAAGAATTCAGAAGCAGTAGGTTGAGCGGTTTTATTTACTTCTGCTTCTTCTTCTTCTTCTTTTTCTTCTTCTTTTTCTTCTTCTTGTCCACGTATCGTAGGCGAATCGTCTAAACCATTGATATCATTGGATTCTTCATCTTCTGACGTATCGTCATACGTAACGTAATACGACTCGTAAAGTTTTTTGATTTCTTCCTTCTCGACACGTTCACCGACAAATTGAATTAATGAAATATCTTTTACTTGTTTTAGCTCGGATTGCACACAATCTAAGACAGGTTTACCACCTCGATTGAAGTTGTATTTACCCCAATTCTTGATTGCTATTTCTCGAGTTTGATCATTGTAACGAACAAGATTATGGTGCCTAATAAATCTATCTAGTACAGCATTTACCGCTTCAATTGAATGTCCAATATCAAAGGCCATTTGCTTTTTAGTAATTTGGTATATTCCAATTTGTGTAGTATTAGAGTTTGTTAAAAGATAAAGGAAGAAGTATTTGTCTTCAGGTGTCATTTCTTCCACTACCTTCGGATCGTTCCAAAACTCTGTATGAACCATCCTGAATTTAGCCATGCATATCCTTCCTCTCACATATTGCTTTCATATTTTCAACTCGAACAAAATTTAGATCGTGATAATGTAGCATCACATATCCTTCAACATATTTATTGAATAATTCTGCCCTTTTATCTCTATCCTGGATGTGTTCAGTCATCCATAAATAACAGTGAGGTATAATAACTTCAATTACTTTCATGAAATGTTATCCCTTCTTGGAATACTTGTCCTAATCACTGCATAAATTGAAGTAAAAGGAAGGAACAAAACTTCCCTTTACTTGCTAAAAGAATTAATCCATGTTATTGTTTAATCAAATTTCAATGTTTCGTTCTTAAGCAGGTGTTGTAGCACTTGCTTATTTTTTTGATTAAAATCAATTATTTAAGCTAAAAATGAATTACTTAAAAGAACTATCAATTAACAAAACATCATTTTCGGTTTCATCAAATTGTTTTAATAAATCCCTTATAGTAGGGTTGTTTTCATGTATGCCCCTAACAAATGTAGCTAGTGCATAATGTTCGGTTCGTTCATGCGGTAGAGCTTCATCTAGTACTTGAATGGCGTTTTCGCCCGCAATAACTTCGGCATATATTTCGGCTGCTTTTTTGTGTGGTTTTGTAACAAAATCGTTATCATCAACTGATACAGTAATTAATCCATAGTATTCATGTTCGTTAAATTCAAAATAAAATTTCATAATCTTTTCCTCTCCTTCGCTTTTTCCATCGAAAGCAAACTAATCCATATAACCAGTAGCGGCAGATAATAAAATGAAAATTAGAATTAAAGTGAACAAAATTCCCCCAAAGAATAGGTACCCCATTAAATAGCCCCTTTCGAATCTTTGACCGGATACACCCTCTCAATTACTGGTAAAATACCTTCACCTTTCAAGAGGTTATAAATGAACAGGCGACCCTTTTGAGTCCATTTAGTATTCATTGCAATATCTGGTCTTCCATCACTCCGAGTAATTTGAATAGTCTCGGAATGAACATATCCGCTACTATCGTATTTTCTGTATAAGAGCCACTGATTTCCCTGTTTGTACTGAACCTTTAAGCTATGTAGCAACTTATTCATTTCTCTTGCGGACATACCATAATCTTTAGCGATTTGATTTACAGTAACTAAACCTTTATTTTTCAGAATCATTTCAGTGTAATCTGCTTTTGGTTTAAGATCTTTAATAACTTCGTCTTTTGCTTTACTCTCAATTAATAGAGCTGCTTTTTCATCCCGTTCTTGCTTTAAAGTAGTTAACAACTTAATCCCAAAGTCAGGATCGTTTAATATAAGATCAATTGTTTGAGGTGTAGCATATGCACCATGTTTTCGGATAGATGGAATAACATCTATCGCTAACCAATCTTGAAATTTTTCAGCTACTTCATTGGATGCTTTAAAAGCTAATTTATAAACAAGCGGTTCTGGAATTAAATCTCCTTTCCCCACTTGTGGAGAATTTGTATTTTCTTCGGCACTTGTGCCGAAAGGTTTAATATAACTGTTTATCCTTCTCCACATAACGTATTTCTTATTGTTCTTTATTTCAAAAAAACCCAAGCACAAAGCTACTTGTTCAACGTCAAATAAAATCTGATCATTTTCAACTTTTGCTGCAACTTCAAATAGATCATTCTTAAATATTTGCATATGTGCCCTCCTCTCCCTAATCAAATGCGTCTGTCCACGCAGTTTATTACCATTCGTCCATAATTTCTTTAATAACTCTTTTTGATTCTTCATAGAACCAAAAGCGTTTACCTTTTTCCTTACGTCTTTCTAGTATTTTCATTCTTGGATCACGAAGGAACTCGTTCTCCAAGAATGATTTACTCATACATGTTCTCTTTGACATTTGTTCAATGTCCCATATAAAGAGTACTTCCTGAATTGATTCATCGAGTTTTTTGTTTACGTACTCTTTAATTTCGTTTTGATTTACATTCACAGTAACTTCCGCAATTTGCAAAAAATTCACCACCTTTCATTTATGCGGGCTGATTTTTTTCACTTTCAAATAAGTACTCAATATCGTGGTCTGGGAAAAAGTGACGTTTTATTTCGAGGGCTTCATTGTAATAGAACCTATATTTTCCATTCACTTTATCGACCACAGTACCGTAGCGGAGACCTAAAAGCTTTGATATATCAATTAGAGTGATGCCTTTACGGTCCATTTCCGCACGAAGGTTTTTATGCATGTTTTGGATCACCCCCCCTCAAAATGAACGAAATTGCGTTCACTCGATAATTCGAATATAAACGCAATTTCGTTCATTGTCAACAACAAAAACCAATTTAAAAACGAAATTTCGTCCACTTTCTTATTTACACAGACAATTTGATATTGTATTATTTAGTTATGAACGAAATTTCGTATATGAATTTTGTACAAAGGAGTATATTGAATTGGATAAAAGAACGGAGATTTTAGATAAATTAATAACTGATACTGGTTTAAGCAAAAAAGCATTTGCTGAACAAATAGGATTACCACCTACTACATTGAGATCTATGCTTCAACGAGGTGTAGGAAAAGCTTCTGTAGATAATGTGATCAAAGTTTGTAAAGGGTTAGGTATTACAACTGATGAATTAGAGAAAATGGCTGCAGGAGAAGATATAAAAAAAGAAGAAAAACTCCCAGAACTTAATGAAAAAGACGAGCGCAATATCCAAAAAGAACTCGAAAAAATGATTAAGGGATTAAATTCAGAGAATGGTTATGCAGCATTTGATGGACAAACCTTAGATGAGATGGATGAGGAAGATAGAGAATTACTAATAGCAAGTTTAGAAAATTCTTTACGTTTAGCAAAAAGATTATCAAAACAAAAATTCACTCCAAAAAAATATCGTAAGTAGGTGCTTTTTTGTGGATTCAGTCGTTAAAAAGGTTCAGTCATTACTAAATAAATATGGTACCAGTTGTCCATTTGAGATTGCGAAGTTACTAGGTATTCAGATTGTTTTTGAAGAACTCGGAAATACACTTGGATATTATAGTAGTCACTTTAGAATTAAAGTAATACATATAAATCAAAATGCCACTGATAGTCAAAGAAAATTCATTTGTGCTCATGAGTTAGGACATGCTATTTGTCATCCTGAATTCAATACCTCTTTTTTAAAAAAACATACATTGTTTTCTACTGATCATATTGAAATAGAAGCCAACACATTTGCAGTAACCCTTCTCTTCTCACATGAAAGCGAAGAATCTATTTCTATTGATACAGCTGTAAATGAGTATGGTATCCCCGAAAAAATGATCAAAAAATTTTTACCCTTTAAATAGAACGTATGTACTAATTTGAAAGGAGGTGATTTTGATACTTTAGACTCCCTCTCTGAAAGCGTCTGTCCACGCAAGAAAGGGAAGTATTATGAAGTTAAATAAATCAAGAAAAGATCCTGAACTTTTTTCTTACAAGAATGCAAAAGGTGAAAAACTTTGGTGTTTTCGCCACAGATACTATGATGCTCTTGGAAAAAGAAAAGAAAAGTCAAAACAGGGATTTAAAACTGAAAATGAAGCATACAGAGCTCTGTTAGAGGTAAAAACAAACATTTTAAACGGTGATGTAAAAAGAGTTGAAAATTCTAATTTAACAGTGGGCGAATGGTTAGATATTTGGTTTGAAACTCATAAGAATGAGTGGAAAGTAACGTCTCAAAAACAAAGAGAGAATGCAATCAAACACCAAATGAAGCCGCTACTTGGTAAATACAAACTCGCTGATCTAGATAAAACAACATACAAAAGAGTATATATTAATGCTCTCTTAGAAAAATATAAGCCAAGTACAGTAGCGTTGTTTCACCGCCTTTTTAAGGTTGCGGTAAATGCTGCTGTTGATGATGAAATTATTCCGAGGAATCGTTTTAGTAAAATTACAATTAGTGATTCTGAAGTAGCAGATAATTTTTTAACTGCCCAGGAGTTAAAAATGTTTCTAAAATCAGCTAAGGAATTAGAGAATATCACTAACTATACACTAATATTACTCCTAGCTTACACTGGTCTTAGAAAAGGTGAAGCATTAGGTTTACATTGGAATAATATTGATTTCGATAGCAAAACTTTAACTGTTGAGAGAACAAGAGACAATAAAGGTGTAAGAACACCTAAGACCAAAAGAAGTTACCGGACAATTTTAATTGATGATGAATTAATTATCCAGTTAAAGAGGTACAAGAAATGGTGTAAGGAATTAATGATATCTTTTGGAAGACATTTAACTGACGAAGACTATGTATTTATCTCTTACCAATCTGGCACCCCGTTAACTGACAATACAATCAAATACAGTGTTGATCGTATTGCTAAAAAAACTGGTTTAAAAAGAATAACACCGCATGGTTTACGCCACAGCCATGCTACTATTTTGATCGGTCAACGAATCCCTATCAAAGTAATCGCTGATCGATTAGGGAACACCCCACAAATGATATTAGATGTTTATGGTCATTCTTTCAAGGACCTCGAAGAAGAATCAGTCAATGCATTTGAAAAAGCACTAAATCAGTAATTGGGGGAGGTTTTGGGGGAGGTTTTCAAAATCACCCTTCAAACCGTTGGGAAATCTAGGGTTATTAACATTGTTGAGTTCTACTCTCGTTAATAACAATAAAAAAACCTATGCCATTTGGCATAGGTTTTTTTGAATAGTAAGAAAGCATTTAATTTTGCACTTAGTTTTACTTTCGCTTGTCGCCGAGTGCTTTGCGACTTGAGCTACTATTCTTATTTAAATTTTATTGTTTTAAAAAAAACAACTCAGGTAATAGACTCTTTCACTTCCTGAGCCTATCTCCTGAGTTATCTATATCAGTTTCTTTACTTTGCATAACGAATGAGAAAATACTTTTTCTTGCCTCTGCGAATGACTGTGAACTTCCCATCAATCTTATCTTCATTTGTAATGACTTTTGTCAAATCCTGCTCACGGTCCCCATTAATATAAATAGCACCATTTGAAATATCTTCACGAGCTTGACGTTTTGATGGAGAAATCTTTGCTTGAATTAACAAATCAATTAATCCAATCTCTCCTCCTTCAATTTCAGTCGATGGTACATCTTTAAATCCTTCAAGAATCTCGTTTCCTGTTAATTGCTTAATATCACCACTAAATAAAGCAGCTGAGATTTTTATTGCTTGCTGTAAAGCTTCTTCACCATGTACAAGTTTTGTCACTTCTTCTGCAAGCGCCTTTTGAGCTGAACGTTTTTCTGGTGCTGTAGCAACTTCATTTTCAAGGTTCATAATCTCTTCATGGGATAAGAATGTGAAGTATTTTAAGTATTTCACAACATCACGATCATCTGTATTAATCCAAAATTGGTAGAATTCATATGGAGACGTTTTTTCAGCATCTAACCAAATTGCTCCACCCTCAGTTTTTCCAAACTTGGTTCCATCTGCCTTTGTGACAAGAGGAATTGTTAATCCATATGCTTTGGAATCTTCTTCAGATTTACGAATTAATTCTAAGCCTGCTGTAATATTTCCCCATTGATCACTTCCGCCAATTTGCAGCTTACAGCCATTGTTTTGATATAACTTTAAAAAGTCATATGATTGTAAAATCATGTAACTAAACTCAGTAAAGGAAATGCCTGTTTCAATTCGAGTTTGAACAGAATCTTTCGCAAGCATATAGTTAATTCCAAAATTTTTACCAACATCACGCAAAAATGAGATAACGTCCAACTTCCCAATCCAATCAAAGTTGTTAACAATAATGGCAGGATTTGTATCAATGTCAAAATCAAGAAACCTTGATAACTGACCTTTAATGCGGTTAGACCAATCCTGTACAATATCAGAAGTGTTGAGAGTACGCTCTGCCTTTTTCCCGCTTGGATCCCCAATTAATCCGGTTGCACCACCAACAAGTGCAATTGGGTGATGTCCATTTAATTGAAAACGGCGTAAGGTTAAAACAGGCAACAAATGCCCAATATGAAGACTGTCTGCGGTAGGGTCAAAACCTGAGTAAAGCTTAATATCTCCTTCTTCTAAAACTTTTGCTAATCCTTCTTCATCTGTTACTTGATTAACTAAACCTCTAAACTTTAAATCATTTAATAATTCGCTCATTGTCCTGCTCCTTTTTTATTATTTATTTCTTATAAGGAAAGAAAACATGAAAAAGCCCCTTCATCACTGAAGGGGCGAAAAAATCCGCGGTACCACCCTACTTAGAATTACACAATGTAATCCTTTCTCGGCAAAATAACGGTTAAACCGTCTTCTCCTACTAAGGTTGCTTTAACCTTTTCAAAAAAGAAGCTCATGGATGTAATTCATGGAATATCTATGTGCTGATTTTCACCACCCATCAGCTCTCTATAAACAGTGAGATAGCCATTACTGTATCCAATCTTTGCTTTTCCATATACTAATTACAAGCAATTTTAACCATAAAATAATCCTAATGTCAACACTTGGCATGAACTATCCCTCATCTTTATGACAAAAGCATACAAATTTCTTCTTTTCCTATGTTATAATAAGTAAGATTTGGGGGAATGCACTATGAAAAAAAAGGAAGAAAAACACAGGCGTTTCTCACCTTTTAACAAAGATATTGCCAAAAGTCTGCGGATATCCTATAACGTTATTGGAAATCTCCTTCTCCTTTTTCTTATCATTGGACTTATTGGTATTTGCTTTGCAGGGGGTGTAGGAGCCGGGTATTTTGCTTCACTTGTAAAGGATGAACCTGTTCGTTCTTACGAAGAAATGAAAAATGATATTTACAACTATGAAGAGACTTCTCAAGTCTTTTTTGATCAGAATATCTATTTAGGAAAGTTAAATGCTGACATCGAACGCGAGGAAGTCAAGTTAGAAAACGTTTCTAAGCATGTCATTAATGCGGTTATCGCAACAGAAGATGAACTCTTTTACGAACACGAAGGTGTTGTTCCTAAAGCGATTATGCGCGCTATTTTCCAAGAGTTCACAAACGCCTCTGTTCAAACTGGAGGAAGCACACTGACACAGCAATTAATCAAAAATCAAATCCTAACAAATGAGGTATCTTTTGATCGAAAAGCAAAGGAAATCCTTTTGGCATTGCGATTAGAAAAGTTTTTCGAGAAAGATGAAATTATTGAAGCTTACTTAAATGTCGCTGATTTCGGCCGTAATTCAAATGGTAAAAATATTGCGGGTGTAGAAGCAGCAGCAAAAGGAATTTTTGGTGTTTCAGCTAAAGATCTAACTATTCCGCAGGCTGCATTTATAGCTGGCTTGCCTCAAAGTCCATTTGGATATACACCTTTTTCAAATGATGGCGGGAAAGTAAAAGAAGACCTCAGCCCAGGAATTAACCGAATGAAAACTGTCTTAAACCGGATGTACACCGGTGGATTTATTACACAAGAAGAATATGAACAAGCGCTTTCATTTGATATTCGTGAAAATCTCACACCTAAAAAACCGACTTCTACTGAACAATACCCTTATTTGACCTACGAAGTAGAAGATCGTGCTAAAGATATTATTGCCATACAACTCGCTCAAAAAGACGGATATACTGAAGAAGAATTAACAAAAGATAAAGATCTAAAAAGTCAGTATCGCATACTTGCTGATAACGAAATAAGACATAATGGATATAGAATTCATACAACGATAAACAAAGAAATATATGACAAGATGCAAGAGGTTGTAAAACAATATGATTACTATGGCAGTGATAAACCCGAAAAAGTTAAAGATCCTGATACAGGAGAAACAATAACTGTCCAACAACCTGTTGAAGTTGGTGGCGTCCTAATTGAAAACACCACCGGAAAAATCATTAGTTTTGTTGGCGGACGTGATTTTAATCGCGAGAATTTAAATCATGCAACAGATGCGTTACGCCCTAATGGCTCGACAATGAAGCCGCTGCTTGTTTATGCTCCTGCAATGGAGTTAGGAGAATCACAACCAGGTACTGTCATTGCCGATACTCCTATGACTGGCTCATATAAACCAAAAAACTATGGCGGTGCCTACCATGGATTAACAAGTGCTAGAACAGCTTTAAAGCATTCGTATAACGTTCCAGCTGCGAAAACGTATATGAACATTATGAATCAAAACCCTGTTTCCTATTTAGAAAAAATGGGCTTTTCTAGTCTTAACAAAATTGATTATGAGATCGCATCCCTTAGTCTAGGGGGTATGACAGACGGTGTAACGGTTGAAGAAAATGTTAATGCCTATACAACATTTGCTAACAAAGGGAAATTTGTTGATGCATATCTAATCGAAAAAATAGAAACTAGTGATGGCGAAGTTATATATCAGCATGAAAAGGTTGAAAATGAGGTATTCTCTGCCCAAACTGCTTATTTAACAATCGATATGATGCGTGATGTGATCAGAAGTGGTACAGCAGCTTCCTTAAATGGCTACCTCTCATTTAGTGCTGATTGGGCCGGAAAAACGGGAACAGGTCAAGATTACCAGGATGCATGGTTTGTTGCGACAAATCCAAATGTCACGTTTGGAACATGGATTGGCTATGATACACCAAAACCATTGGAACAAAACTATAAAGGCATGTCATATAGCAGACGTAATCTATTACTCTGGGCAAAACTTATGAATGTTGCACATGATGTTGAACCAGACTTGATTGCACCTAAGAAACGATTTGAAACACCAGGTGGTATCGTACAACGCTCTTATTGTACTTTAACCGGGGAATTGGCCTCAGATCTCTGCCGAAAAGCAGGTCTTGTAGAGACAGATCTATTTAATGTCAAATATGTTCCTAAAAAGGTTGATGATAGCTTAACACAAGGAAAATATGTGTACGTTAAAGACAGGGCATATAAAGTACCATCTTCTGCTCCATCCGAATTTGTCCAAGAAGGTGTTATGCTTAAGAAAGAAGTTCTTCAAAAATATAATATTAAAAGTACAAGTGATCTTAAACGATTGTTGCCTAATACATCAAAATTGGGTAATTTAGTTGTCACAGAAGGAAAAGAAATTGTTGATAATGGCTCAAAGCCAAGACAAGTCAGCGGTGTCTCTTCCAGTGGTTCAAAAATAAGTTGGAAAGCAAACTCTGACAATGATGTCGTAGGATACCGTGTATACGGTGCAGCAAATCACTCGACAAGCTTTAAAAAAGTAGCTAGTTTGCCATCTTCAGATAAACTATCAATATCAGTTGGAAATAGTCCTGCTGCCTATTATGTTGTCGCTGTTGATGTTGGAGGAAATGAATCATCCCCTTCCAACATTATTAAAATAGGTGATTATGCTGAACAAAAGCCGAAACCAGAGGAAGATAAGAAGGTAACAAACGAATCAAATACTGACCAAAATAATAATAACAATGAAAAAGATAATAGCAATAACACGACCAAAAAGCCTAAACCTGAGGAAGAGGTTCCAGCCTCTTCTTCTACTGAGGACACACCTCAAGGTTTGTAAAAAAGAATTGGTTACGAAAAAAAGAGCTGTTTCTTGAACAGCTCTTTTTTTATACATGATGGAATTAATGGATTAATCCTCCATAGTAGATAAATCACCTGTTGGTAAATCTAACTCCCATGCCTTTAGTACACGTCTCATAATTTTCCCGCTTCGTGTTTTCGGCAGTTTGTCACGGAAATCAATTTCACGTGGTGCTGCATGTGCTGCCAAGCCCTTCTTCACAAAAGTACGAATTTCTTCTTTCAATTCATCTGTAGGCTCATACCCCTCTCGAAGAGCAACAAATGCTTTAATAATTTCTCCCCTTACAGGGTCCGGCTTTCCAATGACACCAGCTTCAGCAATGGCAGGGTGCTCCACTAGCTTGCTCTCAACTTCGAAAGGACCGACACGTTCCCCTGATGTCATAATGACATCATCGATTCTGCCTTGGAACCAGAAATAACCATCTTCATCCATATAAGCCGAATCTCCTGATACATACCAATCACCAGGCATAAAATAGGATTCGTATTTTTCTTGGTTATTCCAAATGGTGTGCATCATGGACGGCCAACCCTTTTTAATCGCTAAATTGCCCATTCGATAAGGAGGTAATTCATTTCCTTGATCATCCACAATAGCTGCTTGAACTCCAGGGATTGGTTTTCCCATTGAACCTGGTTTTATTTCCATTGAAGGATAGTTACAAATAAGCTGTGCCCCTGTTTCTGTCATCCACCATGTATCATGGAAGCGATTATTAAATACTTTTACACCCCAACGAACAACTTCTGGATTAAGAGGTTCCCCAACACTTAATACATGTCTTAGTGAGCTCGTATCAAATTGCTTTACAAGTTCATCACCTGCACCCATCAGCATTCGAAATGCAGTTGGTGCACTGTACCAAACTGTCACACCATAGTCCTCGATCGTTTTGTACCATGTTTCAGGCTTGAACCTTCCTCCTACGATGACATTTGTAGCACCTGATAACCAAGGAGCAAAAATACCATACACTGTTCCTGTTACCCAACCTGGGTCAGCTGTACACCAATAGACATCATCTTCTTTTAAATCAAGAACCCATTGTCCTGTTTGATAATGTTGTACCATCGCCTGATGTACATGAAGAACTCCTTTTGGTTTACCAGTTGACCCGGATGTATAGTGAAGAAGTAATCCATCTGTCTTATCAACCCATTCAATTTCAAGTTCTTTACTTGCCGTTTTCATTTCATTTAAAAAATCAATATGAGGCGCTTCAACAGTATCGCCTACAATAACAACATGCTTTAATGATGGAAGTTCATTCAATGGAACTCTTTCAAGCAATTCAGGTGTAGTTACAATGACTTTAGCATCACTATCTTCTAATCGGTCCTTTACCGCGCCTTCCATAAAGGCTTCAAATAGAGGTCCAACAATTGCACCTAGCTTAATCGCTCCTAGGATGACTGTATATAGTTCAGGTGTTCTTGGCATAAAGACGAAAAGTCGGTCACCTTTTACGACATCCGCTTTATTTTTCAAGACATTTGCCGCTTTATTCGAGAGATCTTTTAACTCTTTAAAAGTATATTTTTCTTCTCGTTCAGGATCACGATAGTAAAGCGCCACTTTATTTTTACGAGCAGTTTCTACATGCTTATCAATAGCTTCATAAGCAGCATTCATACGGCCAGTTTCTGACCATGTAAAATTCTTCTCAACTTCTGACCAGTCAAATGTCTTATAAGTATGATCGTAATCTGCTAAATTATGATTCCCCTTCGTTACTGGTAACGCTTCCAATTTCATCCCTAATTCCCCCTTATGTAGAATTCAATATCTATTATATTACAATACTTCATTTTTCTCAATTTTGAAATTATATTCTTTTACCATCTTGTAAACGCTTCATTTTTTTATTAATCTAGTATAATAGAGAAAAGATATGATAACTCTTAAGTGAAGAGCGTTTTATACCATTCTCTTCGGTGATATTAATAAAATCGAATAGACAACTCAATTAAACCTAGAGGGCGGTGACTTATGAAACACCCTAAGACATATAATGCAAAAGAATTAAAAACACCGATCGGTAGTATTTTTATAGAAGGGCCTATTTCACCCGATAAACTTTCAAGCTACGAATTTCACGATGGTTTAGTTGCATTTCGTCAGCCTCACCAACAGAAAAAGGCATTAGTTGAAATTGCCGGTTTACCTGAGGGCAGAATTATTATTGCCCGACATCTTGATATAGTAGTCGGTTATGTTACATACCTTTATCCTGATCCGCTTGAAAGATGGTCAGAAGGAAACATGAAAGAATTAATTGAACTCGGGGCAATTGAGGTAGCGCCAGAATTTCGAGGCTATTCAGTAGGAAAGAATTTACTTAGAGTCTCCATGATGGACGACGCAATGGAAGATTATATTATTATTACAACAGAATATTACTGGCATTGGGATTTAAAGGGTTCAGGGTTAAACGTGTGGGAGTATAGAAAAGTAATGGAAAAAATGATGAATGCCGGGGGTTTAGAATGGTATGCGACAGATGAACCTGAAATAAGTTCTCATCCTGCTAATTGTTTAATGGCCAGAATTGGAAAAAGGATTACTTCAGAATCTGTTCAGAAATTTGATCAATTAAGATTTAAGAACCGTTTTATGTATTGATGAATAGGCTGATTATAAGACCCTGCAGTTGAATGACCTTATGGGTAAGGAGGGCTTTAAAATGATTGTAAAAAAGATAATGAAAAAAAATATTATTACTCTTCGACCTGAAGACACTATTAGTCTAGCATTAAAAACAATGAAGAAAAATAAGATACGGCATATTCCGATTGTTAACGAAAACGATTATCCCGTAGGGCTTATTACAGAACGGGATGTTAAAGATGCCAGTCCTTCTATTTTTCAATTAGAGTTAAAAGAGAACTTTTTAAATAAACCTATTAAAGATGTCATGTCTACAAATCTAATTACGGGACACCCTCTCGATTTTGTAGAGGAAATTGCCGCCCTACTAATTGAAAATCGAATTGGATGCCTCCCTATTCTTCAAGATCAGAAACTTGTTGGATTGATTACTGAGTCAGATCTATTACATACTTTTGTGAAGCTTACAGGAGCAGATCAGCCTGCTTCACATATAGAGATAAGAGTTCCAAATAAACCAGGTATGCTCGCCGAGGTTTCATCCATCTTTCTAAATCGAAAGGTAAATATTTCTAGTGCTCTCGTCTATTCAGACACTGACGAACGTTATAAAATTCTCGTTTTTCGTGTCCAAACGATTAATGTAACGCTGATTATAAATGATTTACAGACATCAGGATATCATGTTTTATGGCCAGAAATACCGGAGAATGCTAAATGACAAAACAAGAAAACGTCTTTATTTACTCACCGGAATTTCAACAGTATAAATTTTCACATGATCATCCTTTTAATCAGCTGCGTGTAGAGCTTACGTATGATTTGTTAAGGAAAATGGATGCGTTAAATGACTCAAATATCGTCACACCGAGGGTTGCAACAATCGAAGAATTAGCTCTTATCCATGATAAAAAATATATACAGGCAGTAGAGTTAGCTGGACATGGCAAGCTTGGAGAAGAAGAAGCCCTTAATTACGGGATCGGAACTGAGGATACCCCTATTTTTCCAAAAATGCATGAAGCAAGTTCGCTGCTTGTTGGGGGAACATTAACAGCTGTAGATTATGTGATGGAAGGTAAAGCAACACATGCTACTAATTTCGGAGGTGGTTTACATCACGGATTTAGAGGAAGGGCATCAGGGTTTTGCATTTATAACGATAGTTCTGTTGCCATCCGCTATATACAGAAGAAATATGGAGCAAAAGTCTTGTATATCGATACGGATGCTCATCACGGAGATGGAGTTCAGTGGACATTTTATGATGATCCAACTGTATGTACTCTATCAATCCACGAAACGGGAAGATATTTATTCCCCGGGACTGGGAATATAACAGAAAGAGGCTCTGGGAAAGGGTATGGTTATACATTTAATATACCGTTAGATGCATTTACTGAAGATGAATCATGGCTCCATGCATACCGAACATCTATTGAAGAAGTTGCTGCTTTTTTTAAACCAGATGTTATTTTAACTCAAAATGGTGCTGATGCTCACTTTCACGATCCTTTAACACATTTATCCGCCACAATGGCTATTTATCATGAAATTCCTAAGATCGCTCATGAAATCGCTCATCAATATTGTAATGGAAGATGGATTGCTGTTGGTGGCGGAGGTTATGACATATGGCGTGTTGTTCCAAGAGCTTGGAGCTTAATTTGGCTTGAAATGAACGAAATCAAGGTACCAGATGAATTACCAAAGACCTGGATAGATAAGTGGCAACCAAAAGCACCCGTCACTTTGCCTGATCGTTGGTACGATCCAGAAGATTTGTATAAGCCAATACCTAGAAAAACTGAGATAGAAGAAAAGAATGCACTAACAGTTGAAAAAGTTCTTCATCTGATACGAAACTCATAAGAAAAGCGCAAGCGCCCTGATCATCGCCATCCAAACTATGAGGAGCATCAACTGAGATAAAGCGAGACTTCCATTAGGGGCAATATCCTAATGGATAGCAAGACATATCGGACTTTTACCGGGCAGTGAGCCTTCACACTATGCTCTCCCTTGAGTCATTTTATACTGCCTGTTAAAGTGGAGCAAAGGAAACACGGTAAGCAAGCGAACCGGTGTTGCCTTCGTAGGGAGATGCTCTGATGTTTAATACGCGATAGGCACTGGCAGTCTAAAACCGCAACATCCTGTTGCAACGACTGCACTTGCACGTCCTGTGCTTCGGAGCTACTACAAAAAATAAGTACAAAATTTTATACTTTCTTACCTTTTAAAAAGAGGCTGCCTCGGTTACGAGACAGCCCTACTTTTATGAAATAAGTGATTATTTCGTTGATTGTCTATATTCTATTCGATGCGGCAATTCAACGATGTGGTTTTCAACTTCTTCTTTATTCATATATTTAGTTAACAAGCGCATTGCTACAGCGCCGATATCATAAGTTGGCTGTACAACTGTGGTTAACTGTGGTCGTACCATCGTTGCTAATCTTGTGTTATCAAATCCAACAATCTCGAAGTCAGATGGAATCTTATAATTTTGGTCTTGTGCTCCATGAATCACACCTAAAGCCATTTCATCTGTTCCTACAAAAATCGCTGTTGGTTTCTCTTCTAATTCATCAATTTTTTCAAAAGCCTCTATACCTGAATCGTATGTGTAATCACCTTCTACCACCAATTCCTCATCAAATGGTAATCCTGCATCCTCAAGAGCACGCTTATACCCTACTGATTTTTTTAGACGGTTAACCGGTTCTTCTGCTGGTCCTTCGACATAAGCGATTCTCTTATGACCTTTTTCAATAAGCATGGAAATAACATCATAAGCAGCTTGTTCATAGTTGATGTTAACTGATGGTGTTGTATTTGTTAAATCAACAGATGCCGCTAAAACAATTGGCACTGGAGAACGTTTGAATTGCTCAACTAACTCCTCTGTTACATTTCCACTCATAAAGACAATACCGTCTACTTGCTTACCAAGCATCGTATTTAATAAATGTAATTCTTTATCTTTATTTTGATCCGAATTACTTAATATAATATTGTACTTGTACATTGTCGCGATATCTTCAATTCCACGTGCAAGCTCTGAATAGAAGATACTAGAGATATCAGGAATGATAACTCCAACCGTTGTGGTCTTTTTACTTGCAAGGCCTCTGGCTACTGCATTTGGACGGTAGCCTAATCTTTCAATTGCATCGAGAACTTTTTTTCTAGTTGTCGGTTTTACATTTGGATTCCCATTAACTACACGAGAGACAGTAGCCATCGAGACATTTGCCTCACGAGCTACATCATATATTGTTACACTTGACATAAAATACACTCCTTCTGTTACATTAAGAACATTTATTATCTGACCGTTTATATAAGTCCAATTTTGGTATGTAGAAAGTTGTTACGTCTTGTCGTAAATCCAATTCTATGTTACCTATCATACGATACTCTGAAAACGTCCGCAATCTATTTACATCGATTTTCAAACTGTTTTCACATATTTTATTGCTTTTTCGAGGATTTTTTACTATTTTGCCTAACTTTTTTATTTTTATGAATAAAATACAAAAAGAGACTGACTTTATTTATAAGAAATATCCCATCATAGACGAAGTGGTAAATTTCCTATATTAAGTCAACCTCTTTTTATTCTATCACTTTATATTCTTATACGTTTACTTTTACTAAAGGCTTTACTTCTGTCATGAATTGATCGAACTGCTCAAAATCCATTTGTTGTGCGGAATCAGATAAAGCGACAGCCGGATCTGGATGCACCTCAGCCATAACACCGTCAGCTCCAATAGCAAGTGCTGCTTTTGCTGTTGGAACAAGAAGATCTCTACGACCAGTTGAGTGGGTAACATCAACGAAAACTGGTAAATGTGTTTCTTGTTTTAGGATAGGAACAGCTGAAATATCTAATGTATTTCTAGTTGCACGTTCGTACGTACGAATTCCGCGCTCACAAAGTATAATTTGTTCATTTCCTTGTGAAATGATGTATTCCGCTGCATTTACAAACTCATCAATTGTCGCTGCAAGACCGCGCTTTAAAAGAACTGGCTTACGAACAGCTCCTGCTGCTTTTAGTAATTCGAAATTTTGCATGTTACGTGCACCAATTTGAATGATATCAACATAATCTAGAGCTAGTTCAATATCTGCTGGATTTACGATTTCACTAATAATAGCTAAACCATACTCGTCTCCAACTCTTCTTAAAATCTTTAAGCCCTCTACACCTAGACCTTGGAAGTCATAAGGACTAGTACGTGGTTTGAAGGCACCTCCGCGCAGGATTTTTATGCCTTGTTTTACCGCTTGTTCTGCAACTGCAGCTACTTGCTCATAGCTCTCAACCGCACAAGGACCAATAATAAATGATTGGCTTCCATCCCCAATTCTTACACCGTTTACTTCAACAATTGTATCTTCTGGCTTTTTCTTACGTGAAACTAGTAACGCCTTGCTGTGATCATCCTCTTGTAATTCTAACCCTGCCTTGAAGATTTCTTTGAAAATATGTTGGAGTGTTGAGTCTAAAAATGGTCCATCGTTATATTTTTTAATACTATCTAACATTTTACGCTCGCGAACAGGATCATAACGATTGACACCTTGTGCTTCTTTTGCTTTACCAATTTCTTGAACAACTCTGCCTCTCTCATTAATTAACTTTAAGATCTGTAAGTTAATTTCCTCAGCTCTCTCTCTTAATGCTTCTAGTTCTGCATTACTCATCTCTCTCATCCTTTCGCATTCAAAATTGATTAGAAAACTTGGCTTGTCACTTAGACATCCCACGTCTATTGAAATGAACCTTCTCTAGTAAGGAAACAAGATAAGATTGCTTTATCATTCAATAAAAGTGTGGTACATTTTCTTTAATTAGTTGTAATTATAAACCATAAAAAAGTGATTGTCATTAAAAACTTTAACATTTAAACGCTTTTAAGCTTTTATGCGGTAAAGTGAATGTACATAAAAGGCTTTAAAATCATGATAAAACAAATTTCTATGCTAACAATATTTAAAAAATATGAACATCTGCTTAAAGAAGGTGTACCAACATGACCCAAAATGACCTAACATTTGCGCTTGATATTGGCACTAGATCTGTTGTTGGATTAATTTTAAAAGAAGAAAACAATTCGTATTATATTGTCGATACTGTTATAAAGGAACACACGAACCGATCTATGTTAGATGGACAAATTCATGATGTTTTGTCTGTTGCAAACGTTATTTCTTCTGTAAAAGAAGAACTTGAAAGAAAACACGGACCTCTTCATAAAGTATGCGTTGCTGCTGCAGGTCGTGCATTAAAAACTGAAAGAGCAACTGTCTCTATTGAAATAACAGGCAAACCGATGATTCAAAAAGAAGACATTCTTCATCTAGAACTTATGGCTGTACAAATTGCTCAAAAACAACTCGCTGAAAAACAGGACAGTGAGCGTGCCCATCATTATGATTGTGTAGGATATTCTGTACTCCATTACCACCTTGACGGAGATGAAATTGGTAGTTTAATTGATCAACAGGGTGAAGAAGCCTCCGTAGAGATTATCGCCACCTTTCTTCCCAAAATAGTTGTAGAATCTTTGTTAGCTGCCTTAAATCGCGCTGGACTTGAAATGGAAGCATTAACATTAGAACCAATTGCTGCGATTAATGTATTGATCCCTCCTTCAATGAGACGATTAAATGTTGCTCTCGTTGACATTGGGGCAGGGACATCAGATATAGCGATTACGAATAAGGGTACTATTATTTCTTATGGGATGGTTCCAATAGCAGGTGATGAAATTACAGAAGCTGTTTCAGATGAATTTTTACTTGATTTTCCAAAGGCTGAAGAAACAAAGCGGCAACTAGTATCTGAGAATTTAGTCACAATAACAGATATTTTAGGATTTGAGACTCAAATTTCTAAAGAGGACATCATTGTGAAAATCTCGCCAGCAATTGATAAGCTTGCAGAATCAATACGGGATGAGGTTATTCGATTGAATAATAGTCTATCTCCTAAGGCTATTATGCTTGTAGGAGGAGGCAGTCAAACTCCGGAGCTTCCAAGACGGTTAGCAGCTTTACTAGAATTACCTGAAAATCGAGTGGCAATTAGAGGTATTGATGCTATACCTCAGCTTAAACTTGCAGAACATGTACAAACAGGACCAGAATTAGTGACTCCGATCGGGATCGCTGTTTCATCAAAACAAAATCCGATCCAATATATAAGCGTTAGCGTTAACGAACGTTCTGTTCGACTATTTCATATGAAGGCATTAACAGTTGCAGACAGTTTATTGTCTTCAGGTATCCAATTGAATAAACTATATGGAAAGCCTGGAATGGCTTTAATGGTAACAGTAAACGGACATTCGATTACAATACCTGGAGAGCATGGATCAGCACCATTAATTAAGAAAAATGGAATGGTATGTTCCCTTGAGGATCCAATTAAACATGGCGATACGATTACCGTGGAAAAGGGAAAGGATGGAGATTCTCCATTTGTTCCGATCAGCTCGATTTTAGATGAGATTCCTACAAAATCATTTTATGTAAATGGACAATCCTATACAATTACGGCCAGTATTTTGCTCAATAATAAAACAGTATCTAAACATGAGCTTTTGTCTGATCGGGATCATCTAATATGTAATGTTCCAACAACAATTGAAGAATGTTTACAGATGATCGGTTTAATAGATGAACTGGAAAAATTAAAACCCTTCTCCTTAGAGATAAATGATAAAGTTACACCTCTGCCTGCATTTTCTGGAAAGCTATTTAAAAACGGGCTAGAAACCTCAAAGGAGTCAAAACTTGAAAACGGGGATATTCTTGTTCTAAAACCAGTTAAAGAGCCATCACTAATTGAGTTTGTCATTGAGACAAACATCCAACACCTGCAAGCCTTACCGATTTTTTATAATGGCCAATCAATTGTAATTGAAAAAACCATACAAGAGTTTTATCGAAATGGAATAAAATTATCTGAAAAAGATGTCCTATATAACGGTGAAAAGCTTGAAGTGAAGAAAAGAAAGGTAGAACCATTTATTTTCCAAGATCTTTTTGCTGCAGTTGAGATTGACATACCTAACTCAAGCAGTAATCAATTTAAACTTTTAAAAAACAGTAAAGAAGTTACCTTTCAAGAACCTTTGAATCCAGGAGACGAACTGGAAATTCACTGGATATAGTAAGAAAAGCGCAATGCGCTAAGCATTCGGCGACAAGCATAAGGCGAATAGGAATAGAAGACGTTCTTTATCTTCAATTCATGTATGCTTATGACCTCGAGGCTGTCAAAATCGAGACGTCCTGTCGTAAAGACTGCACTTGCACGTACTGTGCTTCGAAGCTGGATGTCAAATCGCCATCAACAGTTCATAATTTTATCATTTCCTGGACCAAAAAAGAGGATAACGCATGGCGTCATCCCCTTTTTTGCTCTAATCAGTAATTTCCTGTTTTAATGCATCATATGTAATCTTCCAGTGTGAAGCATTCCAAACTACTTTATTCCCTCGGAACAATAAGGCTTGTGGAGATTCATGCTTTACTCCGTACTTTTCCGCAATATAATTGGAGAGTTCACGAGCTTCTTGTACATGTAAATGATAACTAGGGTAATTTGCATGTATTTCTGCGAATTCCTGATATTCATCAAAAGCAGCTTGGCTTATAGGACAAGTTACACTATTTTTTATAAATAAAAATTCATCATGTTTTTGTAAAAGGTCTTCAAATTGTTCAATTGACTCAATCGTCTGATTACTCATTCTATCACCTTTCTATACCTAGTTAACAAAATTAATTTGACACTAGGGTTTGTTCACGTTTCAATTTTAACTATTCGCTTTTACATGGTTTTCAGTATCCTCTTCTTTAGACGAATCTTCCCCTTCAGATAATAAAGGAGCTTCAGGTTGATCCAGTTTTTCTTCTACAACTGTCTCATCATTTAATTCCTCTAAAGCATTCGTTATTTCTTTTTCAACAACATCTGCTTGTTCTTCCGAGTTCGAAGTATTTGTAATGGAGCGCACTTTGTCCATAATTTGAGAGGACTGTTCTGTTACTACTTGTGAAAGAGATGATGTTTTATCCTTTGCAACTGCTGCAAACTCTGAACCTTTTTCTAACGCACCATTTGTTATTTTCCCTGTACGTTCCTTCATCATTGATGCTTGTTGACCTAAGTTATTTCTCATTTCTTTTCCAGATTTAGGAGCCAGAAATAATGCAGTTGCAGCACCAACAAGTCCTCCAATTAGTGATCCGATAATAAAGTCTTTGCCATTGCTATTCTTAGCCATGATTAAAACCTCCTCTAATTATTCGTACACTTATCCATTTAATTGTTGCTTTTTTTCACTTTTCTGTTTCCATTTTGCCCATATATCCATTGCGGCATTACTCCATTGAACAATTTGATTAATTTTATCCTGATTTTCTTCAAGGTTTGTTGATGCAGTCGTTGTCACTTTTTTGACTGTAGCATTAAGCTGCTGGATTGTATCACCCACATCCTTAACAGAGTCTACAACATTATTAAGCTTTTCTGACTTTTGTTGAATATCTTCAGCAAGTGCATTTGTTTTATGTAATAATTCAGTTGTTTCGGTTGTTATTCCTATCATTTGTTTTTCAAGACCTGATAATGTACCTGCTACATTAGTTAGCGTAGCTTGCAAGGCCTTTAATGTTTTCGAAACATATATCACCAATATCGTAAAAGCAATGGCTATTAATGCAACACTTAAGTATAAAATGATAATCATTTCTAACACCTCCCATACCTTTCCTTGTTCTTTCCATACCCTATCTTCTCTATTATAAACATAAATTTTACATAATAGCTAAAATCTCCTTCTTAATTTGACAGTCTTTTTAGATTTGACGGTTTTTGTAAACTTTATTTCTCTTTAGAAGAGTGTTAGGGGAAGGTGATTTCCGCTACGGGATGCTCGCTTTCCTTTGGGCGTAAGGTGGGCATCCTCAGCGCTTTGCACCTGCGGGGGCTCCCTTACGCTCCAATCAACCTAAATCATTTTGCATAAAGATGCTTTGAAAAGTTATTCGAAGTAATATAGCTTTTACCATTGTTTCATGAGAATGGGGTACAATAAAAAGGTATGTAAAATAAAATGGCTGTTTTCGTTTATTGTTGCCTGAGATTACCTTTATAAAATTAATAGTGGCAAAATAGAACGAACCAGTTATTACATCTAAATGCATTAAAAACAATACATTATACAAAAACAGACAAAGTATAAAGGAGGATTTACATGAAAGATTCACGTATCGATACTTTAGCAAAAAACCTAATCAATTATTCAATAAAATTACAAAAGGGAGAAAAGGTTCTGATTGAGAATTTTGGTCTTCAAAGAGAGTTAGTTGTCGCTCTCGTAAAGGAGGCCTATAAGGCTGGGGGATATCCTTTCGTATCCTTAAAAGACCATCAAGTGGATCGAGCTCTTATGATGGGTGGAATTGAAGAACAGTATGAAATGATGGCTCAATTTGAAGCAGAAGTAATGAGCAAAATGGATGCATACATAGGCTTACGATCTGGTGATAACATTAATGAATTTGCAGATGTACCAGATCAAAAGTTAAAGCTACAAGGACAAACAATCGGGCAAAAGGTTCACAGGGACATTCGTGTTCCTAAAACAAGATGGGTAGTATTAAGATACCCAACTTCTTCCATGGCTCAATTAGCTAAAATGAGTACAGAACAGTTCGAAAACTTTTATTTTGATGTATGTAATCTTGATTACAGTAAAATGGACAAAGCAATGGAGGCTTTAGTTAACCTAATGAATAAAACAGATAAAGTTCGTTTAACTGGGAAAGATACTGATCTGACCTTTTCTATCAAAGACATCCCTGCAATCAAATGCTCCGGTCAAATGAACATTCCCGACGGAGAAGTATATACAGCACCTGTACGTGATTCTGTTAATGGAAAAATTTCATATAATACTCCATCACCGTATCATGGGTTTACATTTGAAAATGTTCAACTTACTTTTAAAGATGGGAAAATTATAGAAGCGACAGCAAACAATACTGAAAGAATCAATAAAATATTTGATACAGATGAAGGGGCTCGCTATATAGGTGAATTTGCGATCGGAGTGAACCCCTTCATTCAACACCCAATGCAAGACATTTTATTTGATGAGAAGATCGATGGCAGTTTCCACTTTACACCAGGTCAAGCTTATGATGATGCTTATAATGGAAATAACTCCAATATCCACTGGGATATGGTGATGATTCAGCGCCCGGAATATGGTGGTGGCGAAATTTATTTTGATGATGTTCTTATTCGAAAAGATGGACGCTTTATGGTTCCTGAATTAGAGCCCCTAAATCCGGAAAATTTGAAATAAGAAGGGGCTATCTAATGCTTCCCTCCAATTAAATAGACGGTGGAAACCTTTTTCCACCGTCTATTTACGTAGTTAAACATGAACATCTCTTTTTGAAAATATATACCCAGCAAGTAGAAAGAACAGCAGCATATGAATGCTAATATTCATAATTGAAAAAGGTAATGTCATTCCTTCAAAAATGGGTTCACCCAAAAAATAAGGCATTAAATTTGTATTAGCAAATAATAAATATTTGGCTTCATCAACATGATAATGGTTTAATAATGTAATGACCGCACTTGATGAGAAAACTAAAAAAATAGGGAGTGCAATTGAAATCACACTACTTCTTGTTATAGCTGACAAGCAAAAGGCAATTGATGTGATGATCCCAATTTCTATTAACTGAAATAAATAACTTCCTAATCCAACTAGTACTTTTTGATCAAGCTCTAGAAGCGAATCCGCGTAAAAAATGACGCCCATTATTGTTGATAAAAACAATTGAAACATGCCTAGTAAACATACATTTGCTAAAACAGTGATATATTTGGAAACTAATATGATAACTCGTTTAACTGGCCGAATAAACAAAAATTTAATTGTACCTTTCTCAAACTCACCTGAAACAATGTCTCCTGCTATTATAATACTTATTAATTGGATAATAAGAAGCAAATAAGAACTCACTTGAATATAATCCCAAAATGAAAAATCAGTATCCTTAAATAAGAAGTAAAAGAAAAGTCCAAAGAGGATATTTAGGATGATAATCAAGCCATAGGATATCCACATCCTCGCACGCTTAAATAATTTTTGATTCTCATTACGTAAGAGTTGGAAAAGGATTTTCATAACTTGCTTCCTCCTCCTAACTTCTGTAAAAATATTTGCTCTAATGGGTTTTCTGTTCTCTCTATTCCGATTACATCGAATCCCTCGTTCACTAATAATCGATTTAATTTTGCTACTTCTTCAACTTCTAATTCTATTAAGAATCCATTTGAATGAAAAACTAGACCCCTATTCATATATTTTTCAACTAAAAAAGATCTAGCAGCATCCTTATTCATTAATCTAAAGTAGAAGGTTTGTTTTTCTTTTTGTCTGCTTTCCCAATCTTTTAATGGTGAACGCTCAATACATTTACCATTATTCATAACAAGCACACTGTGACAAATGTGTTCAATTTCTGAAAGAATGTGACTTGAAATAATGATTGAAACTCCCTCTTTTTCTGCAAGTCTTTTAAGTATATCCCTTAAACTTTTCATTCCTTCTGGATCTAAACCATTTGTTGGCTCATCTAGTAAAAGGATAGAAGGTCTGTGGAGTAAAGCTTGCGCCAAGCCAAGCCTTTGTCTCATTCCTAATGAATAAGTTTGAACCTTATCATTTATGTACTCGTCCATTTTTAATAATTCAATTATTTCATCAATTCTTTCATAAGAAAATTGTTCAGTCATTCTAAATAATTGAACAAGATTCTCATATCCAGAAAGAAAATCATACATAACCGGGTTTTCTATGATCGCTCCAACTTTCGAAATGGCCCTTTCAAAATCATTTTGCAGATCATACTCTTGTATATAAATAGAGCCTTTCGTTGGCTTTAATAACCCTACAAGCATTTTTAATATCGTTGTCTTCCCTGAGCCATTTGGTCCTAATAAACCAAGAATTTCACCTCTATGCAGCTCAAAACTAACATCATTTATTACTGTTGTTCTACCAATTGTTTTACTTACATTAGATACTTTTAGGACAATTTCCTGCATCTGCATTTTAACACCTGCTTTTTACTATTTCCTTGATGTTGATGAGTTTCATTTAATACTTCTCCACCACTTATAGTAAAGATTTGTTTGCCGATAAACAATGATTATAGGATAATAAGTGAATGATAGGAATCTAACAAATAGGAGCAATCATGAAAATGGACATTTATTCTTATCTTGTTGTTCAACAAGCACCACATTTTGAAACAGGGAATATTATTTCCTTACAGAAAAAGAAAACAATTTTTGGAAGGAAATCAAGCGATTGGATACCTGATATATCCTTTCAAAATATTTTTGTTTCTAGGAAGCATTTTACCATCTGTTTTAAGTCAAAAGGTTTTTATATTGAAGATTTAGCTAGTAAACATGGTACATTCCTTAATGATAAAAAACTAATCCCTCACACACCAGTGAAACTCAAAACCAATGATCAAATTTCATTTGCTAAAAATCTTGTTATTTTATCTTTTTCTCATAAAAATATTGAGGAAACCTCTGAACTTTCCTTTTCTCTTGGAAAATTAATAAATCTAGAAAAGATTGAACCAAGATTAGACTTTCTTAAGCAAACTTTGCATGTTCAAAACGATTCTGTTTCACTAACTGAGAAGGAATTCAGGTTCATGGATATTCTTATGCAAAGAAAAACATTTGTTTCAAAAGAAGAAATCATTAAATATGTGTGGCCGGAAAGATTAATGACGGTTAAAAACGAATGTCTGGTAGGATCTGAGGAAGTGAATGCACTTATTTATAGACTTAGAAAAAAACTACCTTATTCAATAAAAATTAACACAATAAGAGGCAGAGGTTACGCATTAACCATTATAGAGGATGGAGTAAAATCCAATTCCAAATAACATGATGACACTTTCTAATAAAAAAACAGCTGACATAAAATAAGATAAAACTCTTATTTCTAGTCAGCTGTTTTTCCTAATCCTTATGCTAAGACATTTTCATAAGCTTCTTGATATTTTTGAATATCACCAGCACCCATAAAAATTAATACCGCATGATCATGTGCTTTAAGGACGGAAGTATTCTCTTCCTTAATAAGGCTGGAATTGTCGACCTTTTCAAGTAAATTATCGATTGATAACTTCCCAACATTTTCACGTGCAGATCCAAAAATATCACATAAATAGACGTAATCGGCTCTTTGTAAGCTTTCAGCAAACTCATCTAGAAAAGATTGCGTTCTTGTAAATGTATGTGGCTGAAAAACAGCAACGATGTCACGGTCAGGGTATTTTTGTTTTGCCGCATCAATTGTCGCATTAATTTCGGTAGGGTGATGCGCATAATCATCTATTAGTATTTGGTTTCCTATTCGCTTTTCATTAAAACGTCTTTTTACACCTTCAAATGTTTGAAGTCTTTGTTGAATAATCTCAACATCAATTCCTTCATAATGACATAAGGCAATAACAGATAATGCATTTAATACACTATGATCACCGTACGATGTGATCTTAAAAGACGCATAAAACGTATTACGGACAAATACATCAAATGCTGTACCGTCAGTTGATTTCACAATATTTCTAGCTTGAAAATCATTATCCTCATTAAATCCATAATAGACAACAGGTACTTTTGCCTGAATTTGTTGAAGCTGGTCGTCATCACCACAAGCAATAATGCCCTTCTTCACTTGAAGAGCCATTTCCTGAAATGCACTGAAAACATCCTCAATGCTTGTAAAATAGTCAGGATGATCAAAATCAATATTTGTCATAATCGCATAATCCGGCTTGTAAGATAAGAAATGCCTGCGATATTCACATGCTTCAAAGATAAAATACTTACTATTTGGAACTCCACTACCCGTACCATCACCAATTAAAAACGAGGTTGGCTCAGCACCTTTAATCACATGTGACAGCAATCCAGTTGTTGATGTTTTGCCGTGCACTCCGGTAATGCCTACACTGATATATTTTTGAAGAAATTCCCCTAGAAAACGGTGATAACGAATCACTGGTAAGCCTAGATTATGTGCTTCTTCAATTTCTTCATGTGTATCAGGATACGCGTTTCCTGCGATAATCGTTAATCCTTCTCTAATGTTTTCTTTTGTAAAAGGCAGAATTTTAATATTTCGTGCTTCAAGTGCCTTTTGGGTAAAAACTTTTTTCTCTATATCAGAGCCCTGAACTTCATAGTTCATATCATGTAAAATCTGTGCAAGGGCACTCATTCCAGTCCCTTTAATTCCAACAAAATGATAAACAGTCATAATTAGAACCTCCAACAAACGTCTATCTGATTGACAGTATATGACGCTTATCTTGATTTGCAACCCATGTATAGTAAACGTCTCTTAGAAATATAAACAATTCTTGTTATTTTCCTAATATGTAATCAGCCTACAAAAGTATATTATATCATTAGCCACATATAATGACCATGAAAAATCGTTTACTTCTAAATCAAATATTTTTGTTATTCATATTTACTTTAGCACTATTCCAACTATATTTTATGGAATATTTCTTTAAAAATGTACGCCAACTATCAGGACTTTTTTCATGTTGTCTAAATAATTTTTCCATCATCGTGTGATCTCTTTGAATAAAAATATCACTTATTGAAACAAAATAATCAAATACAGGAATGGACCGTAAAAAGATCCACTCATTTTCATTTAATTCTGGAATATCTTCATCTACCTTTATTGTACAGGTTTCACTGGTTAGTAATTTCTTTGCATATATATGTGTTTTATCATATTTTATTACTTTAAATGGTTCAAGCACACTAGCCATAAACAGAGCATGTACAATCGAGTCCATTGGGTGCATCATACGCTTCTCTTGGTTAATATAGGTTTGATAGTTGGTTAAGCCTCTTATGGTTAAATAATCAAAAGTAAACCAATCCTTAAATAACTTTTCCTGAGATATAGTAAAAATCGCCGATGCCTCGTCTCCAAGCTTTTCCGTTAAGATATGCTTTGCTTTTACCTTTTCTCTTATATTTACATGGCGATCCACATGTGTATGGACCGCCTTCATATGGTCAGTCATAAAGGTTATCAGTTGATTTTCTTTTTCTTCACGAAGAGCTTGTAGATAAACGATTTTATCCATTCAAACAACCTTGCCTTTTTCTTTGTATCTTATCATATTATCGATTTTTATAGAATGTGAGTCTCTTGGATAGCATCTAACTCTTCTTCTGAAATAAGTACATCTCTTGGCTTGCTTCCTCGATTTTCAGATATAATTCCTTGTTCCTCCATCATATCAATTAATCTAGCAGCACGGTTATACCCAATTCTGAATCTTCTTTGTAAGCTGGAAGTTGATGCCCCGCCTTGATTCACGACAAACTCACATGCTTCTAAAAATAATTCATCCTCATCTGATTGTATGGTCGCTTTTTTCACCAGTTCATCCTGATGAAATAAGTACTCTGGCTTTGATTGAAGCTTCACATGTTTCACAACTCTCTCAATCTCTTCATCCGATACAAATGTACCTTGAAGTCTAACTGCTTTTGATGAACCATTTTCTAAAAATAGCATATCACCTTTACCTAATAGCTTTTCTGCTCCATTTACGTCAATTATTGTTCTTGAATCAACCTGCGACGACACAGAAAAAGCAATTCTTGTTGGAATATTTGCTTTGATTAATCCTGTGATGACATCAACTGATGGTCTTTGTGTTGCAACGATAAGATGAATGCCACATGCCCGTGCTTTTTGGGCTATACGACAAATAGCTTCTTCAACATCATTTGGCGCAACCATCATTAAATCAGCTAACTCATCAATGACAATAACTAGATACGGTAAATGTTCACCCTGCTTATGTTCTTTGACGAGTTGATTATACCTTGTAATTTCCCGGGTACCGGAATGTGCAAACAATTCATATCGTCTTTCCATTTCCTCAACAGCCCATTTCAAAGCAGCAGTTGCTGCTTTGACATCTGTTATAACAGGACTAACAAGATGAGGTATATCATTATAAGGAGCTAACTCTACCATTTTAGGATCAATTAGCATTAATTTCACTTCATGTGGCGAAGCTTTATATAACAAGCTAACAAGTATTGTATTGATACAGACACTCTTACCTGAACCCGTCGCACCCGCAATCAAACCGTGGGGCATTTTTTTCAAATCTGTAACGGCAGGTTGCCCGGCAATATCAAGACCTAACACTGCAGTCATTGGTGAAGGATTTGAACGAAACTCATTACTTCTTAAAATCTCCCGTAAGTAAACCATTTTACTCACTTTATTGGGAACTTCTATTCCAATTGTATTTTTCCCTGGAATTGGTGCTTCAATTCTTATGTCTCTAGCGGATAAGCTTAATTTAATATCATCGCTTAAATTCGTTATTTTATTGACCTTTACTCCAGGTTCAGGATGCACTTCAAATCGAGTAACAGAAGGTCCCTGTGTAACATTTACAACACTGGCTCTTACGTTAAAGTTTAGTAATGTTACATTTAATAGATCTTTTTGTGATTCTAACCATGTATGATCTTCTGTTAATTCCTTCTCAGGTATATTTAAATAAGCAAGCGATGGAAATTGATAACTATGATCCTGAGCTTTTTCTCGTAACTTTTGCTTATCTCTTCCTAGCATCATGACATTAAATGGCACCGTTTTACGTCTAGGTTTGTTTTGATCTTGACTTGAAATATCCTGAGGCTGATTTTCTTTGTACTCTGCTTCTTCTTGTTTTTTTGATGTGAGCCTATCAACATCTGAAGGAAGATCTTTTTCTTGAGGTTGAATACTATTAAGCTGTTCCTCCCCTTGAATTGATTCTTCTAGCTCTAGTACAACCTCGTCCTCTTGAATTGACTCTTCTAGCTCTAGTACAACCTCGTCCTCTTGAATTGACTCTTCTAGCTCTAGTTCATCCTCGTCCTTTTGAATTGACTCTTCTAGCTCTAGTACTACCTCGTCCTTTTGAATTGACTCTTCTAGCTCTAGTTCATCCTCGTCCTTTTGAATTGACTCTTCTAGCTCTAGTTCATCCTCGTCCTTTTGAATTGACTCTTCTAGCTCTAGTTCATCCTCGTCCTTTTGAATTGACTCTTCTAGCTCTAGTTCATCCTCTTCAAATTGATGCCCAATAGGATCCTTATACTCGCTTTTTTCATTTATATCTTGTTTGGACTCATGATTTTGTTTTTGATATTCCGTTTTCACAATGTATAAGGCTTCATCTACAAGATCATCTTCTTTCTGTTGTATCTTATTATTTTCATTCAATTCTTTCTTTCCATTTTCAAAAGTTAATAATGTGTCGTCTACTTCCTCTACTGAAGCCAATTGATCATGCATATGAATAGGATTCTGCTTTTCTTCTCTATGTACACGTTCTACTATCTTATTTGTTTTATATTCATTTCCAGCCTTACTCAGAGCAATCCTTTTATCCCCAATTACTCTCTCTCCATTAATCGTTTCCAGTTTTCGGCTATTGCCAACTAGGTGATATGGACGATACTGCATCCTCTCATCTCTAGCTTGAAATCCAAATACTGGTGAAGGTATGGCTGTAGGATGGAACGGCTTTTTATTTGTATAACTTGTTTCTTTCTTGTCATCTATTCGAACCTCTGTATAAGGCTTTTGTTTCTTATAAGCATTGTTTTTTTGCTCTCGTTGCTTTCTATGAGTGTTTTCTTGATATCCAGATGGTCTTCTAGGACGTTCCTCTCTTTTTACGTGCCTTTCATCAGGGATAATTGGAAATCGAAAGTTTCCTTTTGGATACTGATAAGATACTCTCGCCTCGGCTTTAATCTGATGATGATTTTCCATACTTGATGGTGGATCACTTAGAACATTTTTTACAGATTGATGCTCCTGAAGAGAATGTGCCTCAATATCATTCGTATCTTTTTCTTCTTCATCTCCAAATAATAGTGAAACTAGTTTTTTTATCCAACTCATAATATCACTCTTTCAATATAATCAAAATATGGCTCACCTCACGATCTAATGAGCCATTTATTTTAGTTTTTCACTAAAAAATATCTCTTCTATTGTATCAATAAATATCTAGATTTGCAGATAAAAGTAAAAAAGAATATTTAGTTTACCCTTTAATTTCAATAAAAAAAGAGGTACCGATGCGGTAGTTTCTTATCGCTCGGATGCCCCTTTTCATTTATATGTACACATTACGATTCAGACATTTTATTTATGGGTGTCAAATACACCAAATGCATACTTCTAAAACCAAATGATTATGTATGTTTCGGCTTATTTTTTCCTAAAATAAAGATTGGCTCTAACTCACCATCTTCATATAAAAAAGATAAAGCTGTAATAGGAACTCTTCCACTTGCAAAAAAGCTCATTGTTAGTTGTGCTAAAATATCATATCCCGTATCATTTTGAATATCAACAATAATCAGGACATCTTGATGAGGAACAGCAACTGCCATTTTCCCTATAATCTTTTCCTTAAAAGATTGTAGAAGACTTTCATTTAAAATACGGCTAGCATCATATCCATCATTTGCATTTAAAAAATAAAAAACGTTTCCTGCTACATGATCTTCTTTCACACTTGTCTTTAATGATCTGATATTAAATGATGCTATCTCTCGAATTCGTTCTATATTCCAATTTTCTCTTTGCATCATTTTTTCATCGATTAATCTATACGTATTTCCTAAATCAAGAGCATAATAGATTCGTGTCTCAGCTGTATGATCAGAATGTACTAATGAAATTCCTTCATTGCTTTCTGTTGGAAAGGATGTTGAGCGAATAACTGGAAAGATTGATTTTTCTTTTCCTGTTAGCTCCTGCTGATTTTTCATCGCTTGTAGAGCCTCTTCTACATAATAAACTACTTCATCAATAGCACTTTGGTTTGATGTTTCCCATTTTGCTATAATGCCTGGCAAAGAAAGTGTAACACCTTTTTTGGTCTCGTTGTCTTCTATTCTTAGAGTGTCCTTTTCGCGATCAAAATGAAAGATCCAGCTTGAATGAGAAAGTTGTTTTTTTAACGTTTCGACCAATTTCCTTGAGGTCATTTTCACGTTTACCCCTCCTTTCAATTACTTATTTACATCTACCTATACCGTTATCCCATCAATAAAGTCTTGGATCTGTTGTTTTGATTTCCTTTCTTTATTCACATAGCGCCCCACTTCTTTTCCTTCATGAAACGCGACAAAGCTTGGAATACCAAAAACATTTAATTCCCCACATAAATCGATGTATTTATCACGGTCTACATAATAAAAAGTAAAATCGCTATTTTCTTGCTCTAACTCTGGAAGAATCGGTTCAATTACCCTGCAGTCTGGACACCAATCCGCAGAAAACATAAGGATAACCTTTTCTCCTAGAATAATCTGTTTATATTCATCATTGGATTGTAGTTGTTTCATTGTCAAATCCTCCTTCATTCATAAAGCTTCTCTTTTTAAATTCAAGTATTAGTTTATATGATTTACGTGTTAGATTCCACTTAGCCAACTTGAAAAAGATATTCCTTTTCCTTCTATTTCCATCTATTTAACAGATTTCACAATTTCCATCATGACTTGAGAATCTACTTCAAGATCATTTGCTTTTGATTCTGTTGTAAGCTTTGTTCCACCAATACCAACTGTAACCTCATATAGCCTCTTATCTATTTCAACAACAAATAGATATCCAAACTGATTATCCTTTTCAAACGTTTCAGATATAAAGGGATCTTTGTATTGTTCCATTAATGTTTCATAGGAAACTTTACTATTCCTTTCCTCATTTTGATTAACAAAAAGGATAAAGTTTTGGTTCCCTTTTTCAAGCAAAACATTAAACTTTTTTGTTTCTTTCACTTGAAAATTTTCTGGTAGATAGTAGGAGAATTCCTCTGTTTTTTCATTGGTATTTTGTTGCTTCTTCGAAAAGGCTTCTTCTGTTTTTACAATTGAATTATTTTTTATTTCTTCACTAGATTGCATGCACCCAGTTAAAATAAACAATACAATAGCACTCAAGACATAGGCGAATTTTCTCACACAAATCCTCCTCATATTTAAAAGACATAAGATTTTATAATAACATCAACATTCGTAGGAAAATAGGTCCTATTTATTTTATAATAACCTTACTTTTTTCTCCCTACAAGAGTAAGTGTTTTCAATCACCAAGAAACGGAGAATACTATGTTAAAATGAGAAAAAATATATTAATGGAGGAGATCTTATGGAATTTATTGTTTACTTAGCAGGAGAAATACATACAAATTGGCGTGAGGAAATAAAAAAAGAAGCTTTAAAGCGAAATCTACCTTATCGTTTTGTTGGTCCAATGGAAAATCATTCCCTTTCCGATCATATAGGAGAACAAATACTAGGAAAACAACCAGGACCTATTTACAAAGATATGCAGCATCAGGAATTAATAATTTACGGACAACAGTTTTAATGAATAAAGCTGATATTGTTATTGCATTATTTGGCGAACAATACAAACAGTGGAATACAGCGATGGATGCCAGCACTGCTCTTTCATTAAATAAACCCCTTATTCTAATTAGACCTGAACAGCTTCACCATCCATTGAAGGAGCTTTCTAATAAAGCTAATGTAACTGTCGAATCGGTAGAACAAGCACTAGATATCTTGGAATATGTCGTGAAATAATATTCAATAGGAAAGACTAGGAACAATACCAATCCTAGTCTTTCTCAACCTATTGTGGATATAAATCTTCAATATTTTTTGTTTTTGCTCTTGAAAGAATGTCAATTCGAGCCATTAATTGTTTCTTAGAAAAATTCATTATCTCAGTTGAAGTTTTTTTTCCTTTTTCATCATCTTCGAAAGTCATTCCTTCAGTATTTAAGGCTAGAGCAAGAGGTGCCAATTCATCCAACTTTTTGATCACTCGATCAAAAAGTTGAGGATGTTCACCAATTAATCTTTGAAGCAAATACGTCCCATACGCAATATGTCTTGACTCATCTCTTTTTAAATACTCAATTGCTTTTAATAAACCTGGCATTTTTCCGATTTTGCTTAATCCATCTGAAAAAACCTTATATCCTGTTTCAGCTAATACTCCCTCTGAAAACATATTATATACAGTAGCGGCATCTGCTAGTGCTTCTGGAGAAGGATGATTCCAAAGTCGCTCCATAGTGTCTGGGAGAATTTCATAAAAGAACGTCCGATATGTTTTTGAATGCAAGTGTGTTAAATCTTCTTTTTCACCAAGCTCATCTAACACTTTTCTAAATAGTTCTGTATGTTTTGCTTCATCATATAGAAATGTTGTAAGGAACAATTCCTCTTCTATTCGCCCTTCTAATGCAGCAACCTTAAGTAGTGGCAATAAATCATGTGTTACAGCTTCTTCTCCACCTTGGAACTGTGCAAGTAGTCTGACAATCCAATCACGATGCTTAGTAGAAAGGGTTTTCCAATCTTCTTTATCTTGCGTAAAATCTATTTCTTGCGGATTCCATGTTCCAAATTTTTTTGCTTTTTGGTACAACTGAAATGGAAAAGACGTTTCCCTTATTCCTTGTGTACTCATTGTAATAAGTTTCTTTCTCATTTTTTATCCTCCTTTTACACTATGGTATGAAGGAAATAATATTTGTGTATAGACATCCGCTCTGTTTTGATAGATTAGATTTTCTTCTCCCTACCATCTATAAAAATTTTTAGACCTAAAAGAAAGAGATCCGTTTAATATATAATTGGAAATTTATTTTCCTCATAAACAACTTCAAATATCTTATACAAACTAATAAACTCTTCAAACGACATTTCCTCACTCAATTCAAAATGAGATAAAAATGCATCCATTATTTCCACGTCCATAGATTTAAAAATCGTTGATGTAACTAATCTCTCATAAAACTTTTGTACGTTTCGATGAACATTGTGATCGTCTAGTAAAATTTGTATTTGTTTTTCAGTCATGAAATTTATTCACACCTCCTGCTGTTTGAGTAAACGAAATAGTTTATTCCTATCTCTTCTTTCAGGTTACGGTTACAAAACTATTTTCTGATAAAATAGTTGCCTATTTTTCAAATCAGGCAGAGGCAATCTCATTAATTTATGCACCTTTTATATCATATCTATCTAAAATAAAGTAAATGTTTTTATTTAAAAAGAAGACGTTCCTAAAACTTTAGATAGGAGGAAAATGGAGTATGTCAAACAATGAAAGCACGGAATTGTTTACGCTTTTAAAAAAGCTAGGTTTCAAACTAGAAAGCAGAATAAATAAATATATACAAGATCAATTGAATAAAGAAGAAGTAGCTATTACTGCTAATTCAGCAGGAAATATGCTAGCACACTTAATCGAAGCGATCCATGACTATGTTGAGCAACTTTCTTCACAACTAAATTTCCCTACCAAAAATGATATAGGACGTTTAGGAAAATTAATCGTTCAGTCTGAAGATAAGTTAGATAACATAGAAGAGGAGCTATACTCGATTCTAAATCTTTTAAAAGAACTTAAAATAACGATCTTGAAGGATATAAACAATAAAGCAACAAATCAACTTGAAAATATAGATGATAAGGTCCGGCAAGAACTAGAAGAATTACTTAAAGATCCAACAGGTCATCTACATGATCAATTAGAAGCATTAGAGAGTTCCATTGCGAAAAGAGTGTCAACATGCAAGAATAGTTTATTTGCAAAGAAAAAAAGATCTATATCAGATTCAAGTAAATTAAAAGAAGAATTACAAAAAGAATTATTAAAACCACCAGGACAAGTAGATTTAAAAGAATTAAATAAAAAGTTATTGCAACGTCTTCAAGAAAAACGGGATAGAAAATGGGGAAATGAATATGAATGAGCAGCATAATTCAGGCCCCCAATATGATCTTGAAAAAGAACTTAAAAGGTGGAAAGGTTTTTTCGGAGCATGGAATCGTCCCGCTCCAAAGGTTGGTGCAACTCCACGAGATGCAATTTGGAAAAAAAACAAATCAACTTTATGGTATTACGCTCCGACAGAAAAAAAATACAAAGTTCCCCTTTTCCTCGTATATTCCCTTGTGAATCAGCCGTTTATTTTAGATATGGCACCTGGTAATAGCGTGATTGAAAATTTTACACGAAATGGATTTGAAGTCTATTTAATGGACTTTGGTATCCCTGGATATGAAGACAAAGATATCTCAGCTAGTGACTACGTTGTTCATTACATTCAAAAAGGTGTACGAAGAGCGCTTCGACATTCTGGTGCACAGGAAATAACCCTTATTGGCTATTGCCTTGGCGGAACTTTAGCTACAATGTATGCAACGATTGCTGATGAACCAATTCGAAACCTCATTTTAAATGTTTCTCCAATTGATTTTGAAACTGTACCTTTTTTCGATAAACTTGCCCAAGCTAGCAAAGAGGATAAGCTAAATATCAATAGGCTCTTAGAAGCTGTGGGTTTAATTTCGGGCCATTCAATGAAGGCAGGAATGAGAATGGTGACAAATCCTATCTATTTTAGCCCATATCTCTCCTTACTTAATAAGGCTTATGACGAAAACTATGTTGAAAAATGGAAAAGATTAAAAGCATGGACGGATGGACATATTCCTTTTACAGGCGCTGCGATGCAGGAACTAATGAATGAATTAGGAAAGAAAAACAAATTGATTGAGGGTGGATTAATAATTCATGGAAAAAAAGCAGAATTAAGTAATATCCATGCAAATCTCCTTGTCATTTCCACTGAACATGATCGTCTTGTCCTAAAAGAACAAAACATGCGTGTCATTGATTTTGTTAGCAGTAAAGATAAGACATTTTTATTAGAAGATGGGGGACATACAACTAGAGCAAACGATCATGATCTCCCCCTCTATTTGGCTAATTGGTTACCTCAACGCTCAGACCCTATATAATTGAAAGCACAAGCTCCTTGATCATCCTAAGGCAGGCATAAAGTGGTTTTGTCTTCACCTCCTGAGCGGCATATGACCCGAGGCAGTTACAAACCCGACGTCCTGCGCTGCGGAGCTAAAAACTAAGTAAAAAATTTTTCACTCCTTTTCTTTATCTTTCAATAAAAAGCCCCCCTTCAGTGAGTCACAATAAAACTAAAGGGGGATCCTTTATTATGTTAATATTTTTGTTGAAATAAATATTGACCAATCAAAAGATTAGAAAGCTCTTTAAACATCTTGGTGCGATCTACAATTCCATTTGTAAAAATCCCTATCGCTCCCTCATTATGACGAACATTCTTTTTCTTTACATACATATCCATTACATCACCTAATTCACGGCCTTTAAATACTAGATCACCTATTTCTTCGGGGATCACGATCCTGGCTCCTCCTGCAATTATTGGTTGTTGCTCCTTTACATAGATTGCTCCCCAATTACATAAAAAATAGCCGTAATCGGTTTTGATAAGCCCTCCTTCTAAACCGACACCAATGTCAGCTTCTTCAGCTTCTAGTGCATTTTTGGCCCGATTGATCGCTCCTGTTAATGTTTCCGAATCTGTAAGTGGTTGTGCAGAAACGTTTGAAGGGACATTTGTTGAAATAAATTCTGCATCAATGAATAATGAAAATGCTTGGTTCACTGCATTAACTTTGGTAGGATTTTTTGTTCCAATTGCAATTTTCACAGTTGCCTCTCCCTTTAATGATTACGAATTACTTTTTATTGAATGAACGGTTGTTGAATCACATGATTTCACTAGTCTTATGAGAAGCTCTTTAGCAGCTGCATAGTCATCTACATGCAGAATCGAACCTGATGTATGAATATATCTTGAGCTTACTCCAATCACAGTAGATGGAACACCATTATTTGAAATATGGACCCGGCCAGCGTCAGTTCCGCCCTGTGAAACAAAATATTGATATGGAATATTATGAGTCTCCGCCATATCAAGAACAAATTCTCTCATTCCACGATGTGTGACCATTGATCGATCAAGAATTCGAAGAACAGCACCCTTTCCAAGCTGACCGAACTCCTTCTTATCTCCACTCATATCATTAGCTGGGCCAGCATCTAGAGCAAAAAACAAATCAGGATTGATCATCGTGGCAGCAGTTTGTGCTCCACGTAATCCAACCTCTTCCTGAACAGTTGCTCCAGAATAAAGTGTATGCGGAAGAACCTCATCTTTTAATTCTTTAAGAAGTTCTATGGCTAAGCCGCATCCATAACGGTTATCCCATGCTTTTGCTAATATTTTCTTGGGGTTTGACATTGGAGTAAACGGACAGATCGGAACAATTTGTTGGCCTGGCTTAACCCCGATCCTTTTTGCATCCTCGCGATCATCTGCTCCAATATCGATTAACATGTTTTTCATGTCCATGGGTTTGTTACGTTGACCTTCACTTAACAAGTGAGGAGGAATTGAACCAACAACACCAATAACAGGTCCATGATCTGTGATAATTTGAACCCTTTGAGCTAAAAGAACTTGACTCCACCAGCCCCCAAGCGGTTGAAAACGAAGCATACCATTATCCGTAATGGCTGTAACCATAAATCCAACCTCATCCATATGTCCAGCCACCATTATGGTTGGTTCACCTTGTTTTCCATGTCTGACACCAAATATACTGCCTAATTTATCTTGAACAATTTCATCTGAGATTGGTTCAAGTTGACTTTTCATAAACGCCCTTACTTGGTGCTCATTTCCCGGAGCTCCCGGCAGTTCTGTTAATGTTTTAAATAATTCTAATGTTTCTTGATTCATATATTCCCTCTTTTCAGCCAAATAGCTTTTATTTTTAATACAGACTTTTTTTCGTAAACTTCGGTACTTTACAATGCTGTTAAGGGTATTAGTTGGTTTCATTGCGCTTCAGACACTCGATGCGCCTGAGAGGAAGCTGAGCCTCCTCGGCTTCGCCTGTGGGGTCTCAGCTTTTCCTCACTTCCCACAGGAGTCGAGTGTCTTCTGCTCCATTCCACTATAGAGTTAAAATAGTTTTCAAAAGCAACAATCTCTACGAAATTTGCCTTTATTAAAGAACCGTTATGTAAATGAAAACTCCCAACATCTATTATAAATATTTTTCTTGTTTTATTCTTCCTTAACATGCCCCTTAGGTTTTTGTATACTAATAAAGAAAGAAATAAGAATACCCGTTGTAACTAGTATTGTATACATATTCTAAAGGGGTGTTAAAAATGAAAACAAGGTACTTTTTATTAGGATTAGGTTTAGGTATTGTTGGTACTTATTTTATAAAAGATCAAATAAAACCTTTCAAAATCTCTTCTGAAAAAGCACTAGAAATTGTAAAGAAAGCTTTTAAAGAAAAAGGTCCGATTGATGGATCCTGGATTTATACAGTTCCAGAGACTTTTTCTAATGAGCATCTATCCTATGACGTATATAAAGCTGGTATTTCAAGGACAGTAGAGGATCAACTCGAGCAATATGAAGCTTTTGTTGATACAAATTCCGGAACGATTATCCATGTTGACCGAATAAATTAATGACTCTATCAGGGGGACATAAAAGGTTAATTATGCCCCCTCATTTTTATATTTTTAACTTCTTATTCGTTCAATCTTATCAACAATTTCACCATTCTCATTCCATTTTATGCCACGATAAACCGCATCATGATAGAATGTAAACCATGCTCGGCGCTGTCTTCCAAATTCAATCCACTTCTGTTTGTTTTCGATCGATGTCATAGGATAATCATCATAAGCAAGTACCCACAACGGATTTTCATGTGCATGTGTTGGCATTAAATCACCCATGTGGACAATGGTTTCTCCTCCATCTTGAAGAATGACAATACTATGACCGTCACTATGTCCACCAGTATGATGGATATCAATACCTTCTACTACAGACATTTTTGATTCGAAAGTTGAAACTTGATCCTTGACAGCTTCCCAATTTTCTTTCCAATATGTATTTACAGATCTTATATTAGGGTGTTGCATCTCTTCCCATTCGATAGATGATGTGATAATTTTTGCTTTAGGAAAAACAGACGTTAGATGCCCTTCCTCCCATTTCGTTAATCCACATGCATGATCAAAATGCATATGAGTCATTAACACATAGTGAATATCATGAGTAGTTAACCCTAACTCTTGCAATAATTTCTCTACTGAAGATTCCTCTTCAACCCCATAATTCCTAATTTGTTTTTCGTTTAGTTTTTCATTTCCAATTCCTGCTTCAAGTAATATATTCAATCCATCTTTTTGAATAAGCAATGGATCTGTTCTGAGTTCAATTTGATTCCTTTCATTTACAGCATATTTTCTCGACCATAAAGGTTTTGGAACTACCCCGAACATTGCTCCACCATCCATATGGGTAACCCCGCCTCTTAGCCATGTAATCTTTGTTTGACCAATCTGAAGTGTTTCCATTTCAATCCCTCCCAAAATAATTTTACCATATGAAAGATATTTATTAAAAAAGCATGACCTGCTAATCTTAATAAACTAATCCAAAAAGCAAAGAAGGACCAAATCCACACTGGACTGGTCACTTAATATAGTATCGGATGATTGTTTTGTATACTTTTCTTTAATCTTCCTCAAGCTTTTTTGAAATTGGGTTTTCTACCGAAAGTTCATTTTTAATTAATTCACCTAACATGATCCGTAATGCTTCTTTTTTTCTATTTCGGTTCCCTTCATTACCTTGAGAAGAAGGAGCATCCTCCTGTTCCTCACCTTCAATACTTGGGATTATATCTGATAATGAATCATTAATAATAACAAGATCTTTCCCCAGAGAAATAACATTTTCAATTGGTAAAAACAATTCTCTGTTAAACGAATTTAAAAGTAGACTTTCTAAACGACCATTTTCTTCATTAAAATAAAAATCCAATATAATTCCTGAAAATTCTCCTCCTGTTGTAATAACTTGAGAGCCTTTCAAGTTAACTTTTTGATAAAAAAATGGAATATTATTTAATTCAATTAAAGGTTGATCTTCTTCGACTATGATTGCAAACTCTCCAAACCCAAAAACCTTCTCGTAATGAAGAGCCATCACACTTTCCTGCCAGTCATCTTGGCCGACTATAAAAAACTCAACCGAAAAATCATTCGGGTCTATAACTAAATCTTTAATGATTCCTACTTGCTTTGCCCCGGAAATACTAAAAATAGGCAGATCTAATAATTCTTTCGCTTTTTTCATATTCTAGCACTCCTGTGATCACATTTTATGAAGGGATATCCCTTTCGTTTTGCAAAAAAACATAAAAAACAAGACAAAATCATATGGGCACATAGGCCATAATCTCATTTCATTTATATGTATGATCACAAAATTGGTGAGACTAAATAATCTAAAAGAAGAAAAAAATACCACAAAATCATGTGGTATTTTTAAGTAACTTATTCTATTTTTGGATTTCTTCGTTCATATACTTTGCTTCAACCCGGTAAATTCGCTGACCTTTTTCGGAAAACTTCTCTTCATATTCTGTCATAACATTACCTTCAAAATCGCTATTGTGAAGGTCTAAACTTACATACTTTAATTGTAATCCATATTCAGAAAAACTAATTAAAGAATATTCAAATAAACCTTGATTATCTGTTTTGAAATGAATTTCTCCACCTTTAACAAGGATTTCTTCATACAAAGCTAAAAAGCTCTTATATGTGAGTCTTCTTTTAGCATGGCGAGTTTTCGGCCAAGGATCAGAAAAATTTAAATATACACGATCAATTTCACCAGGTGCAAAGTATTCTGTTAAATCCTTTGCATTTACATTAAGAAATTTTAAATTTGGTATCTGTAAATCTACAGCCTTTTGAATAGCTGCTACAATGACACTATCAAACAACTCGATTCCTATATAATTAACGTCAGGATTTTGTTGTGACATCCCAGCTAAAAATTGGCCTTTACCTGTTCCAACTTCAATATGGATTGGATTATTATTTCCAAAAAGTTCATGCCATTTTCCTTTATATTGTTCAGGGTTTGATATAGCATATTCTGATTGCTCAGCAATAAAATCGCTAGCCCAAGGTTTGTGACGTAAACGCATGTAGACACCTCTATCGATTTAATATCGTTCTAAAAGATACCATGAATAAACCCTTGTCCGCAAGGCTTATTTCATTCTTACCAATTTTTTAGTCCTCTTTCATAAGTTTAAACAATATAAAAAGGATGACTTAAACAAAGGGGCGTTTCCCTTCACTTCTATCATCCTTATCAGTCAATTCTTGAATATTTTCATGTTATAATCACACATTATATCTATATGGCTTAGAAAAGGAGTGTTTATTTTGCCCATCCAATACCATGACCAAGTTAATTTGTTAAAAGATATTTTATCTGACCATCAAAGTGAATGCTGTGGAACTGTAGCAGAGTGTGAGCAACTTGAAAGGGTGATTAAATCCTTAATGGTTAACTCTAATACAAACCAACAAGCAAAAAGCTTACTCGAAGATATTTATTCTTACAGCCAAGCCGGAAAAAATTCAGTAGCTCTAAATCAGCATATTGAATCACATCAGCAACAATTATCTCAATGGATTCATGATATTGACACCTATTCGTAACAGTTGGTGATTTTTTTAAGGATGATGTGAATATGCTCAATCCAATTTTGTTTTTCTTTTTCATTTTCTTTTCCGTGATACCATAAAAAAGAAGTAAGGGCTTGTAGGAGCACATACCAGTAAATTCTTGTTTTTAGGTGCTCATCCAATGTAAGTCCATAAGATAAAAGCCACTCTTTCCAATCAGCTTCTTCAATATACCAATATAATAGTATGCCGATATCAATAGCAGGATCGGCAATCATTGCACCATCCCAATCAATTAAATATAATTGGTTTTCTTCAGACAGGAGCCAATTATTATGGTTTACATCACAATGACAGACAACCTGTTCATCGCATTGTACATTTGGCAGCTGTTTGGTTAATAATTCGAGTGCTTCATTTATGATTGGAAGGTTTATCCCTTCAAAAGCAACTGCTTCCTTTATATCTTCAACAATGAAGTTAGGAGTGAGCGGTTGCTTCCCTAATCGCTTAAGCATATCAAGTAGCTCTTTTGAGCGATGAATTTTTCGTAAAAGCTCCGCAACATTTTGACCATTCATATCCTTCGGTTTAAGCTCACGACCTGTTAGACGGTGTTGTGCTGTGATGACATCACCATTTTCCATGCGCTTTGTCCAAACTAGCTTTGGAACGATGCCTTCAGCAGAAAGAACAGCTAAAAACGGAGAACTGTTTCGCTTCAAGAAAAGCTCCTGCCCATCTTTTGTTGCAAAATATGCGTCTCCTGTTGCTCCTCCAGCAGGTGTAATCTTCCACTCACTACCTAATACTTGTTCCAACCAGTTCACCTTCAATTTCAACCCAACATTTCGTATTGTAATTTATCTTTAAGAATAGCATGTATTTAAGTTTTTCCAAACACGCCTAAGTAAAGTCAATTTGATGATATGTTCAACATTTATTTCATATAAAAAGGATAGCTATTAGTGATTATAGAAAATATTGCACTATAGCCATCCTATTAAATTTTATCCCCTTAGGATAAGACTAGTCAAGCAAAACTAAAATCCTAGTTTTTACAAAAAACATACGTTCCTATTTCATCTATCTTAATGACATTTTTCATCACATAAGGTGACTCCAAATAGGTATTTGACGGACACACAATTTGCATCCAATCTCCATCTCCGGGAAGCCTCAATTCATAAGATTTATCTATTTGATTATGATGCACAACATAAATTTGATTCCAAGGACCATATGCACCTACGTTATTCAGCTGATATGAAAGCAATTGACGATGCGGAATAAATGTTAAATGCTTCTCAATGAGCTCCTTTGATGATAAACGAAAAGCTCCATGCAGCTTTCTAAGTTTTATTAACCCTTTAATATACTCTACATTATCCTTATACTTTGAACGATCATCCCAATTTAGGGAATTGATATGATCAGGAGAATTGTAACTATTTTCTATCCCATTTTTCGTGCGGAAAAATTCTTGACCTGCGTGAAGAAACGGAACTCCCTGTGATAACAGGACAATGCTTGTCGCCAATCGATGTCTCGCTTGCTTTAACTCTTTTTTCTCTATTTCAGAAAATAACAAGAATCGATCCCACATTGTGTGATTATCATGTGATTCAACATAGTTAATGGATTGTTCAGGACTAGCAAACATTGTTGGTGAACCGCCAATTAACCGTTTTGTTTGATCAATTTTGCCCGTGTCTTCGTATACGAATCCTGTATCATGCAAACTGAAGGTGCTCCCTTTAATAACATCTCGAAATTGATCGTTAAAAAAGCTGATATTAGGAACTTTATGCGCATTTTTAATGATTGTTTTTTGTTCTAATGGTAAAGGCGTATTTAAATCCCAACCTTCTCCCAGTAAAAAAGCATCCTGCTTCAATGATAAAACTGCCTTTTCTACTTGCTTCATTGTATCTATATCATGAATTCCCATTAAATCAAAGCGAAAACCATCAATGTCAAACTCTTTCATCCAATATGTGACACAATCAACAATAAATTTTCTTACCATAAAGCGTTCAGAGGCAAGATCATTCCCCACGCCGGTTCCATTTGATGCAATTCCATTTTCGTCATGTCTGAAATAATAGCCTGGCAATAGCTTTTCAAACGAAGAGTTCTCTTTTGAATAAACATGATTATATACAACGTCAAGTATCACTTTTAAACCCTGATTATGAAGAGACTGAATGACTGATTTTAACTCGATAATCCGCCTATATGGATCTTTAGGGTTTTGTGAGTAACTTCCTTCAGGAGCAAAAAAGTGAAGAGGGTTATAGCCCCAATTATAGGCGTCGAGCGGTTTTCTTTCATCCACTTCTTCATAATCATTTACCGGCAAAAGTTCAATATGTGTGACTCCTAACTCCTTCAAATAGCTTATCCCTGTTGTATCACCTTGACGATTTTTTGTCTGACTTTCAAGCCAAGCTTCATACTTTCCCTTATGAATTAAACCACTGTTTTCGTGTATAGAAAAATCACGTATATGGGCTTCATAAATAATAGCATCTGTTTTATTTTTCATAAGGGGGAGGTCTATTTTCGGTACACTTGTTTTCTGTTTATCTATGATAACGCCAAATTTTCCGTTAATGGAAACTGCTTTTGTATAAGGGTCTACCGCTTCATTCCACATTAAGTTTATACAAGCAAGAAAGGAATAATAATATCCTTCATAATCTCCCTCTAATGTAATTGACCACGTGCCTTTTTCGCCTCTGACCATGTGATATGTTTTAAACACTTGTTCATCTTGATGATAAAGACGCAATTTCATATAAGTTGCAGTAGGTGCCCACACCTTCCATATCGTGCGTTCTTTTGTATAAATTGTTCCTAAATCTGACCCTGTATACGCAAATTTCTGATCAAACTCAATGGTACGTATGACTGCACCAATTTGCAGATCTGTTTCGAATCCTAGTTCATCTTTAATTACATACGTTTGCCCGAATTGAAACTCACAAGAAAGCTTACATACATATTTTATATGTGCTCCAATATCCAATCTATCTATAATGAAAAGGGGTTCATTCCCCTGGTTAAATGTAAGTGAGAAATTCTTCTTTTCCCGATCCAAACTCTTCGGAATAAGAATTGTGACTTCATCCATTTTATCTAAAAAAGCTTCAAATGGCCTATTAATCTTTAGCAAGATGACACCCCCAAAAGAGAGTTTTAGTTTATATTACTAATTCACTTTGAGATTTTTTTACAGCCACGGTTATTGGGCTTTCTCCTACAAGCTCGCCATCAGCCTCAACAGTTTGGACAGTATGTGTGTGAATGGTTATTTTCTCACATGTGAATTCAGTCAAAGCTTCCTGTTTTAGACGATGACTTTTTTGATTAAATAAGAATAATACAACTAGCTGAAACCGACTGATATTTTTGACAATCGTGATCGTTAACATTCCGTCATTGGCCTTTGCTTGTGGGGCAATTTTTAATCTAGCCCAACGACATGGTTGATTAGATACGAGAAGAAACCACACATTTTCATGTTGTGTCACCTCTTGTTCATCAGCCTTTATCATAATGGGAATTGGCTGATAATTCCATAATACCTTTAAAAAGCCTGTCATAAACCCTATCCGACCTAAAATAGGCATCATTGATTTCGTTTTCAGCAAACTTTCTTGTTCAATCACCTTTGTTATGAGACCTATCCCAAGCTTGTAAATGCATTTCCTATTGGTCCCTTTTCCTTCAAGTTGATATTCAACAAGGTCCGGCCCATTCACAGGTTTACGCAACAGCTTGAGGATATCCTTTATAGCTTTTGATGGATTAGAGGATAAACTGGAATGACTTCGTTTAGTTGTTCTTCCTGTATAAAGGAGGGCTATTTTCACTTTATTAAATCCACTTAAACCGTTTACAATTTCATTCATTGTCCCGTCTCCACCAATACAGATAATTGTTTTTAAATGATAGTCTTGTATGGTGGCAATTTGTCTAGCAAGAACTTCAGCATGTCCATGATATTCTGTATAAAATGAACGATACGAAACCTTTTTAAACTTAAGTTCTTTTTTTACTTTCCTCCACACCTTTTCACCCTTACCATATCCTGAATGTTGATTAATAATAAAAAATAATCCACTCATCCCTTGTAACTCCATCCATCTTCATCATAGTTTATGTACTTGTTTATGTATGTGTTCATGTCCCATTCCCAACTTCAAGGATTAGGTATGATTTTTATTTTTCAGACCCTAAACAATAAGAAAACCCGCCTACTGACAAGCCTGCTTAAAAGAAGACAGAAGCGCAGTTGAGCTTTTCATCAAATAACATTCTTTGCTTTAAACATATAAAAAGGACAAAATCCATTCATCTTGTCCTTTTCTCTTGTTATTAGATGAGTAGTGTCTGTTTTTGGTCATCTAAGGTGTTTCTGTTTCATTCCATTCCTTACGGTAATAAGAGTTTGTTAAGCAATGAGAAAGTAATACTTGGGCCCCTTTTAATTGCGTATGTTTTATAGGTGCAGATGTTTGTCTCAGTCGCTGAAACCATTCACTATATGACCGTTTATCCAGGATTGTTATATCATATGGAGCAAATGGATAATCTATATAGCCATTTCGGCTGATCACAAGTTTTTTGACTGTAAGATCAATATTGTTTGATGTAATGAGCGCTTGCGCCACTGCCCCAGTTCGATTTAGACTTAGCAACGGATTGAGGATTTTTTTCTGATCCTCTCCTTTTCGAGCAATCCAAAATTTCTCCTTTGATCCGGTAAAGACTGTGCCATTCTGTTCTTCAACAACTGTAATACAATATACTTCTGTTGTTCCAATTAGAATCATATCTAATTCAACAGGTGCATTTTTCAGTTTAAAAACAGGACGATAGAGTAATAAATAGTGGTCTGGAAGTCGTTTAGCAAAATATTGTAAAAGAAGATCTCTATATATCGCTTGATCTACTGATGATTTCTCACGAATGGTTGAGCTGGCCCAACGAACTTGAAATCGAAAAATATAATCTAAAAATAAGTGCTTTAAATCTTCCTGTGTTCTCGGAATGGTTGTAAATGAAAATTGTAACTCATCATCTTCTAATACAGCCTCTCTAATGAATGGCTTAACTTCCTTTAACGGCTCTTCTTCCTTTGAAAATTTATTTTTAAATTTTTCAAAGAACCTCCCCTTAGTTCCCTTTTGTGTATTGATTGGTTGTTCGCTTACCTTCATGACAGTGTGAAACATGTTATTTTCCCATGCCTTTGACACTTTGTCCCATTGCTGATGTTTTAACCGTATAAACTGACTTGGATACCGATATGCATCTATTTCATACCTCGAGATATAGTCATAAAGTTTAATAATTTGCGCCAAATGTTTACCAACTCCCTCTAAAACTTCACCTAGAACATAAATGATAAAATGATTGGGCAAAAAATGCTAGTCATTATCGCACTTAAAGTCATTGATATAGAACTTATTGCACCTTCTACACTACCGATTTCTAATGCCCTAGCGGTACCAATCCCATGTGATGCCGTCCCAAACCCAATTCCAATTGATATTGGGTGTTTTACCTTAAAAAGGTTCATAACATACGGTCCAAGCATCGCTCCAGAGATCCCCGCAACCATCACGTACACTGCAGTAAGGGTTGGGGCTCCTCCACTCATTTCACTTATATCCATCGCAATCGGTGTTGTAACTGATTTGGGTGCTATAGAAAGAAGCAGCTCTTGATCTAATTGAAAAATAAACCCTAAAAATAGTCCGGTGGAAATACCAATAATGGCTCCTATACAGACACTTAACACGATATTCAGGAGATATTTTTTTAACATTTCACGGTGATCAAATAATGGGATAGCTAATGCCACAACAGCTGGCCCTAAAAGTTTGGCCAACCATTCGCCTCCACTCATATACGTCTGATAAGGAATGTTGAAAAGCAGTAAAATACAAACAATTAGTAAACTTGTTGTAAATATTGGGACAAGAATCGGATAAGCAAAGCGGTGATAGAGTTTTTTCATTAAGAAAAAAATAAAAACTGTTATAATAACAAATGCTGCAGCATACAAAATCAAACTCATAAGTGAATCCCCTTTTGCTGACTAAGATCTTTCCCTCTTTTTAACATCTTCTCACTTACCATAGCTGAGGTAATGAAAACCAACATTGTACTAACAAAAGAGATAATCAAACTGATAAATCCTACTCCTTTAAACAAATCCAGATAATCGATTATCCCTACTGTAGCAGGAACAAAAAGTAGTGGAAGGTTCTTCAACAAAAAAGAACTTCCCGAGGACAACCATTCCCGTTTAATAACATTCAGGGATAACGCTACAAACAAAAGCATCATTCCAATAATACTCCCCGGAATTGGTATGTGGCTAATTATTTGAATCCATTCGCCTATGAAAAAGATCAAATATAAACAAATGATTTGAAGAATAAAATAAACAAACTTCATTACCTCTTACCTCTCCCCCATCTTATCGTTATTCTGGTTGTAGTAATGGAAAAATGTTTATTGCTTCATATTTTGGAATTCGATCAAGATGTGTTTGATATAAGTGAATTGATTTTACAAGGCTGGGAGATGATTTATCATCAAACACATGATCAAGCCCTGGTGACTTAATAAATGGTTCATCTGAATTCCACTTTCTTGCCAGCGTGATATGCGGTTGAAATGGTTTACGATCAAGCTGAAATCCTACCTCTTCACTTGCCTTCACAATTAGTTTTTGCACGTGATGAAGTGATGATGAATTTTCCACACCTGCCCAAAATATTCTTGGTGAATCTTTTTTCCCAAAAATGTCGATCCCTTTTAGTGAAATCTCAAACTGGTGACAATTTTTCACTGTTTCATCAACTCTTTTTACTAGCTCGTTCAATCTGCTGCTTGGTTGAATATCTCCCAAGAAAGCTAATGTGATATGGTAGTCTTCTGGATGTACCCATGACTTAAAAGGCAATTTAGATTTATTCATGTGGATCCAGTTTTGTAGAATAGCTCTATGCTTCTCTTCAATTGGTACTGCAAGGAAATAATGTTTTTTCATTGTAACCTCCAGATGATGTTGACTGTTTAAGCAAAACTGGAAAAATACAGGTTCATTCCTTTATTTTATCCCACAATGTCTCCTATTAAAAGGATATTAGCCAAACCATTTAAACTTGTTTAAACCGGTTATTGTGATATTTTTTTCATTACTGATATAATTTTATCAACCACGATCACTAGTTGAATCAAAAACATGTAGTTAGCCATAACCGAAAATGGAGTGATAAAACATGAAAGTTGTTCATAATATGTCGGAACTTATAGGAAATACCCCATTGGTGAAATTAAATAAAGTGAATCCAAAGGGCGGTGCAGCAATTTATTTAAAATTAGAGTTTTTCAATCCAAGTGGAAGCGTTAAAGACCGTGCTGCTTTTAATATGATCGTAGAGGCTGAGCGACAAGGGTTACTAAAACCAAACTCAACGATTATTGAGCCTACTAGTGGTAATACAGGAATTGGAATTGCAATGAGTGCAGCAGCACGAGGATATAAAGCAATACTTGTCATGCCTGATACGATGACAAAAGAGCGAATCAATTTATTAAAGGCATATGGAGCAGATGTTGTCTTAACACCTGGTGCAGAAAGAATGCCTGGCTCAATCAAAAAAGCTGAACAATTAGCCAAAGAAATCCCTAATTCATTTATACCAATGCAATTCGAAAATCCTGCAAACCCTGATGCACATAGACATACAACTGCAAGAGAAATCATTGAAGCACTAGACGAAATTGGTAAATCTCTTACAGCCTTTGTTGCTACAGCAGGAACAGGTGGAACGATTACAGGTACTGGGGAAGTACTGAAGGAGCATTATAAAAATTTGACTGTGCATGTTGTAGAACCAGCTGGTTCTCCTGTTTTGTCCGGTGGAGAGCCTGGAAACCATAAATTAGTTGGGACAAGTCCAGGTTTTATTCCACCTATCTTAAATCAAAAAGTATATGATGAAATATTCAAAATTGAAGATGAGCAGGCATATGAAATTACGAGAAGACTAGCTCGTGAGGAAGGATTATTAGTAGGGCCATCATCAGGTGCAGCCTGCTTTGCAGCCATAGAAGTAGCCAAGCGTTTATCTCCGGAAGATATCGTCGTTTGTATGACATGTGACACAGGTGAACGTTATTTATCTAGTGATGTGTTTGCTTATTAAAAGCGGAAGCGCCTTGGTCAGCCTCCGGCAAATAAGAAGCAAATGAATAGAAGATGTTCTTTGTCTTCAATTCATTTGCTTCTTATGACTTCGAGGCAGTTACAAACGCGACGTCCTATCGCTGTAACTGCACTTGCATTTTCTGTGCTTCGGTGCTAGACACTCAAACTAAGTACGAAAATTCTTTCTTACCTTTCAAAAAAGATGACTAAAAAGTCATCTTTTTTGTTTATCTTGCAAGCTCATAGATCGCTTGAGCATAAATAGCTGTTGCTTTTAGGAGGTCCTCAATTTCGATGTATTCATCCTTCTGATGAGCAACATCCGGACGGCCAGGGAATAAAGGACCAAAAGCAACCCCCGCTTCTAATGATCTTGCATATGTACCGCCACCTATTGCGATTAGTTCAGCATGATCACCTGTTTGCTCTTCATAAACTTTTTGAAGAGCTTGAATGAGAGGATGATTTTTCTCAACATGATGAGGCTTCGAATCATCAAATGAGTGAAGATCAAACCCATTTATCTCCATAAAGCTATCTTTTATTTGCTCCGAATTTCCTGTCACCGGGTAACGAATATTAATGCCAATTTGTCCAGGCTGATCATCTTGATAAGAGATAATACCTACATTTAAGGTTAAGTCACCACTTATATCATCCTTAAACGCGATGCCTAAATTATTGCCTCGAGTATCACCTTCAAATTTTTCTATTATCGCGTTCACGAAGTGTTGAGCTTTTTGATCAAGCACAAGTATATGTAAAAATGTTGCTAACATGATACCAGCATTTTTTCCATTATTCGGCTCCATCGCATGCGCAGATACACCCTCTACTGCTACTTTTATTGAGTCCGCTTCAAGATTATATTGTCCTTTCACCTCATTCTCCTCAAGGAATTTGGTGAATAATGTTTCAACCTTTGATAGATGCTCTTTACCTTTTAGTATGGCCTCTGCATAATCGGGAACCATGTTATATCTTCTTCCAGATTGAAAAGAGCTAAGAATTAGATCAGATTTGGGATCGTTAACAGCTTGAATTTGTTGTTTAATCGTTAAGTCAATAATTCCCTTTTCTGCGTGAATAATCGGAAAGTCCGCATCCGGTGCAAAGCCAAGTTCAGGCATTTTTTCATGTTTGAAGTAATGATCTACACAACGCCATTCACTTTCTTCATCTGTACCAATGATCATTCGAACATTCTTTTTTAATGGTAAGTTAAGATCCTTTACGATTTTCATTGCATAGAAAGCAGCAATTGTCGGTCCTTTATCATCCATCGCTCCTCTTGCAAAGATTTTTCCATTACGAATTTCTGCACTGTAAGGATCAGTTGTCCAACCATCTCCTTCAGGTACAACATCTACATGACATAATATCCCGACAATTTCGTCTGAAGACCCTGATAATTCAATGTGTCCAGCATATCCGTCCACATTTTTCACAGTAAATCCTGCCTTTTCGCCTAATTCGAGCAAATGTAGGAACGCTTCGTTTATCCCTTCTCCAAACGGGGCTTCAGGTGATTGTGATTCTTCATCCAGTACACTTTTTATTCTTAAAAATGCTTGTGTATCGTTTATAAGTGCATCTTTTCTTTGATTAACTTCTTTCATCCAATCCATATGTAAACCTCCTACTACTGCATTTAGTTTTCTACCACCATAGTAACATGCTCCATCATTAAATGAGAACATGCATGCATCTATCTATAGTTTCTATCTATTTTTATTCAATTATCATAGAAATGCAAAAAGAAGAGAAAACTATTGCAATATAGATAAAAAACGAATAATATAAAAGATGTTTTGAAAAATGTTCGTAAAACCGGAGGTACATATGTTTAAGTTATCAGAAAACAAAACGAACGCACGAACTGAGATTATTGCAGGTATTACCACTTTTTTAACGATGGTTTATATTGTTGTTGTCAATCCAATTATATTAGCGGATGCAGGTGTTCCATTTGAACAGGTTTTTACAGCGACGATTATTGCAACAGTAATCGGAACTCTTTGGATGGCCCTTTCTGCAAACTATCCAATTGCTATCGCACCTGGTATGGGATTAAATGCATATTTTGCCTATTCCGTCGTTGGGGCAAATGAAAACATCACATATTCTACAGCCTTTTCAGCTGTTTTTGTGGCAGGTATTATCTTTGTCATCTTATCACTAACACCCTTTCGAAAAAAACTTATCGAAGCTATTCCGAGCAATTTAAAGCATGGAATTACAGCTGGTATCGGTCTTTTCATAGCTTTTATCGGCTTGCGTTTAACCGGGATTGTTACATCAGATCCAAATAATTTAGTGGCATTAGGGGACCTACACTCTCCATCAGTTGTATTAGCACTAATTGGACTTGCTGTGACATTGGTATTAATGAGTTTAAATGTTCATGGGGCATTGTTTATTGGGATGGTCATAACAGCGGTTATTGCTTACTTTACTGGCCAACTTTCATTTGAGCAGGGCTTTGTTTCACTCCCAAGCTTACCAGAAGGACTTATCGTCACAAATCCTTTTACTGCCCTAACAGATGTGATCTCACATGGCTTATATGCAGTTGTTTTTTCATTCTTGCTTGTCACAATTTTTGATACGACAGGCACAATGATTGGAGTCGCTCAGCAGGCTGGATTAATGAAAGGGAATGAGCTTCCTCGAGCTAGAACGGCTCTCTTGGCTGATTCAGCAGCGACGACAGTGGGAGCCATGTTCGGAACTAGTCCAACAAGCGCTTATATTGAATCATCTTCAGGAGTTGCAGCAGGAGGGCGTACGGGCTTAACCACATTAACAGTTTCTATCCTATTTGGACTTACCTTATTCTTTAGCCCATTAATCGGGGCTGTTTCAGGTCTTTCAGCTATTACTGCTCCTGCCTTAATTATAGTGGGTAGTTTAATGATGGGATCTATCGCAGAAATCAATTGGAAAGAGCTTGATGAAGCATTCCCTGCATTTCTAGTTGTTTTGAGTATGCCGCTAACATCAAGTATTGCAACAGGTATTGCGCTTGGATTCATTTCATATCCATTAATGAAGATAGCAAAAGGTAAATGGAAAGAAGTTCATTTATTTGTCTATATCTTTGCGATTTTGTTTTTTATCCAACTTGCCTTTATTGGCGGACATTAATTATATTAGATATAAAAGGACAGATCTTAAAATGGATCTGTCCTTTTACTTTTTTAGTTATTGTTTTGTTAGAATCAGTGGACCTTCCTTCGTAATGGCAATTGTATGTTCATATTGGGCAGATAATTTTCCATCAATTGTTCTTGCTGTCCAGCCATTACGGTCCATTTTAGATCCCCAAGCTCCGACATTTACCATTGGTTCAATGGTAATAACCATCCCTTCCTTTAACCTTTGCCCTTTATTAGGCTCGCCATAATGGAGGATTGTTGGTGCTTCATGAATCGTTCGGCCAATTCCATGGCCAGTAAAATCCCTTACAACCGAAAACCCTTCTGCCTCAACATATGACTGAATTGCGTGCCCAATATCCCCCAAACGATTACCTGCAACTGATTGTTCAATTCCTCTATTTAGGGCTTCTTCTGTAACACTTAATAATCTTTTTGCCTCAGGTGATACATTCCCAACTGCATAGGACCATGCAGAATCAGCTAGTGCACCATTAAGGTTAACAACCATATCAACCGTCACAATATCTCCGCTATTTAATGGTGTATTTCTTGGAAATCCATGACATATTTCATCGTTAATGGATGCACATGTTGCATATTCATAGCCTTTATATCCTTTTTGTTCAGGTGTGGCTCCATGTTTTTTTAAATACTGTTCAACAAAGGCATCTATTTCTAGTGTTGTGATACCCGGTTTTATCATCTTAGCGATTTCTTTGTGGCAATTTGCTAAAAGCCGACCGGCTTTATGCATCAATTCAATTTCTCGTTTACTTTTTAAAATAATCAATACGTATTCCCTCCGATAATTCCATTCCTTACATTGTATACATATATATGAATTTTATTATGTAAACATGTAATCTTTTTGTCTATAGGTTATAGCCTAGCATATCTTAAGATTAATTACGAAAAATAGTAGTTTAAAAAAATCTTCATTGCAGTAGAGAGAGACGTCGTTAGAAATACGATAACCACTGCAGGATAGACAAATCGATTTTCACATTTTTTCTTCGCTTTAAACATATAATCTTCTTTTCCATAGTCATTCGATAAATATGGATTTTGTTTTATTAGTTCTTGAAATAACAACCCTATCCACATACGAAAGAAAAAGTAAAAAGCGATAAATACTAGCCATTTTAACCATATGGGTACAGCGATAACAATGACTGTTGTAACCGAAATAAGCTGTATATAACGAAATAGATTGGATTTATCACGTAGGAAGGCCTTTATAAAAAGTTCTGTCACACCATTTTCCGGAGAACGCTCTTGAAATATTCTAGTAGAATTTCTCCACAATATCCATGAACGTTTCTTTTGTTTTTTCACTTTAGGCATAGTTACTTCAGGATTAATAGCAAATAACCATGTGATTAATTTCACCTTATTTTTTTGTTCCTTTTCTACATCATCATAAAACGTTCCTAGTTGGGTTTGATAGATTTTCACTTGCCAAAAGGCATAAACAATAAAGAGTATTGAAAAAACGATGCTTAATACGTTCATCGATTTAAATAGAACGAAATAGATTAAAATAGAGAGTATGATAAAGACCGTGCAATGAACGAGGACTCTTTTTAATAAACTATGACGATAAATGACTTGTTTATAGGTTGTAAGGAAAATATTTAAACTAAAAAAGAACATGATCAAAAGATAAAAATGTAGTGGCTCGAGTGTAGGAAAATGATTCAGTAAAGGATATAACCCTAAAAATATCAATATCCATTTTCCTGCTAACAAGCCCCAGGAATAGATCACACCTATACGCCTTATTGTATAAATGATCTTCGGGAATTGAAGTAGAGTGAGCTGATCTGCCTCCTCCATAAACGTTCGAATTCCCCCCTGCCAACATAAGAAAAAACAAATAAGAAAAAAGAGTTCTATAGGAAAAAAAGAAAGCCAGCTTGGTATGGAATCCCACCATGATTTATAGGCAATTCCTGCAAAGACAAGTGTCGGAATAACAAGGTAGACAATGATTGTCCAGTCAAAAACAGAGCGAAAAATACTAAATTGGTAGAGCCAATCCCTCTTAGCTCGCAGCCACCATATCTTAACACCGCTCATCTTAAGTGACCTTCCTCAATTAAGTGAAAACAATCTAATAACGAGCCATTCTCTAATCCTGTCTTATTCCGAATATCGTCTAACGTCCCTTGTGCAACCATTTCACCATTAGACACCAGTAAAAAACGATCACAAATTTTCTCCGCTGTATCAAGAACATGTGTACACATTAGCACACCTGCACCACGTCGTCTTTCTTCTTCCATGACCGTTAAAAATCTTTTGATCGCACTAGGATCAAGACCGATAAAAGGTTCATCTACAATATAAACATCAGGTTTTAAAATTAATGCTTGTATGATCATCACTTTCTGCTGCATGCCTTTAGAAAACGTAGCCGGCATTTCATGTTTCACTTTTTCCATTTTAAAAGCTTTTAAATAAGTACCAGCTCGTTCATTTAACAAATCATCGTCTATCTTATTAATGGCTCCAATTAAATCTAAATGTTCCCATAATGTAAGGTGATCATAAAAAATAGGCTTTTCCGGAATATAAGCATATCTGGAATGTTCTTGCTTTGTTATAGACCCTTTCACATACTCCATAACGCCTAGCAATGTCTTTATGGTTGTACTTTTTCCGGCTCCATTTGGTCCAATTAACCCAATCATTTCACCTTTATGGATATGAAACTCTATATCTTTAATTACTGGCTCTTTTTCGTTATAGCCAGCCTCATCAATTTTCACTGCTAACATACTCATACACTTTCCTCCTCTTTTTTTATACGGAAATAATATAAAAAAAGATTCAAAAAACTTGAAGTTTTTTCACTTTATTGTCATACTATTCAGAACAATAATCATATAGATTTAGTGTGTTAAGTACGCGCGTGCTTGTTTACTAACTAAACAAAATGTAAATATTGTGTAAATTAAAACTTTTCTATGGATTATTTCTGTCGAAATCGTGTAAAATATTGTTGTAACGTTTTACCGCAAAAACTAAATATGTATGAAGTGACATCTGAAGTTGCAGTCATCGAAAGGTTGTAGTAGGCATAGCCAGTGCGATCAAACGATAAGGAGTGGTTTTTTGAAACCTTCAACAAACCGTATGCTAACCAGAATCAAATCAGTCTACATGTTTATCAATGAGCGGGGAACTGTGACAACGCAGCAACTCGTTGACGAATTTGGTATTACACCTAGAACGATACAGCGCGATTTAAATGTGTTAGCATATAACGATTTGGTTCACAGCCCAACAAGAGGTAAATGGGCCACTACAAAGAAAAAGGTTAAGATGTCTTCGTAAGTTTGAGTGTAAAACAAAGATCCATATACATATAAAGGAACCTTTTTATAAAAGGTTCCTCTTTTTTTAACGAATTATAATTCAATAGGCTTTGCATCTCTTAATGCCTCGACCTCTTCATCTGTTAGCTCCCGATATTCACCTGTTTTTAATTCTTCTTCATCTAGCTCGATTGGCCCCATCGAAATTCTCTTTAGGTACGTTACTTTCTTTCCTACTGATTCAAACATTCTTTTTACTTGATGGAACTTTCCTTCTGTAATCGTCACATGGATGACCGATTGATTTCCTGATGATAGAATCTCAAGCTTTGCTGGCTTTGTCACATACCCATCATCCAATTCTACGCCCTTCTTAAATGCAATGACGTCTTCATCAGTTACTTCACCTAAGATAACAGCATAATAGGTTTTAGGAACATGCTTTTTCGGTGATAGAAGCTGATGTGAAAGCTGGCCATCATTCGTTAATAATAATAACCCTTCTGTATCTTTATCAAGTCGACCAACTGGAAACGGCTGAAAAATAGCATCTTCCATTTCAAGTAGATTAATGACAGTCTCTTGATACTCATCCTCTGTTGCTGACAAATATCCTGCAGGTTTGTTCATAAGCAAATAAACAAATTCTTTATATTCAACTCGTTCATCATTTACAATAACCTGCTGTCTTTCAGGGTCAACATGTGTCTTAGGATCCTTTACCGGCTCCCCATCTATTTTTACTGCCCCTGTTTTCAATAATTGTTTTACTTCTTTTCGACTTCCAAAGCCTATATTGGATAAAAGTTTATCGATTCTCATTTTTATCTCCTTTATGATCAAAAAAACTCGGATTACACCGAGTCTTTTTTTTTGGCATTTTACATTATTTTTAACAAGCGATATGTTTTTTATCTATTCAACAGATCGCCTTTTCGGTAAAAAGCGATTAAGGCGATTCCCAAATAATTTTTCCAGTAAGTGTGAACGGTATGTTAAGTATACATAAACTGCTCCTCCAATTGCTACTGAAATCGCCGTTACAATCACCGCATTCATTCTACCATCAGCATAATTGATAAAAATTTCTAATATTGAATGAACAACGGAAACAACTAATCCCATAAACGCACATAGCATTGTTATCAGAGTTGTTCTCTTCACTAATAGTCTAAATGAATAACCTGCATGGCGTTTTATCATTGCAAAGCCATAAATCAATGAAACAAGATATCCTGCAGCTGTAGCAAGAATAGACCCTACCCCTTCATACAGCTCGATTAAGGTAGTATTCAAAACAAGTTTAACAACAATCCCTACCACTAGACTAATAACTGCTAGCTTTTGTTTATTAATACCTTGTAAGATCGCAGCATTTACTGTAAAAAGAGAGAAAAGTAAAGCCACAGGTGCGTACCACATTAAAATATGCTTGCCAATTTCTTCTGAAGTACCGGCATAAAATACATTGTAAGCAGGTCCTGCTAAGATAGAAAGACCAACAACCGCAGGCAAAACAAGTAACATGATTAATTGCAACGTTTGGTCAATTTGCTTATGCAGTAGTGCACGATTGTTATTCGTAAACGATTCAGTAATCGTTGGAATTAACGTTAAACCAAAAGCAGTAGCCAACGATACGGGAATCATCACAAGCTTTGGTACATACAAAAGCAACACAGAATACATATCCATTGTATATGATTGGTCGTTCCCCGAATTTAGCATTGCTCGGTTAAACGTAACGGTGTCAATATAATTATAAATAGGAATTGCTAGACCGACAAAAACAAATGGACCTGCATATCGAAAAACTTCTTTAAACATTTTTCCTAATGGAATAGATGATGTTTCAACAAGATTTTCCCTCATAGCTAAAAGTGTATGCTTCCGACGTAACCAGTATATAAACAAAACAATTAATCCGCCAATAGCACCAACAAAAGCTGCAAAAGTAGCATAGCCAACAGCTAAAACAAGCCCCCCATTTAGCACATTCATAATTAAGTATGTAGAAGCTAAAAGGAAAACAATTCTTACTAATTGCTCAACAACCTGTGAAACAGCTGTCGGCCCCATTGACTGGTGTCCTTGGAAAAATCCTCTAATTAAACTCATTAACGGAACAACAATAAGGGCAATGCTCACCATTCGGATAACAAGTGTTGCATCCTCAACCGTTATTCCATTAAGCTCATTTTCAGCAAGAGATACAATCGCAAATTGAGGTGCCAACAAATACATGATCGCAAAAGCAATAAACCCGGTTGCAAGCATCACTAAGATACCCGCTTTAAACATTCTCCTGCTTGTTTCATAGTCACCAACAGCATTATATTTTGATACAAATTTTGATACAGCAGCTGGGAAGCCTGCTGTGGCAATACTGAGGAATATCGTATACTGGGCATATCCAGTTTGGAATAGTCCTCCTCCATTCGTTCCAACCATCGCTGCAAATGGAATTAAATAGATCATTCCTAAGATTCTTGAAATATAGGTTCCTAACGTTAAGACAAACGTCCCTCTTAATAATTTATTTGACATAATCTCATTACTCACCATTCTTCTCTATGAAGATTCAACTTTTCTATTTTACCATAAACAAATACTTATACCATAAGATTGTATGTGTTCATAGTATTCTAAAAAAAGTTGCCAATATTATTTTTTACTTTCTACAGCTTTAGCTATAATATTAAAGCAGACCAAGAAATAAAGGTGTGAAAAATTAATGACATATGATGTAGTAGTAATTGGCGGAGGCCCTTCAGGATTGATGGCAGCAATTGCAGCTGGAGAAAAAAAGGCAAAGGTTCTCCTTTTAGATAAAGGAAACAAATTAGGCAGGAAATTAGCTATTTCAGGAGGTGGCCGTTGCAATGTGACAAATCGCCTTCCTATTGATGAAATTATCAAGCACATCCCCGGTAATGGCCGCTTCCTCTATAGCGCATTTTCTGAATTTAGTAATGAAGATATTATTAAATTCTTTGAAAATTTAGGAATTCAGTTAAAAGAAGAAGATCATGGTCGTATGTTTCCTGTCACAGACAAGGCACAATCAGTCGTCGATGCCTTAATTAGTGAGTTAAGAAGACTAAATGTTGAAGTCAGAACAAATGAACCTGTCAAAGATGTTCACTATAATGAAAAACAAGTACAAAGTGTTGAACTAGTTAGCGGTGAAAAGATTTTAACTAAATCTGTTGTGCTTGCTGTTGGCGGCAAAAGTGTTCCACACACCGGAAGTACAGGAGACGGATACGCATGGGCGGAAAAAGCAGGACATACAATTACAGAGCTCTTTTCAACTGAAGTACCCATTACTTCTAACGAACCCTTTATTAGGGAAAAAATTCTCCAAGGACTTTCACTTCGTGATGTTGCATTAAGTGTGTTAAATCCAAAGGGGAAAGCAATCATTACTCACAAAATGGACATGATCTTTACCCATTTTGGTATTTCAGGTCCTGCTGTACTTAGATGCAGTCAATATGTTGTAAAGGCAATGAAAAAATTCAAAACAAACGCGGTTACTGTCAGCATAGATGCCATACCTGAAAAAAATGAAGAACAGCTATTCCAAACAATCGTGAAGGATTTAAAAACAGATGCAAAAAAGGCAATCAAAAATGTTCTCAAAGGATTATTACCTGAACGGTATTTGTTATTTCTGCTAGAAAAAAATGAGATAGATCCACTTATTACTTATGATAATCTTTCAAATGAAAAGCTTCGCTTATTTGTGAAGGATTGCAAGCAATTCCAATTTCAGGTTCATGGGACTCTATCTATTGAAAAAGCCTTTGTAACCGGAGGGGGTGTTTCCGTAAAGGAAATCCACCCAAAAGAAATGGCATCTAAATGTAAAGAAGGCTTATACTTCTGTGGGGAAATTTTAGATATTCATGGTTATACTGGCGGATATAATATTACTTCCGCTTTAGTAACAGGTCGTTTAGCAGGAATAAATGCCTCTTTATACGCTAAAAATGACACTCAGAAATGATCAAATTGTCCTCTTCTATCTCTTTTTTCAATAATACTAGTTATAAACATAGATGATAGCAAATATAGTGTAGATAACTAGTATCTTTTAAAAAGGATGTGACAATCGATGTTAAAAGTTGCATTATTTGATGAAGAGCATGAAAAAGACTTAGAAGAAGAAATTAATGAATTTTTAGAGGACCTCGAGGAAAATCAGATAAGAGATATTAAATATAATGTCGCATTTTCAACTGATGAAGACGGCGAGCAGATTTATTGCTACTCAGCTCTCATTATCTACCATGAGAACTTATAAAAGGGCTTGCGTGTATACTCTGTCTACAAACTAAGTGCTTGCCCCTTGGACAAGCACTTTTTTATTTATGTACTTACAGCTGACTCTTAGGCTTTGTTTCACCTTTGTAATCAAGCATGCCGCCTACCATATTTACAACATCATAGCCTTTATCCTGTAAATAAGCACAAACATTTGCACTGCGTCCGCCTGAACGGCAAATAAAAATTGTTTCTTTATTCTTGTCTAAAGCATCCAACTGTTCAGGAATATCATTCATGCGAATATGACGTGCTTGCGGAATCATCCCAGCTTCTACTTCTTCATCCTCACGTACATCAATTAATTCAATATCCTCTCCATTTTCTAACTTACGTTGTACTTCTTCTGGAGTAATTTCTTTCATTTCGTACATATTGTACACCCTTTCAGTTTTAATAGTTGCATTATAACAAAATGATGATAGATGGTGCTAGTTTGGGAAGCTAGTGGCAATAAGTTTCTTCCATAAACATGTAATATTAACCACTACCTTTTATGTTCGGACCATCATAGAATACTTATCAACCATTTTTTCGTATATCCTCCACTATAACAATTTTTACCTGCCATTATTTTATATTTCCAACCAATAAAAACCGACTCATTTTTTCAGAGTCGGTTTTTTACATAGATTAATTTGCAACTATATTCACTAGCTTGCCTGGCACAGCAATCACTTTGCGAATCGTTTTTCCTTCGATTTGTTCTTTAACACGATCATCTTCTAGAGCAATTTGTTCTAGCTGATCTTTTGTTACGTCTTTTGCCACTAAAAGTTTTGCACGAACTTTTCCGTTTACTTGTACAACGATTTCTACTTCGTTTTCAACAAGTTTTGCTTCATCGAATGTCGGCCAAGCTTCATAAGAAATCGTTGTTTCGTGACCTAGCTTACTCCAAAGCTCTTCCGCCAAGTGTGGAGCAATCGGAGATAACAATTTCACAAAGCCTTCTACATACTCTTTTGGCAGGACAGTTGCTTTGTATGCTTCGTTAATGAACACCATCAATTGGGAAATTGCTGTATTAAAGCGTAAGCCTTCAAAGTCTTCAGTCACTTTCTTAACAGTTTGGTGGTACACTCGTTCAAGCGAATCACTTGATTCATCGACTACCTTTGGACTTACTTCTCCATTATCCTCAATAAATAAGCGCCAAACACGATCTAAGAATCGTCTTGCACCATCAAGACCAGTTGTTGACCATGCAATTGAAGCTTCTAAAGGTCCCATGAACATTTCATATAAACGAAGTGTATCAGCACCATGTGAGTCAACAATCTCATCAGGATTAACCACATTCCCTTTTGATTTACTCATTTTTTCATTGTTCTCCCCAAGAATCATTCCTTGGTTAAATAATTTTTGGAATGGTTCTTTAGTTGGAACGACACCAATATCATATAAGAATTTATGCCAGAAACGAGCATATAGCAAATGAAGAACTGCATGCTCTGCTCCACCGATATAAATATCCACAGGTAGCCATTGCTTTAATTTTGCATCATCAGCTAATGCTTCACTATTTTTGGGATCGATGTAGCGTAAATAGTACCAGCAGCTTCCAGCCCATTGTGGCATTGTGTTGGTTTCACGGCGACCTTTTTTACCTGTTTCAGGATCAACAACATTAACGAAATCCTCAATATTCGCAAGCGGTGATTCACCTGTTCCAGATGGTTTAATTTCAGTTGTTTTTGGTAAAACAAGTGGAAGCTCTTCCTCAGGAACTGCTGACATTGTGCCATCTTCCCAATGAATGATTGGAATTGGCTCACCCCAATAACGTTGGCGGCTGAATAACCAATCACGAAGACGGTACGTTACCTTCTTTTCACCTTTATTGTTTTCTTCAAGCCATGCAATTGCTTTTTCAATTGCTTCTTGCTTTCCTAGACCGTTTAAGAAATCGGAGTTTACATGCTCCCCGTCACCTGTGTATGCTTCTTTTGTTACGTCCCCGCCACTAACTACTTCTTTAATAGGAAGATTAAACTTTACAGCAAATTCATAGTCACGCTCATCATGGGCAGGTACAGCCATAATGGCACCAGTACCGTAAGTGACAAGAACATAATCGGCAATCCAGATTGGCATTTTCTCTCCGTTTACTGGATTGATCGCATATGCCCCAGTAAATACTCCTGTCTTTTCTTTTGAAAGCTCTGTACGCTCTAAATCACTTTTATGTTTTACTTGATCAATATAAGCTTCTACTGCATCCTTTTGATCAGGTGTTGTGATCTTTTCAATCAAGTTGTGCTCAGGTGCTAATACTGCATAAGTTGCACCAAATAATGTATCAGGACGAGTTGTGAAAACTGTGAATGTTTCATCATGACCGTCAATTTCGAAGTTTACATGTGCACCTTCAGAGCGGCCGATCCAGTTACGTTGCATATCTTTTATGCTTTCCGGCCAATCTACTTCATCTAAATCCTCTAATAAACGATCAGCATAAGCTGTAATTTTTAACATCCATTGCTTCATTGGACGACGTTCAACAGGGTGTCCTCCACGCTCACTTTTCCCATCAATTACCTCTTCATTAGCTAATACTGTTCCTAACGCCGGGCACCAGTTTACAGGCACTTCATCTACATAAGCTAGTCCTTTTTTATATAGCTGCAGGAAGATCCATTGTGTCCATTTATAATAATCTGGATCTGTTGTATTCACTTCACGGTCCCAATCATAAGAAAATCCAAGAGCTTGAATTTGTCTTCTGAAGTTATCGATATTTTGTTTGGTGAATTCTGCTGGGTCATTTCCTGTATCAAGGGCATATTGCTCAGCTGGTAAGCCAAATGCATCCCATCCCATTGGATGAAGAACATTGTACCCTTGCATGCGCTTCATACGAGATAAAATATCAGTAGCAGTATATCCTTCAGGGTGACCTACATGCAGACCTGCACCAGATGGATATGGAAACATGTCAAGCGCATAAAACTTTGGCTTGTTTGTATCCTCTGTTGTTTTAAACGTTTTGTTATGTAGCCAATAATCTTGCCATTTTTTCTCAATCTCTTGATGATTGAAACTCATCTGATTTTTCCTCCTTAAATCTCATTCTTTTACTTTATATATATTAAACCGGTTGAACGGGTCAAAGCTATTTACAAGCGCAGGCGCCTTGGTTAGCCTATGGCAAATAAGACGCCACTGAATAGAAGGTGTTTTTTACCTTCTATTCAGTAGTGGCTTATGGCCTCGAGGCAGTTACAAACGCGACGTCCTGTCGCTGTAACTGCACTTGTACATCCTGTGCATCGGGGCTAGGCGCTGGAGCTAGATACCTATTAATATAAACGAAAAAACCCCACATCCCAAACAGGGACGAGAGGCTTAATTCCCGTGGTACCACCCAACTTTGGCATAGCGTTATTATGCCCACTTTGACATCCGTAACGTGGATAGACGACAAATATTACTTAACCATAAATGGTGTTCACATTTGTAACTCAAAGGCGAGTTCATTAGCAAAAATCGATTGACTCACACCACCCGTCAACTCTCTGAACACATTTTTACTAAATACTATTCCTTTTCACCGTTCATTTCCTATACATATTAAGCTTATTTTATATAAATTTGTCGGGATATGCAAGTAGTCGGTTGCGGAGCTGAAAAAAGAGGTCAGTTTCATCTTGAAACCAACCCCTTTTTCTTATTGAACTGTATACCCTCCATCTAATACGACAGCCTGCCCTGTTACTCCTTTTGCTTTTTCACTTGCTAAGAAAATAGCGTAATCAGCTACTTCTTTAGGAGCAAGCAATCGTCTTTGAGGAATGAGGGGATACAATACTTCCTCTAGCACATCCTCTAAAGGTACATGTCTTGTATTTGCCAAATCTTGAAGCTGGTTTCTAACAAGGGGGGTGTCAACATATCCAGGACATAAGGCGTTCACTGTAATTCCATGAGATGCTCCTTCTAATGCCGCAACCTTTGTTAAACCGATGACACCATGCTTTGCACTATTATAGGCAGCTTTTCCTGCAAAGCCAATTAATCCGTTAATAGAAGCAATATTTAGGATTCTTCCAAACTGTTGCTTTTTCATGATTGGAAAAACATGTTTAGTGCAAACAAAAGGTGCTACAAGCATCACCTTTACGAGTTGCTCATATTTTTCAGTTGGAAAATCTTCAATATGCGCAACATATTGGAGTCCTGCATTGTTAATTAATGTATCTATTCTGCCAAATCTTGCTTCTGTTTCTTTGACGACTTCGATTATATTTTGTTCGTTTGTAACATCACAAGTTAAACCAACTACATCTAACCCTTCCTTTTGCAAGTGCTTTGTACTTGCAAGAACCTGATCCGCATTTACATCTGTCAATACAACCTGTGCTCTTTCTTTAGCGAAGGCCTTTGCCAGTTCAAAGCCTATCCCTCGGGCAGCTCCTGTTAATAACACAACTTGAGCCTGAACCATTTCAACCACCCTCCGTTCCTATATTCCTAGTCCGAATGAGAATAAAATGATAGCTAGAATGACTCCTAAAAGCGGAACAATGACGGTTAATGCACCAACTGGATTATAGGCATCTTTATGGGATTCTCCACAAATCCCACGAATGGTCGTCACAACATAGCCATTATGCGGTAGCGAATCAAGTGCTCCTGATGAAATCGAAACAACGCGGTGTAACGCTTCAGTATTAACCCCCATATCCATATAATGCGGTGCTAATAACGGAAGAGCAATCGCCTGACCTCCAGAGGCTGACCCTGTCATACCAGCTATCACACTAACAGCAATTGCACCCCCAATTAGAGGACTACCTGGGATACTTGTCATCGCATTTACAGCTGTTTCAAATGCAGGTACTGCTTTGGCTACACCACCGAAACCAACAACAGCTGCCGTATTACCTAAAGCAATTAATGCTCCTAGAGTTCCATCCGATACAGCACTCCAAAATGATTTAAAATAATGACGATTTAATAAATACGTTGCAATAACGCCACCTAATAACGCGATAATAAGAGCGGATTGCTGTAAAGAGTCATGAAAAGCAAATGAAATAATTAAGACAACAAGTAATGGAATTAACCCAAATAGAGGATTAGGCAATTCCTTGTTCTCATTAACAGGATCATTCTCCCTTGCCACAAATTTCTCACCATTTGCTACCGCTTTTGTAATCATTCTGCGTAACCACCAATACCCAAAGACGATCATAAACACAGCGACAATTAAACTTACTTCCCAGCCTGCGTATGGAGATGTTCCAAGATATTCAATCGGGATCCAGTTCTGAATTTCTGGTGAACCTGCTGATGTCATGGTGAAGGTAACAGAACCAAAGGCTAGGGCAGCCGGAATAAATCGACGTGGCAAGTTTGCTTCTCTAAACAAACTAACCGCCATTGGGTAGACAGAAAAAGCCACTACGAATAAGCTGACACCACCATATGTTAATACCGCACAAGCGATAACAATAGCAAGTACAGCTCTTTTCATCCCAATCTTACTAACAATCCATTTTGAAACACTATCTGCTGCACCACTATCTTCCATGACCTTTCCAAAAATTGCACCTAATAGGAACATAAGATACCATGAAGCAATAAAGCCGGAAAATCCTGTCATATAATTGCCTACAAAATTAGCTTCACCTTCTCCAACTAATTGCGGAAATAAAGGAAGTCCACTTAATATCGCAACAAATAAAGCACATAATGGACCTGCTACTAATAAATTCATACCCTTCATTGTTAAATAAATTAAAAGTGCTAAACCACCGACTAGCCCGATCATGCTTAACATTTCATTTCCCCCTTTGTTTGACCAAAATAAAATGATGCAGATGAAGGTATTTTGACATTTTCACAAACTAGTAAAAACTAGGTTCAGTTGTTTGTATCGTTTGATAAGGACGAATTCCTAAAACCCATTCTCTAATCGCAAGACAACATGTTTCTCTGTTTAAATATAATTAGCCTCCGAAACCACCCACTCAGTAACCGCTTTCATTAATCTGTTTTTCACGTCTAGATATCTTATCACGAATATTTGCTTTACTCATTGCTCTTTTCGCACTGTCAACCGCTCAATTCTCTATTCTTGTGTCCTATCAATTAAGTACTGCACAAAACAGCTTCTATCTTCTTCCCCCTTTCAGCTTTACACATATAAAAGCAAAAAGTGTGCCAAAACAATTAATGTACTAAGACGGGATCAGAATTTTTCACTAATTAGCCACATTCGCTTATAGAGACACTCATTTTCCACTTAACCAATTTGTTCACAGTTCAGGTGAATCATTCCACTTTTTCGGAAACTAAATCGTTACATTAGACTTGTCCATCTAATTGACGTATCTATATCACAACAAAAAAACAACAGTCCATGTTTATGGACTGCATTCCAAAATTCTGGACTATTCATTTAGTCCATATTTTTGAATTTTCTCATACATACTCGATTTGCTAATCCCTAATTCTTTTGCTGCCTTTCTTTTGTCACCAGCATGTTTTTTTATTGTTCGTAAGAGAATGTTTTTTTCCGCTTCATGTAACATCTCCTTTAATGAGTTAGCTTTCATATCGGAGTGATAAAGAGATGGATTTTTTATATATTCAGGGATTGCCTCGAGTGTGATAACATCTGTTTTGGCTAGATGGATGGCTGCTTCAATAATATTTTCTAATTCTCGAATATTGCCTTGCCAATGATATTGATGGAATGTTTCCATTACGTCTTCATGAATCATAGAAATTCTTTTACCTGTTCTTAAGGAAACCTTTTTAATAAAAAAACGGACTAGTGTTTCTAAATCTTCCATCCGTTCCCTTAAAGGCGGGATCGACAACGGAATAACACTAATTCGATAATAGAGGTCACTTCTAAAATCATTCGTTTTCATGAGTTCCTCTAGGGGTCTGTTTGTAGCTGTTATGACTCGGACATCCAAAGGAAGTGTTTTTGTTGATCCTATTGGTTCGACCTCTTTTTCTTGAAGGACACGCAGTAGTTTCACTTGCATATGGAGGCTCATATCTCCAATTTCATCTAAAAAAATGGTTCCGCCATTTGCTTGTTGAAACTTTCCCTTCTTCCCACCTTTTTTAGCCCCTGTAAAAGCACCATCTTCATACCCAAATAATTCGGACTCAAGTAATTGCTCAGGTATAGCCCCACAGTTAACTTTAACAAATGGTCCTTCACTTCGATGACTTAACAGATGAATGCTGTGTGCGAACAATTCCTTTCCAGTTCCACTTTCACCTCTAATTAATACTGAGCTGTCTGTTGCAGCGATCGATTTGACTTTCTCCTTTAATTCAGCCATGATAACAGAATTTGAATGAATATCATTTAATGTGTATTTCGCTCCTGTAACATCCTGCTGGTCAATAAATGACTGAATGGAAGATAGATGGTGACGAACATGAGAGTTCATCTCGCTCCATTCCTTTGTATCACGAAACATGACTGTTCCAAATGCACCAACTACTTTATCATCCGCAAAGATTGGAATACGGTTAGCAATCATATAGTTTCCACGAATATATTGGAGATCAGCTATTTCTTCCTCGCCGGTTTTCACAACGATATGCATCCGTGTATTTTCAATCACTTCTGTAACATGCTTTCCAATGACTTCCTCTTTTGTTACTTCACAAAACCGGCAATAGTTTTCATTCATGTAAATAATCTTTCCATCAGCATCCACAATAACGATCCAAACGTAAGCGTTTTCTATAACGGTCTCAAAAATTTCTTTGGCATATGGAAAACGATGATTTAACATAGTACCTTCCCCTAGCAAATGTTTTCTTTTATCGTATCACACTGTTTATATGGATAGTTTTTAAATTTGCTTTTCGAAAAAAGGAGCAGAAGGTGCGAGACTCCTGTGGGAGCAGCGGGACAGGTGAGATCCCACAGGCGCAGCTTACGAGGAAGCTCACCGCACGCCCCCCCCCCGGAAAGCGAGCATCCTGTAGCTCCAATCAACCTTGTCTAACACTTATTTCAAAGTAACAAAGTTTGCGACAAAAGCATAAGGAAAAAGAGTCTTAGACCCCGACGGCGTCGGAAGTCTTAGACCCTTTGTTGTTTACCTCAGCATTCAGCTTTTTATCATATACAATGGTTGTAAAGATCCCTACTATTAATAGACTAATGATAATCATGAAAAGCAGATTCATATTGTAGTAATCAACAACCATTCCTCCAAGGAGAGGACCAATCATTTTTCCTCCTGTGGCTGTGCTATTAACAAAACCTTGGTAAAAGCCTTGTCTTCCTTCAGGTGCTAAATCATTTGCAATTGTTGGCACTGCTGGCCAAACTAACATTTCGCCGATCGTCAAAATGACCATAGCTACGAGAAAAGCGGTAAATTGCTCTGCATACGATGCAACCACAAACGAAATGATAAACACGATAAAGCCTAAAACCATTTGCTTTTTTAATGTTTTTGCAAAATACTTTACAAATAGAGAAATAAGCGGTTGACCTAATACAATTAACACACCATTTATCGTCCAGAGTAAACTGTATTGACTTAGGGATATATTTAAGGTTTGAGTATGTGACGAAATGGTGGAGGGCCATTGAACATAACCTACCCAACAGAGTAAATAACCTACACATAAAATGACTAAAGCCGCAAACTTATCACGATTTTTAATCGTTGGATTCTGGTCTAATATCGATGCTTGTTTTACAGTTGAACCATTGATATTTCGATACCCGAAGAATGCAAGCAAGAAAAATACAGCGTAAAGAGCTGCGTTAGCAATAAATATATACTCAAACGAGATCGAAGCAACGATTCCTCCTAAGGAAGCCCCTGCTGCTACACCTACGTTTTGTGCAACATAAATAGCATTAAATGCTTTTCTACCACCTTCTGGCCAAACCGTTCCAGCTAATGCATATGTAGCAGGGAAAACAATGCCTGACCCCAATCCGATAAAGATTAAGAGATACATATAGACAGGCCAATTATGATTAAACATAAGAGCCACTACTGAAACCAATGTAATTACAATTCCTAATAGGATGGATTTATATCCACCAATCTTATCAAATAATACTCCGCCAATAAGATTCCCTACTACACTTGCCGCTGCATTTAACATGAGGACAATTCCAGCAACTGTCAAAGACTTACCCAGATGATCATGAATATAAATCGTATTTAACGGCCATAAAAAAGAAGCCCCTGTTACATTGATCATCATTCCAATCACAAGCAACCAAAGAGAACGTGGCATAAATCCTCCTCCTTCACATATTTTTTCACGACGACAGTCGTAAATAATTCCTCAGAGAATTTTAGCCCCTTTTTCCTTGTTTTGCAATGAAGAAATGCCCTAATTTCTAATGTTATAATAGTGAGAAAATATAGATTTTTCTACTAATCCAAAAGTCTGTACATTAATACATCATTTACATATTTTCCCTCGATAAAAAACTCATTGATCAGTCTGCCTTGCTCAAGAAAACCACATTTTTGATAAAAACGTATTGCTCCTTTATTCGTTTCAAGTACACGTAGAGATAGTTTTTTTATCCCCTTTTCTTTAAAGATTTCTTCCGCACTTTTAAGCAATCTCTTTCCAATTCCCATTCCTTGAAAGGGCAGGTCTACAGCAATATCTATTTCTAGGACATGTTGATTTGTTTCTAATGGTGTTGGTGAATGGTAGCCAAGATAACCGGCGACTTTTCCATTAACTAATGCAACCAGTTTGCTTCCCTCTGGATTCTTTTGTTTATATTCACTTACTGAACTCCACTTAATAACTGCAGGTGTTGCCGCTGTATTCCATACTCGATTATCTAACGCTAATAGTTGTTCAATATCTCTTTCTTTTGAAAACCTCACTACGATTGTCATTGCATTACCTCCTGTCTGTTCTGTTCCCTTTATAACATACCAACTTCCATTAATTTTTCAAATATTTTTCACGAAAGCAAAAAGGGCCAATTTGGCCCTTTATATTACTCGTTCTCTACTCTTTGTTTTGATTTAATTGGTTGCCCTTTTTTGGCATTTTTTGCTTTAGTTTGAATAACCGGATCATAATCCTGACCAAATTCTAAATCATTACTATTGATACCATTTTTGGTTTTTTGCTCAGGATTGTTTTGTTTAGAACGCTTCTTCATCGTTCTGCATCTCCTTTTAAAATCATTTCATTTTGTAATTGTTGAAGCTGCAGTCTCATACGGTAAAGTTGATCTTGCTGTTGGTCATTCGCACTAAGAGAAAGATGGTTAATGTCATTTACTGCATTTTCTAATCCTTGCAGTGCTTTTGTATATTCAGATGCATTATAGTGCTCTTGTTGTGAACCAGTTTTATATTGCTCTCGAGCATATTCAATTGCTTCCGTACAGCGCTGTAAATATTCGTTAACGGATTGTCTTGTTGCCATATTTCTCTCCTCCAAACGATATGAAGTCAATAAAGCTTCATCGGTTCTATTATTTGCAATCTTATATCAAAGTTTGTATTTAAATTATTGGTAAGTCTTGAACCAATCTGTCTTTCTTTTAACTGACATGGTAAAATGTTTAGATGGAAAATTTGGACTGATGATACAAGGAGGTATCTAACTTGAAACAATCCTCTGTATTCGAATACGCATTAGATAATAAGCGATATCATACATGGAACTATCATTTACGTCATCATTTTGGTCATAAAGTGTTTAAAGTTGCATTAGATGGAGGGTTTGATTGCCCAAATCGTGATGGCACTGTTGCCCATGGCGGATGTACATTTTGCAGTGCAGCAGGATCTGGTGATTTTGCTGGAAATCGAGCTGATGATCTCGTTACTCAATTTCATACGATTAAACAAAAAATGCATCAAAAATGGAAAGATGGAAAATATATGGCTTACTTTCAAGCCTATACAAACACACATGCCCCGGTTGAAGTGTTAAAAGAAAAATTTGAATCAGTTTTAAACCAAGAAGGCGTTGTCGGCCTATCAATTGCAACTCGCCCCGATTGCCTTCCTGATGATGTAGTTGAATATTTAGCTGAATTAAATCAACGTACGTACTTATGGGTTGAACTTGGTCTCCAAACCGTACACGAGCGAACAGCACTTCTAATCAATCGCGCACATGACTTTCAATGCTATGTAGACGGTGTGGAAAAATTACGAAATCATAATATTCGCGTGTGTTCTCATATTATTAACGGATTACCCTTAGAAAATTACGATATGATGATGGAAACGGCAAGAGCTGTTGCCCAATTAGATGTTCAAGGCATAAAAATTCACCTTTTACACTTGTTAAAAGGGACACCAATGGTGAAGCAATACGAAAAGGGAAAACTAGAATTTCTATCACAAGAGGAATATGTGAAGCTCGTATGTGATCAATTAGAAATCATCCCTCCCGAAATGATTGTCCATCGAATTACAGGTGATGGTCCAATTGATCTTATGATAGGACCTATGTGGAGTGTTAATAAATGGGATGTATTAAATTCAATTGACGCGGAATTAAAACAACGCGACAGTTATCAAGGAAAGTTCTACCATAAAACGGAGGTAAAATGATATGAAGCTTCAACGAATTTTACCATTCGCAAAGCAACTATTAGAAACATCTGTTTCTAAGGGAGATATTGTTGTGGATGCCACAATTGGAAATGGACATGACACTGTTTTCCTGGCTAAGTTAGTTGGTAAAAAAGGAAAAGTGTATGGATTTGATATACAGGAGCAAGCAATCATCAACACTCAAAATCGATTAATGACAGAAAATCTCTTAGAACAAGTTACCCTCGTCCAACAAGGGCATCAACATATTCAATCTGTCATAGCTGATGAACATAAAGGAACCATTGCAGCTGCTGTGTTTAATCTTGGCTATTTACCAGGGGGAGATCAATCCATTGTGACTGTTCCTGATACGACCATTTCAGCCATCCAGCAATTGTTAGAGATTATGAAACCTGAAGGATTGATTGTGATTGTAATTTACCACGGGCATGAGGAAGGACAGGTTGAACGAGATGTATTAATGAATTTTGTTAAAACAATTGATCCACGTCATGCCCAAGTTTTGCAGTATCAATTTATTAACAAGAACAACAACCCACCTTATATTGTAGCGATTGAGAAATGTTAAGAGTCCTCCAGGAAAAACATAAGAGTGCGAAGCATTCGGCGACATGCATAAGGCGAGTAGGAATAGAAGGTGTTCTTTACCTTTTATTCCTACTTAACTAAACCCTAGAGACAAGTTTTTAACGTGACGTCGCCATAACTGCACTAGTGCGTCTGTACTTCGCCGATGGCACATGGAGCAAAGAGTGCCCCTTTATTTCACATTGCCTTTTGCGGGCTTTTTTTCCATGAAAACTTTTGAAATGCACGGTAAGCTCTTCCGTTAAAATAAAAGAAAAAGCTGGTCATACCTCCTAATTTTATTAACCTTTTTGCAAGCTTATTGAGTTCTTTATGTGTTGCAACTTTATCATCTGATAAATAAACCCCTAATAACCCCCGGTTAATTAGTTTATGAAAATTTTCGTGTGGGATACCACTTAACTGTGAATCTGCTTGTTGAACAAAATGCTCTAATCTTTCCATCATTGCTGCTTCTGAATCATAGTAACTGCAAAAATTTAAATCTCCGCCCAACTCATCTTCCTCTTGATCAATTAGATAATCGAGTAAAATATGAAGGCCTTGTATATATGGAAAATAGCTGTCTCTAATTTGTAATGCTTGTTTTTCCTCAAAGTTCTCTTGAAAAGCATAGGCCACCAAACAAAAGATCCCAAGTGTTGACCCTGTACATGCTGAAAATTCATACCACTCCATCTTTGGTACTTTGTTTTTATGACTCTCAAACCAATTCTCAAGCCTTGGTACTCGCTCATCTTTTTTCACATGCTTATGTACTTGCAGATCACAATAATAGCTTGAAAGCTCTAGTAAATGTTTAGATATCATCGGATAATGTTCTAAGTCAGAAAGGACATTTTGACATGTTTGAACTAAACAATGTAAATATCCTCCATCATCTTGGTCTTCTCTATATTTGTAATAATCCTTACACGGAGCACCACATGTTAATGCATCAAGCATGGATTGGTGCAGCATACGAAAATCAACCGGATCTAATGATGTACTTCGATCACAAAGATTGTCTAAATAATCACTTATTGTTTGGTAGGCAACAATAAACTCAATACATTGTTGTTTATGCGGCCCTGAAATCATAGCCAATATAGCTCCACCTTCACAATGGAATTCTTTATCTTGAATACTATTCAAGGCTTGAATACGTAATTCCTTATTTGGAATTTTTTCAGCTTGGGCCTTCCATTGTCCAATATAAAAATGAACAATTGGGAAGATCTCTCTATACACTTTCGTCATTAACCGTAACGGATGCTGTGGTACTGTCAAAGGGGGTGTCACCTCTTGTGTCTATTTTTAAAAGTTTGCACTGCCACTTTAAATAAAGTGACAAAATCAACAATATGCTTTAGAAACTAAATAGCAGATTCAGAATGAGCATCAAAAAAACGTTTGGCTGTTTCAAATACTTGTTCTCTTTCCGGCTCGTTAAAGATTTCATGATAAAGCCCTTTCCATTCTTTATAATTTTTCTCCAATAAATCCACTTTGTTAAACCACTCTTTCACAAGTGATTTATCTACAATTTTATCTTCTCCACCTTGCATAAGAAGAAGAGGAACTTCTTGAAATTTGCCAACTTGTTTTTGTGCTTCTTCCATCGCCTTTATTAATTCACGATACCATCTTACCGAAACCTTTGTCACATATAAAGAATCATTTTCATCGAGATCCTGAACAGATTTATTACGAGTTGCTATATTTACACTTAATTTTGAGTCAACTTTAAATGACGGTGCTATAAAATTTAACCCCCGAGAGGCTAACTCTAATGCTTTATTTGGCTTAAACAAAATCCCTAAACAAGGAGATGATAAGATAACAGCTTTTATTTCATGATGTTTTTCTTGAAGCGCCCTAATAACAACTAAACCGCCCATGCTATGTCCTAATAAAAATAAAGGCACCCCAAACTTTTTCGCTTCTGTTATCCATTGATTTACTTCTGTTATATATTCGTCAAATGATAAGATATGTCCTCTTCTTCTTGTTGATGTTCCTTGACCAGGTAAATCTCCCATGACAACATGGTAGCCTGACAAGCGCCACATTTCTACTAACCATTTGTAACGTCCGTGATGTTCTGCAGCCCCATGGATGATGACAATAACACCTTTTACCGGCTCAATTTCAGCTTCCCATTTCCACATTGCATTACCTTCTTTCACTTTCTTCTTTGTCTATGGTTATAATAAAATAGAGGAAAAGTATATTCTTTCCATATGAAAGGAATGAAAAACATGATCTATCCTTATAAAGAAAAAATTCCTAAAATCTCTGATTCAGCTTTTATTGCTGACTACGTTACAATTACTGGTGATGTTGAAATTGGAGATGAATCCAGCATCTGGTTTCAAACCGTGATTCGCGGTGATGTCTCCCCTACTATTATTGGAAAACGAGTAAATGTTCAAGATTTGTGCTGTTTACATCAAAGTCCTAACAAACCCCTTATTCTTGAGGATGATGTTACTGTTGGACATAGTGTTATCTTACATAGTTCAATTATTCGCCAAAAGGCATTAATTGGAATGGGGTCCGTCATTCTGGATGGTGCAGAGATTGGTGAAGGTGCATTTATTGGAGCTGGAAGTCTAGTCCCTCCCGGAAAAAAAATTCCTCCTAACACACTTGCACTTGGACGGCCTGCAAAGGTTGTAAGGACATTAACACCAGAAGATATAAAAGACATGGATAGAATTCGTCGTGAATATGTTGAAAAAGGACAGTATTACAAATCACTTCAATCAGAACAATCACAAAATATCTAGATTGATCTTAATGAGTAAGGAATATAATAATCTGTGTCAATTCCTTACTCTTTTACTTTAATGGTACCATCCCCTTATCCTGCTTACCACACTTCTACAAACAACTCATACTTTTTTTACTAAACAAATTGCCATTTCCGATCAATATTTATTTACATTTTCAGGAGCAATCGTTAATTTTGTGAATATTATGTGAAGGAATTTTTTACAATATCTTATTATTAACTAAATATTTCTCTACTAAAATAATAGAAAAGGGGTAAATAAAGGAGCGTACAAATGAAAACAAAGCTTATGTCCAACATGTATAATTTCGAATGCAAGCTGTTTCGAAGTGTTAATCGTCACTTCGATCAAAAAATGTTGAATTTCTATTTTCGAAACATTACCCACTTAGGTGGAGCTGTCTCAACAATAGCTGTCTGTTTATTTCTCATTTTTTTCACAAACGATCTTTTACAAATCATTGGAATAACCAGTGCTGTATCCCTTCTTTTCAGCCATCTGCCAGTTGCACTAGTGAAAAAGTTATATCCAAGAAAACGACCTTATCTTGCACTTATTGAAACAAAGGTACCTGCCAATCCTTTAGAAGATCACTCTTTTCCTTCTGGGCATACAACAGCAATCTTTTCTGTTATCATTCCATTTATTTTATTTATGCCTCAGCTAACCATGATCCTTTTGCCATTAGCTATTAGTGTAGGCCTTTCAAGAATGTATCTAGGATTGCACTATCCTTCTGATGTGTTAGCAGGCGGCTTATTAGGATGTTCAATTGGATTTCTTTGTTACACAATCATGACAAGGTTCTTTTTCCTGTCTTCGTTATAGTGACGAGCAAAACAAAAATAGTGCCTCATTTTAGGTACCTTTCATTTATTTTGTAACTGGAGGGATTGCATTGAGAATAGCTATTTTCACAGATACTTTTGCACCTGATGTTAACGGAGTTGCAAGAACCTTAAAACGCTTTACAGATTATCTTGAAAAGAATGGCTATGAATATAGGGTTTTTGCGCCTGTTAGCACAAAGGAAAGCATGTTTTCAAGCCATATCCACCGTTTCACAAGTTTACCATTTTTTCTTTATCCCGAATGCAGGTTGGCTCTGCCAAACATGCTACAGGTTAAAGCTGAGCTTCAACGGTTCAAACCAGATTTAGTTCATGTTGCAACTCCATTTAATGTTGGGCTTTGCGGTTTACATTATGCCAAAAAGCTCGGAATTCCAATAGTTGGATCTTATCATACAGACTTTGACCAATATTTAGAGTATTATGATTTTCAATTTTTATCGAAAGTATTATGGAAATATATGCACTGGTTCCATAAACCACTAAGAAAGATATTTGTTCCATCAAACGAAACATTGGAACAATTAAAACGAAAAGGATTTTCAAATCTTCGTATTTGGGGCAGAGGTGTGGATTGCCATTTATTTCATCCAAACTACAATCATGAAGAAATCCGTAAAAAATACCAGATAAAAGAAAAATATATCCTTTCGTATGTAGGAAGACTTGCACCAGAAAAAGATATCCAAACATTAATGAATGTCACAAAGGAACTTCCTAAGCACATTCAAAAAGATGTTCACTGGTTAATTGTTGGAGACGGACCTTCGAAAGAGGAGATGCAAAAAAACGCTCAAAGCAATATGACATTCGCCGGATATTTAAACGGTATCGAGCTTGCCAAAATTTATTCTTGTTCTGATTTATTTGTTTTCCCATCTCCGACTGAAACATTTGGAAATGTTGTTATAGAAGCATTGGCTTCTGGTACACCTGTTATTGGCGCAAACTCAGGGGGAGTAAAAAATATTATTAAACCGTTAGAAACCGGATTTTTATGTGAACCTAAAAATACAAATCAATTTATTCAAGCTATTATTCATTTATTAGAAGATTATTCTTTACGTAACAAAATGGGGAAAGCTGCTCGTGAATATGCCCTAACTCAAACATGGAATCATATTTTTGAAGGTTTATTAATGGAATATGAAGATGCATTAATAGATGAAAAACATGCACGTTATGCCTAAACCAATGAGGAGCCTTTTCGGCTCCTCATTGTTGTCTACTCTTCATTTGCAGCTTCTTCATGATGATGATGAATTGTTTCACTTTCCTCATCATGCTGTGATGGTTCAACACTATCACCTACTTGAATTTCAATTGAAGGCATAATATGATAACCTTCAGCATTAGTGTGAGCAGTGACCTGATAATGACCATCTGACTCAAATGTATAATCAATCGCATATTTTCCTTCTTCTATCAAATTAGCTGTGATTTTTTCTGATACTTCATCATGGTTGATTTCAAACACAACTTCAGCATTATCGACAAATTCTTTTCCGTATGTAACCATTGCTAAAATCGTTTCTTCCTGACCTTTATCAACATGTTCGTTTGCCTTAATTTGAACTTCTGGAGCTATCACCTCATCATCAGCATCATCATGCTGCATCTGATGGTCTGACTCATGAGCATTGGACTGATTTTGACAACCACTCATAGAGATTCCTATAACCAAAGACATTCCTATAAGAAAAGCTTTCATTTGCATCCTCCTGCATTTTACCTTTAATACATTAACTATACCACTGACTTCAGCAATAAAATGAATAAAACAATTGCATTTCTATGAACAAACCGGACCTTATTAATATACATGATTGAAGAAAAATATTCCAAATCCCATACAGATTTTCTTTTTTTATCATCCATAAAATCTTATGCTTCCAGCATGGTACAAAAAAAGAATGACCAGAAAAAGGCCATTCTTTTTATATTTTTACTGAAGTGCAGCTTTGCTAAGCGCTTCTGCTTTATCTGTTCTTTCCCATGGTAGATCTAAGTCATTGCGACCAAAATGTCCGTATGCAGCAGTTTGCTTATAAATCGGACGTCTTAAATCAAGCATTTTAATGATTCCAGCTGGACGCAGATCAAAGTTGTTGCGAACAACCTCTACTAATACATCCTCAGAAACCTTTCCTGTTCCAAACGTATCAATTGAGATTGAAACAGGTTGTGCTACACCAATTGCATAAGCTAATTGAACTTCACACTTTTCAGCTAGTCCTGCTGCTACAATATTTTTTGCTACATAACGAGCGGCATATGCTGCAGAACGGTCAACTTTTGTTGCATCTTTACCAGAGAATGCTCCGCCACCGTGACGTGCATATCCACCGTATGTATCAACGATGATTTTACGTCCAGTTAAACCTGCATCACCTTGTGGCCCTCCAATAACGAAACGGCCAGTTGGATTAATAAAATATTTTGTATTTTCATCAATTAATTCTTTAGGAACAACAGGGTTAATTACATATTCTTTTACATTACGTTGAATTTGTTCTAACGTAATCTCAGGATGATGTTGAGTAGAAATAACAATTGTATCAATACGAACTGGTTTATTATTTTCATCATATTCAACTGTTACTTGAGTTTTACCGTCTGGACGTAGGTAAGGAAGAATTTCTTCTTTACGTACCTCTGTTAAACGGCGAGATAGTTTATGTGCTAAAGAAATTGGCAGCGGCATTAATTCCTTTGTCTCATTACATGCAAAACCAAACATTAATCCTTGGTCTCCTGCACCAATAGCTTCAATTTCTTCGTCAGACATTTGGCCTTCACGTGCTTCAAGTGCTTGGTCAACGCCCATTGCAATATCTGCTGATTGCTCGTCAATAGAAGTTAAAACCGCACATGTTTCTGCATCAAAGCCATACTTTGCGCGAGTGTATCCGATATCTTTAATTGTTTCACGAACAATTTTAGGAATATCAACATACGTACTTGTTGTAATTTCTCCCGCTACTAACACTAATCCAGTTGTAACAGATGTTTCACACGCTACACGTGCATTAGGATCCTTGGAGATAATTGCATCAAGAATTGAATCTGAAATTTGGTCACAAATCTTATCTGGATGGCCTTCTGTTACAGACTCAGAAGTAAATAGATGTTTTTTAGACATAGTTAAAAGTTTCCTCCTCATATTTGTTCATTCAGTTGATCCGGAACTCTTCCCAAAGTATGACCTTTAGAAAATCACGTTGGCATATTTGTGAACAGAAGTATTATGTACCTTTACCACATGCTTGTCCTGGTAAAACTCTAATGAAGAAAATACTTATTTCTGTTATCAAAAAAACCTTTCCCTAAATGAGGAAAGGTTTGTTATCGTTCATCGCCTTTCGCTCTTATCGATCAAGGGCTTTCGCCTTGCTTCAGGTTAGCACCTTTGCGTCGGAAAATGTCGCCGGGAGTGCCTCTCTTTAACATAGTTCCACAGATTGGGGCTTTTTTGCCTAAGCAAGCTTTCGCTTGCTTAGAATGATGCATAGCATCATTCTTGACCTAACAAAAACACAACATGAAACAAAACGAGTTTTGTTTCATAACGTGCTTTTGTTAGGTCAGGCAAAAAAACTGCTAATACTATTGACTATATAATTAGTGCGCATTCGCCGCTTTCCTTTGATAGCAGGTTGCTGGGTTTCATAGGGCCTGTCCCTCCACCAGCTCGGGATAAGAGAATCCGTTCAAGGACATATCATAGCGCACTAACTTATTGGTGTCAACAAAAATCGACAGTGATTCCATATGAATTTTATTTAGCTTTCAGTTAAATCTTATTATTAATATTTCCCTTCATGTTCTCAAATATGAGATTAATTTTAGTTTGTACATTTTTTTTGAAAAGCCTTCACAAATAGTATGTTCTAATAATATAAATGTGTTATACTATTAATCACAAGGAATACTATTCAGAAAGAAGGTATGGGTATGGGGATGAATATGACAGACATAACAGCTGAGCTTAATCAGCTTGTTAATGGGAAAAATGCAAAGCATAACTTATCGGTTTCACAGCTAGTTGAAAAAGTACTTGAAAAAAAAGAAGGTGTTCTTACTTCAACAGGAGCTATTAGAGCGACAACTGGAGCATATACTGGAAGGTCCCCTCAAGACAAATTTATTGTAGAAGAATCCTCTACTAAAAACATTATTAATTGGGGTTCTATAAACCAGCCTATTTCCTCAGAGGTATTTGATCAACTCCATAGTAAAATGATTTCTTACTTAAAAGAACGAGATGAGATTTTTATTTTTGAGGGTTTCGCTGGAGCGGATAAGCGCTATCAACTTCCATTAAAAGTGATAAATGAATTTGCATGGCATAATCTATTTGCTAGCCAGCTTTTCATCCCTAATGATGGAGAAGAAACCCTAACATATGAAAAACCTTTTACAATTTTATCAGCTCCGCATTTTAAAGCAGATCCTAAGATGGATGGAACAAAATCTGAAACCTTTATTATCATTTCTTTTGAAAAGAGAACTATTTTAATTGGCGGAACGGAATATGCTGGAGAGATGAAAAAATCCGTTTTTTCTGTTATGAACCTTTTATTACCTGAAAAAAACATTCTTCCAATGCATTGTTCAGCAAATGTTGGTTTTGAAGGGGATGTAGCATTGTTTTTCGGTTTATCTGGAACTGGAAAAACCACATTGTCTGCTGATCCAAACCGACGTCTTATTGGTGATGACGAACACGGATGGTCAACGTCTGGAGTATTTAATATTGAAGGTGGGTGCTATGCAAAATGCATCAACTTAACAATAGAAAAGGAACCTCAGATTTATAATGCTATTCGATATGGATCTGTTCTTGAAAATGTTGTCATTGATGAATTAACTAGAGAAGCAGATTATAGTAACCCTTTTTATACTGAAAATACAAGAGCAGCCTACTCCCTATCTGCTATTGATAAGGCTATTGTTCCTAGTATCGCTGGTCATCCGCAAACAATTGTCTTTTTAACAGCAGATGCGTTTGGAGTCCTTCCTCCAATAAGTAAACTATCGAGAGAACAGGCAATGTATCATTTTTTAAGTGGATATACAAGTAAATTAGCCGGAACAGAAAGAGGTGTAACAGCACCTGAAGCCACGTTTTCAACTTGTTTTGGTTCCCCATTTCTTCCACTTGAAGCAACACGCTATGCAAATATGCTAGGTCAAAAAATTGATGAACACGATGTTCAAGTTTTTCTCGTAAATACTGGTTGGACCGGTGGAGCATATGGTGAAGGAAAACGAATGAAACTGCAGTATACTCGCTCAATGGTACAGGCGGCTGTCGAAGGAGACCTTGATCATATCGAAACTGTAAAGGATGAGGTATTCGGACTAAATATTCCTATTCATGTCCCTGGTGTTCCCGATGATGTGCTACAACCTCATAAAACATGGAATTCTCAAGAACAATATTACGTAAAAGCCAATGAATTGGCGACAAAGTTTAAAGATAATTTTAAAAAGTTTAAACATCTATCACCACATATCGAAAAACTTGGGGGACCAATTAATTAACATTAATTTTATTTCCACTCAGGGCTTTAGGAGGGTTGTCTCATTTCAGAGAGGCCCTTTTTCAATGCTCTAAGGGGTAATCTGTCTGGGATAAAAAGAGACCTTATACGGGTCCCTTTTTATGTTGCGTTAATTTGTTGAATTTAAGTTTATTAAACGATAGGTGATAATCGTACTTGTGTTTGTTAATTCTAGTTTTTGAACAATAGCTTGTCCTGTAACTTCTCCACTTTTGGATTTTCTTACCTCTATCGGAATATCTATTGGATAAATACGGTATCCATCTTTTATTAGCTCAAATGTATTTTCATCTATACGAACTTCTTTACCTTTTGTTACAATCATTGTATTAAATTCAACTGGCATTCCCATTTGAATTCCTCCTCTTCTTACTGATTGGACACTTCTATCATACCATCATTGCTTTTATCGTTAAACTTGAAACGACTGTTTTTTCATCCAAAAGCAAAGTTTTTGAAGAGTATCACGATTAATGTTTGGTGGAAAGTAGTGAGTAAACTCCTTAAAATACCAGCACTCTACTTGTTTTCCTAATTCTTTAAGTCGTTTCTCCAGTCTGTAAGCATGTTCAACAGATACATTTTTATCATTTACCCCATGAATGATTAACACTGGTGCATGGATCCTTTCAAGCTCATATAAAGGTGTTCTCCACTTATACCTTTTAGGAAACTTTGATGGTGTCCCGCCGATGACTCTTTTCATCATTCTTCGTAAATCTTCCCGTTCAACATAGGTTAAGCTCATATCCGTTACCCCACCCCATGTAACTACTGAACATAATTTTTCCTCTACGATTCCTGCTAATAAAGCCATGACTCCTCCCCTTGAAAAACCAAATGCATGGATTCGCCCTTGTCGTACTGAAGAATGATTTTTCAAGATTTCTATAGCAGAAATTGCATCATAGCGATCTTCCCCTGCGAAATCTTCATTTCCTTCTCCACCTTGGTTCCCACGGTAAAAAGGTGCCATAACTACAAACCCCTCTGAAGCAAATTGAACAATTCTTCCTGCCCTTACCATACCAACATTTTTTATTCCACCTCGTAAATATAATAATCCATCATATGTACCCTCTTTCTTCGGCTCTGCAAGTAGCCCTTTAACCTTTAATCCATTTGACCAATATGTCACGATCCATAAATTAATGTGGGGGTTAGGTGACGGATATTTTACCTTATTTATCACTTTACCATTCATTTGTCTTCACTCTTTCTCTGTTATCTCATCAAATTTTCATTCTGCTTACTTACTTAAGGAAAGTTGTCCGTTTTAAGTTTTCCCAATTCAGCGTGAATCATTTTTCCTAGGCATTCACACATTTTTAGGAATTGTCATAAATTATTCTATATCCGTTAGTAATTGAGCGTCATATTATAACGAATAATATATGTTTCGTATTTTATCTTACAAAATTCAATGATGCTATGCATCAAGGAGGTTAAAGCAAAATGAAAAGATGGTTAGCTTTGCTATGTGTTGCATTCCTTTTCCTCTTTACGTTTACTGCCTGCAGTCAAAACAAAACCGAAACCATTCGACTTGCTGAAGTAACTCACTCCATTTTCTATGCTCCTTTATATGTCGCGATGGCAGAAGGTTTTTTTGAAGAGGAGGGTCTTGATGTGAAATTAACAACTACTTGGGGCGGAGATAAAACAATGACAGCTCTCTTGTCCGATGGAGCTGATATTGCCTTAGTGGGATCTGAAACGTCTATCTATGTTCATGCACAAGGCTCAAATGATCCAATCATTAACTTTGCTCAGCTTACACAAACAGATGGGACATTTCTTGTTAGCCGAGAGAAAATTGATTCATTTGCTTGGGAGCAGTTAAAAGGAAGCACCTTTTTAGGTCAACGAAAAGGCGGAATGCCTCAAATGGTAGGAGAGTTTGTATTAAAACAACATGGAATTGATCCTCATTCAGACCTCGAATTAATTCAAAATGTAGATTTTGCTAATATTCCTAGCGCCTTTGCCTCTGGAACTGGTGATTTTGTGCAATTATTTGAGCCAACTGCAAGTATTTTTGAAAAAGAAGGTACTGGACATATCGTCGCTTCCTTTGGAACTGAATCTGGCAATGTACCATATACAACTTTTATGAGCAAACAAAGCTTCTTGGAAAAAAATGAAGAAACCGTTAAAAAATTTACAGCTGCCATATACAAAGCCCAGCAATGGGTTGAAGAAAAGAGTGTAGAGGAAATCGCAGCATCCATTGCTCCACAATTTGAAGATACAGAGCTTGAAATTATTGAAACAGTTGTTGAGCGATATAAGGAACAAGGATCTTTTGCAACAGATCCAATTTTAGGGGAAGAGGAATGGAATAACTTACAAAACATTATGGACGAAGCAGGAGAACTTCCAATGCGTGTTAATTATGAAACACTTGTTAACACCTCTTATGCAGAAGAAGTTGCTAATTAGGAAGGAGAATCCTTTATGTCATTTTTACTCGTAGAAGATGTTCGTCATATCTATTTAACAGAAGACCGTGCAACTGTAGCACTTGAAGGTATTCAACTGGCTGTGGAGGAAGGGGAATTTGTCTCCTTCCTTGGGCCAAGTGGGTGTGGTAAAACAACATTGCTTTCGATTATCGCGGGCCTTATAAAACCTATCGAAGGTAAAGTGAAACTTGCTAATTCACTTATTACAAAGCCCGATTCTGTTATAGGATACATGCTTCAGCAGGATTATTTATTTCCGTGGAAAACCATCGAAGAGAATGTTACGTTAGGTCTAAAAATTACCGGACAAAAAACATATGAGAATACGAAAGCAACATTAGAAATGTTAAAAAATATGGGTCTTGATCAGGTAGAAAAGCAGTTTCCTCACCAACTTTCCGGCGGTATGAGACAGCGAGCTGCTTTAGTTCGAACGTTAGCGACAAATCCTAAGATTCTTCTACTTGATGAACCTTTTTCAGCACTTGACTATCAAACGAAATTAAAGCTTGAGGATTTAGTCGTCAAGACTTTAAAGGATTTTAATAAAACAGCTCTTCTGGTGACACATGATATCGGAGAAGCCATAGCAATGAGTGACAGAATTTTTGTTTTTTCTGCTAGACCTGGAAAAATAAACAGAACGTATTTAGTTCCAAAAGAACTACGAGAACTGCCACCGTTTCATGCAAGACAGCATCCTTCGTTTTCTACATTATTCCAACAAATATGGAAGGAGTTAGATCAGCATGAAACAGAATGAAAACATTGACCTCCTTCATCAAAGTTATAAACGTAATTTAGCACGGGAGAAAAAGTGGGTACGATTTTATCAACTATTAATTTTTATCAGTTTTTTCAGTCTCTGGGAGCTTGCAGGACGAAGGGAATGGGTTGATCCGCTTTTATTCAGCTCTCCTTCTAAAGTCTGGAACCTTTTTATAACGAAAATAAATGATGGAACACTTCTCCCACATATTGGTGTTACATTATTCGAGACAGTTCTAGGGTTTATCTTAGGTACATTACTTGGCGTCATCCTCGCTGCTTTGCTTTGGTGGTCACCAAGATTATCAAAGGTTTTAGATCCTTATCTTGTTATCCTAAATGCGATGCCTAAAGTAGCATTAGGACCTATTTTAATTGTTGGCTTAGGTCCAGGTTTTGTATCCATTATCGCCATGGGAACCATTATATCAGTGATTATTACAACCATTGTTGTATACACTTCTTTTAAAGAAGTAGACTCAAATTATATCAAGGTTTTACAGACATTTGGTGCAAGTAAAAGGCAAATTTTTAGAGAAACGGTATTACCTGCCTCGTTTCCAACGATTGTGTCTACCTTAAAGGTAAATGTCGGTTTATCATGGGTAGGAGTAATTGTCGGAGAATTTCTCGTTTCAGCAAAAGGGTTAGGGTATATGATTATTTATGGGTTCCAAGTGTTTAACTTCACCCTTGTTCTCTTGAGCTTATTAATTATCGCTGTCTTTGCAACAATCATGTATCAAGGTGTGGAACTATTAGAAAAAAAGCTTGTGAAATCAGAAAAAAGAGGCTGAATGAGACTTTCCCATTTAGTGGGATCTGTCACATGTCGCCTCTTATTTTTATTCTTTTCTTTACTTCTTCTAAGCTTTTCTGTAAAACATCGTCTTTCATAATAAAGCTGAACTGTTTATTTGTCTGGATATCCTCAGGGAGTTTATCTAATAATACAGGTCCATATGTTTCAAAATATCCATCTTGCTTTTCAAGTCGATTGATTCTAGCAAAATAAATATTTTTTACAATCACCTTCTCTTTACCTTTTACTTTATATTGACCTATATATTCAATGTCGTGAATGATTCCCCCCGTTTCCTCTTTCACCTCTCTAATTGCTGCTTCCAGGGCTGTTTCATTTGCTTCAACCTTGCCGCCAGGAAACTCAAACCCGCGATCAGAATGCTTTGTTAATAGCCATTTCTGTTTGTGTCGACAAACAACCCATACATGTTTTGGTTCTTTTGAGAACGGATGATCATCAAACGACAGTAATACTTCATTGTGATAATAATCAATAAATCGGTACATAATTTATCCCTCTATTTTTCCTTATCTATTCAAATCTTATCACAATGTTAAAATTCTGTGTAAGAGTTTATTCCTGTTCATCAATTTTAGACATCAGTTGCTGTGAACGAATAAGCTCTTTTGCTTCCTCATCACCTAATTCATATATCATTCGATAGATTTTTTTATTTATATCGTCAATTGCATCATTTTCTCGATCATAATGATATTGTACATATGGTGTATGTGCACGAAGGAACCCTTGAAAATCAGCAGAATAGACCTGATCAAAATACTCACGAAGCTGAATTATCTCTTCGTCTGTTGCTTCAATTTTAAAATCCCAAGCAGAAACGGTGCTTAATTGTGAGATTTGTCCATTCCCTACTGTAATATAATATGTCTTCTTTGTATTCTCCATGATGCCCACTCCTTCATTTTTTCCTTCCATTAGCTTTTGCCCTTATCATTTGCATTATTCTCAATGTCTATAAGAAATGCGCAAGCGCCTTATGCTTGTCGGGCTAGGCGCTTGCGCTAGACACTAAAACTAAGTATATAACATTCGTTAAAAGCTAACGATAAATACTGGTACGCTACGAATGGAGGATGTCAAAAGTGAATCATCAAATCTTTTTTAATCATGATCATAGTCAATTTCGAGCTGACGAGGAAGATGTTTCGGCATATATACAATCTATTATTCGTCATACAAATAAACAAGAAATTCTCAGTTGGATGAAAGATCTTCCAGAACACGAACTCAAATCCATCATTATTCCGTTTATAACAGATAAAATGTCTAAGGAAATAGGAGAAAAGGAATTTTAAAGAACTATTTTGCGAAGTCTTATCAATGAAAAGAAGGGACTGTCCAATTAATAAACAAGGCAGTCCCTTACATCTTATTTACCTAAGAATGATTTTAACATCCAATTATGCTTTTCTAAACTCTGGTGAATTGCGAGAAGCATATCACCTGTTGTTTCATCGCCAACTTCTGCTGCTAGATCCATTCCTTCTTTTAGCTCTTCTGCCAACTTACTGAAATCTTCATAAAGGCTTTGAACCATTTGCTGTGCTGTTTCACTTCCTTCCGCTTCATTCACAGATGAAAGCTCTAAGCATTCTTTCATAGTTGCTACCGGTGCACCATCAAGAGCTAATAAACGTTCAGCTAACTCATCAATATGAACAGCTGCTTCATTGTAAAACTCCTCAAACTTTTCATGTAAAGTAAAGAAATTTTCTCCTTTTACAAACCAATGATAGTTATGTAATTTTACATACAACACCGTCCAGTTTGCTATTTGTTTGTTTACTGTTGCGATTAATTTTTCTGACATGATTATTCCTCCTTTTTTATCTACTATTTGTTTACCCCAAATAGTTTGCTCCAAAACCATTACGTTAAACATTCTTTACCTCAGAACCAATTTTTCATGATAAGATTAAGGAAAAATAGCTGCTCGGTACAGGAGGAAATATAGTGAAAGTTGTTTTTATTATTTGCATTATCATTGTAATTGTCGTACTTTTATTAAGCGTTATAACAACTAGCAAAGCCTATCAATACAAACATACAATCGATCCTATCAAAAAACCTGAAGAGCAACCAAATAAAGAACAAGATGACTAAAATTAGAAAAAACACGCTTGTGCGTGTTTTTTAATAGCTCTCATATACATAAGGAGTATCTGGTTGTTCAACTTCTTCAATACTAGATACATCAATTGAAGGTAACGTCCAATCTTGATAGGTTGTAGTTGTTAATGTTCCCTCCAGTTTTACCCACTTATCATCACCAATTTGGTTCGCATCAGGGTAAGTTGCTAATGTTCCAAACACAGATGCATCCGCTACACAGCAGGACAAACCAAATCTCGCGATAACGAATTGATCTTCTTCAAAGTCATGTTCTCGGAATACAAACCCCAAGATCTCAACTTTTTTCCCAATAAATTTTTCAGGATTTTGATCTAAAATGGTTGTAATAGCAATATAGTTTTCTTCAGTAAATTGAATGGTATCCATTTCAAGCATTTCTTTTTCTAGCTGAGCATAAATATCCTCAGGACGCTCTTGAACTTCAAACCCCTCTGGATGTTCAAGGGGGATATCTGGAATGTTTTCCGAAGACGCTAAAACCTTATCTCCTATCCTCTCATCTAGTTCTCTCATGTAAGCTTCAGGATCCTCAAGGTATGCTTCAGCTTTATCAGTTCCAGTTTCTTGATTTGCTGTTTGTGTATCTGCTGTTGCAAAAGTTTTAAAGCCTCGTTTAGCTGCTACAGAACTATCCAATACAACCTCAGGGAACAGAAAGCCTGTTACAATCGGAATGATGAACAATAGATAAACAAAAAAGGAGCGAACTGGGGAAGACGGAGCGGTATGATCTACTCCACAATCACAATAAAGCTCTGCTTGCTTCTTTGACCCGCTTCTCCATATTTGAATGACACCTAACATTAAAAATACAACAATCGCAAAATACATAAACGGCATCATTTTTGGCGCAATAAAATTGACCATATTTCCCGTAACGAGTAATTTAATCATCAGCAAGGTAAAGCCAATTAGTATGATGCCACGAAGATATACTTGAAATCGATAATGATTTTGTTGGTTATCCATACCCGAAATCCTCCCCTCTTAAAGAAAAATTGCTTGATATATAATGATCGAAAGATAAACAACGATAGTGACGATACCAATGAATGCAGCAACAAACTTTGCTTTAAAAAATGCAAATAGCATAATCGTATTTTTTAAATCAATCATTGGTCCGTAAACTAAAAATGCAATTAATGAACCAGCTGTAAAAGTACCTCCGAAAGTAGCTGCAACAAAAGCATCAGCCTCAGAACATAATGATAGAATATATCCAAATCCCATCATAATTGCTGGGGAAAGAAATTCACTGCTGCCAAGCTCTGTTAAAAGTGTTCGATCAAGAAAGGTTTGAAACAAACTTGCAATAAATGCCCCAATAATTAAAAACTTTCCCATTTCAAAAAATTCATCACTTGCATGAAACAAAGTAGATTTTAATTTCCCCACCTTTTCTTCACTTTTTAATTGAACAGTACCAGTTAATTCTTCCTTTGTAAATTTGAGCTGATTTCCATTTTTAAAAAGAAGATACATAATAAACCCAATGATAATAGACAGAACAAATGCCAGCCCCATTCTTGCATAGGCAATATGAAGTTGTGAAGAAAAAGCATAATAAGTTGAAGCAAACACTACAGGATTTAAGATTGGAGCCCCTACTAAAAATACCACTCCAAGATGCAAAGGCATTCCTTTTTTCATCAGCCTTCTTACAATTGGGACAATGGCACACTCACAAATCGGAAAGATCGCTCCAAGTAGGGCAGCAGGTAAAAGAGCTAAAATAGCATTCTTTGGTAACGCTCGTTTAATAAATTCCTCCGAAACAAATGTTTGAATAAGCGCAGAAACAAAAACACCTAATAAAATAAACGGAATGGCTTCTAGTAAAATACTTAAAAACATTGTATTAACAGTCAATAGTTCAGACGGAATATTCCATTCAATATCTTGGAAATCAACGAATAAAAACAAATAAAAGAACAATCCTATTAAAGCTAATGCAAGGGATTCTCTTAATAATGGTAGTACAGATCTATTCATATACGAACTCCTAACCTATTATTCTTTTTTCTATATCATACTAGTTTTCAAAAAAGATTATGACCTATAATTTGAAATCCTTTTTCCTTTTCCTGCATTTTCAGTTTGTTTACAAGCTTTTAGAGTACACAAGAAGATTTAATCGTTGAAGTTTTCTATCGACTTACAGTATACTCTCAATATCGAGTAAGTGAGAGGGGATCAAAATGACAAGAAAGATTAACTTACCACCAAAAAAAGAACGTCATAGACTTTTTGGCTCCGTTGAACCAGGAGTTAAGCTGAAGCCAACTGAAAAAGATAAAATGCCGGATCTACAAAATACAAAAAAAGATTTTCTTTTTACTATAGATGCAGTTGGAATTAGTAATGTGAAACACCCTATTATCATACATTCTGATTTACTTCCAAAACAACAAACAACGATTGCTAGTTTTAAAATGACAAGTAAAATTGCACACGACTCAAAAGGAACAAATATGAGTCGTTTTACAGAGCAATTAGAGAAATATCGCCAAAACGGAGGATTTCACCTTACACTAGCAAATCTATATGACTTTACAAAAGAGCTTGCTGAACGACTTAAACAGCAGGATGCTAGTATTGAAATATCATTTCCATGGTTCTATGAAAGAAAAGGTCCTAGCTCTGAGTTAGTCGGTCTCAATCATGCAGAAGCTACAATTTCCGTTTCTTATGAGAATGGAATAGGGTTTACAAGTTCTGCCTCATTAAAATGTGCTGTAACAACTCTTTGTCCATGTTCTAAGGAAATTAGTGAATATTCCGCTCATAATCAACGCGGCTATGTCACAATGAATGTTGAATTTACTGATAACTATCGGGAAGAAATTGACTGGAAAAAAGCACTATTAGAAGCAGCTGAAACAAATGCCAGCGCGATGATTCACCCTGTACTAAAACGTACAGATGAAAAAGTGGTAACTGAAACTGCCTATGAAAACCCTCGATTTGTAGAGGATATGGTGAGACTAGTAGCTGCTGACCTATATGAACTAGAATTTGTTCAAGCTTTTTCAGTTGAATGTCGTAACGAAGAATCAATTCACTTGCATGATGCAATTGCAAACTTGAGTTATCGCAAGAATTAAGAACAAAAGCGCAAACGCCTCGATCAGTCTCGGACAAAAAAGATGAAAATGAATAGAAGAAGTTCTTTTTCTTCAATTCATTTACGGCTTCTAACCTCTAGGGAGTCAAAATCGCGACGTCCTGTCGCATTGACTGCACTTGCACATCCTGTGCTTCGAAGCCGGATACCACGCGCTTATCCACAGTACAAGAATTAAATCATTTCCTAGACGATGAAATAGGGGCTGTCTCATGATTTGAGACAGCCCCTTTGCTATTATCCAAATACCTTCGCTAATTCTTCTTTATCCTGTTCGAGCCAGAAACGCATTAAACGTTTTGCCCCTTCAAGATCATGCAGCTTTGCTTGGCCACATTGAGTTTCATTCGCAGCAGGAATCTCTGTTACTTCAACAGCTGCTTTTAACGTATCTTCTAGCAAATCAATAATTTCAGTGACTTCCGGCTTGCCGCTCACAACTAAATAATAACCAGTTTGACAACCCATTGGCGAAATATCAATGATATCAAAGTGATCATATTTCTCAGCATGTTCACGAATATTGAATGCCAATAAATGTTCTAGTGTATGGATTGTATCTGGCTTCATAGCCTGCTTATTTGGCTGACAAAAACGAATATCAAATTTGTTAACTTCCCCGTCGCTACCAACTTTATGAACACCGCAATGGCGAACATATGGAGCCTTTACGGCATTATGATCTAGTTCAAAGCTTTCAACTGAAGGCATACTCATTCACTCCTAATAAATATAATATCCGTTTTATATTGTATCATAGGTAAAGATACTAGCGTATGATAACCTCCTCTAGTATAGTAAATAATAATAAAAGAGGTTATTTAATATTACTGGAAAAGAAGGTCGTATTATGAAAAATATCTTTATTCTTGGAATTCGATTCTATCAAAAATTTATTTCTCCTATAAAACCTCCAACTTGCCGCTTCTACCCTACTTGCTCACACTATGGATTAGAAGCTTTTCAACGATTCGGAGTTTTAAAAGGAGGTTATTTAACAATAAGACGAATTTTAAAATGTCATCCTTTTCACCCAGGCGGCATTGATTTTGTGCCTGAAAAGAATACGAATAAAAATCCACGAGAAAACTCCAACACTTCAGATTGATTGCAAACGATAGCTATACTTCGAAAAAAAGCGGGTATTTACTAGCAGTCTGATCTAAAAAGAAATTAATCCTCGTAGCCATTTACAACAACATCTAATTTTCCTGTTGATGGATCAATAACAAGTCCGTGTACAGGAATACCACTAACTAGAAGTGGATGGTTTTTAATTGTTTCTACACTATCACGCACACTGTCCTCTACACTATTGAAACCTTTTAACCATTGATCCAGATCAATGCCGGAATATTTAATTGTATCAATTTTCTCTTCAGAAATTCCTCTTTCCTTTGCTTTAGCAAGAAATGATTCTGAATTTATCTTACTCATCCCGCAATCATGATGACCAATGACACAAATTTCATCTGCTTTTAATTCATATACAGCAACTAAAATACTTCTCATAATACTTCCAAATGGATGTGCTACGATTGCCCCTGCACTTTTAACAATTTTCACATCTCCATTTTTAACATTCATCGCCTGTGGAAGAAGCTCCACTAATCTAGTATCCATGCAAGATAGAACAACAAGCTTTTTCTCTGGAAATTTAGTTGTTTCAAATTTTGCAAACTCCTTATTTGCCACAAACTTTTCATTATGAGCTAAAATTTCATCTACTATTCTCATGTTCAATCTCCTCCGCTTTACTAATAAACTTTTAAATAAATATATCATATCTCTTGAGTAATCTCTAATTTTAGGTTACTATATTACTTGTTTAAATCGTAATAGTTACTATTTAACTTTTTCCATAATTATAGACTATTTTCTGAAATATTGTTGTTAATAAATATTTTTTTGAGCAAAAACTTAATTAAGTAGAATATAGAGGAAGGTGCGAGACGAGTGAGACCCCACAGGCATGACGACGAGGGGGCTCACCGTCTTCTCTGCGGAAAGCGAGCAACCTGGAGTGGAAATCAAACATTCCTAAAACTTGTTACATAACAACATAGTTTGAAAAATAGCCAAAAAATCATAAGAAAAATTAGTTCTCAAATCGGAATGATTAAGATATAATAGTGAAGGCTTAATCGTAATCATACTGATTTATTGAAAGGAGATCACAAAAGTGAAAAAACAACTGCTATCATTGAGCACAATGTTATTTATATCCAGTATTTTAATCGGATGCAACAGTAATGGAGATACATCTTCATCACAGTCAGCTCCGACAACTGATTCGGAAACAATAAAAATATACACAACATTGTATCCCCTTGAGGATTTCACCAAAAAGATTGGCGGAGACTTAGTAGATGTTGAAAATGTCATTCCCCCTGGTGCAGATGCTCACACATTTGAGCCCTCTACAAAAGATATTGTAAACATCGCCGAAGCTGATGGTTTTATCTATTCAGGTGTAGGACTCGATTCCTTTGCTGAAACAGTACAAGAATCTCTTAAAGATGAAAATGTCACATTCATTAATGCAGGTGAAGGTATAGAATTGTTAGAAGGACATGAAGAAGCTGAACATACTGATGAGGAAGCTACTCACGAAGAGGAACATGCTCATAACGAATCAGAGCATGCCGATGAAAAAGCTACTCATGAAGAGGAACATGCTCATGACGAATCAGAGCATACCGATGAAAAAGCTACTCATGAAGAGGAACATGCTCATGACGAATCAGAGCATGCCGATGAAGAAGCTACTCATGAAGAGGAAGGACATGCACATGATCATGGGGATACGGATCCTCATGTATGGATTGACCCTGTACTATCCATTCAGCTGGCAGAAAATATTAAAAATGCCTTAACAGAATTACATCCTGATGGAAAAGAAACATTTGAAAAAAACTTTGAAGCTTTAAAAACAAAATTAAATGAATTAGATCAATCTTTTTCAGATGTCATCAATAATGCTAATAAAAAAGAAATTCTAGTATCTCATGCTGCTTATGGATATTGGGAAAGTCGATATGGTCTTGAACAAATTAGTGTTTTAGGTCTTTCTCCAACTCAGGAACCGTCTCAAAAAGAATTACAAACAATTATTGAAACAGCAAAAGAACATGAAATAAAATACATTATCTTTGAGACGAATGTAAGCAGTAATGTGACAGATATCGTGCAGTCAGAGATTGGTGCCGAAGCACTAACATTAAACAACCTAGAGTCCCTATCTGATGAAGATATTAAAAACAATGAAGATTACTTTAGTATTATGAAAAAGAACCTTGAAACATTAGAAAAAGCCCTTAATTAATTAGAAGTGAGCGAGATGATCGCTCACTTTTTTTTGGTCTGAAATATTGGATAAATGCATAACATCTAGCTCGAAGCACAGGAGGTGCTAGTGCAGTCTGTGTAACAGGATGTTGTGATTTTAGATTGCCAGCGCCTAGCCTTGTAAAGCTCAATATTAGAAGAATATTCTTTAGAAAATTGTGGACACTATGGGTGATTACTCTCAAGAGTGGAAAAGAAAGGCGGATCATAATGGATGATTTAGTTTTAGCGCGTTCACTGTTCGGAACCACTATGGGCTTTCATATAATTTTTGCTACTCTGGGGGTTGGGCTTCCCTTAATGATCTTATGTGCGGAATTACTTTTCCAGAAAACGAAGGATCACGATTATGCAATTATGGCAAGACGATGGACAAAGGGTCAAGCAGTTTTATTAGGAGTAGCTATTCCTACAGGAACAATTGCAGGTGTTCAACTTGCTTTATTATGGCCTGGTTTTATGGAAGTCATCGGGAGAGTCATGTCTTTACCATTTCAGATTGAAATATATGCTTTTTTTATTGAAGCCTTATTCATGTCTATATATGTGTATGCCGCTGATCGTATCTCGCCCAAAATGCGAATTTTTAGTGTTACCCTTGTCCTTATAGGAGCTAGCGCTTCGGCAGTTTTAATTACAAATGTACATGCATTTGAAGGAACTCCTGCAGGATTTCGAATAGAAAATGGTGAAATCGTTGATGTTGATCCATGGGCTGCATTTTTTAACCCTAGCTTTTTTATCTCTGCAGCACATGTCGCAGTTTCTGCCTATATGACCGGAGCGTTTATGATCAGTACGATATCAGCTTTTAAAATGCTCAAAAATAGAAAAAAAGAGCGAGTCTACCAGTTTCATCGCAAAGCCCTCATCCTTAGCTTAATTGTTGGCGGAGTTTTTTCTTTTCTAACTGCTATAAATGGACATGAATCTGCTCAGATGCTGCATGAATATCAACCAGAAAAGCTCGCAGCAGCTGAGGGCCTTTTTGAAACACAGGATTATGCTCCATTAGCAATCGGTGGGTTCACCGATCGTGAAACACAAGAAATAAAATATGCTATTGAAATTCCATGGGCTCTAAGCTTTCTTGCAGGCAACAGCTTTGAGACAGTAGTAGTCGGCTTAAATGACTTTCCTGAAGAATATTGGCCGCCATTATTTGTTCACACATTATTTAATGGTATGGTCCTTATCGGTAGCTTTCTTATTTTTTTATCTATTGCTGGATTTATTTGGCACAAATTTTTAAAAAGAGAGCATTTTCCAAAGATTTTTATGTATGCCTTTGTTATTGCAGGTCCACTCTCTCTACTTTCCATTGAGTTTGGGTGGATATTTGCTTGTACCGGAAGACAGCCGTGGGTCATATATCGAATTTTAGCTACCGAAGATGTTGTTACAGGTTCTACACAGATTGGTATTTTATTTCTTCTCTTCTCTCTAATTTATGTGATTTTAGCAATCGCGGTTTTAGCTGTTCTGAAATATTATTTCAAACGCCATCCTGTTGAGCACGAGCTTGATGATGGATCTCAGCAGGAACATCATGTAAGTATTACTTAATCCTAAAAGGGGTGACAGAATGACTACCGATTCCTTACTAGCAATCACCGTACTCTGGGGATTCGTTTTTATCTATGCTGTGATGGCAACAATGGATTTTGGAGCAGGCTTTTGGTCAATGATTTATATTAATAAAGAAAAAACAAATGCAACTAACATTGCAAATCGTTATCTTTCCCCGACTTGGGAGGTAACAAATGTATTTATTGTTGCAATTGTCATTGCACTTGTGAGCTTTTTTCCCGGTGCCACTTTTATTCTTGGGACAGTATTATTGATTCCTGGAAGTTTTATCTTAATATTGCTGGCGCTGCGAAGCGGGTTTTTAGTGTTTTCTCATGTGGCGAAAGATTACGAAAAAGGACTTACCTATGTTTCCGGAATATCCGGTTTTATCATTCCTGCACTCCTAATGCTTGTTTTACCCATCACTCATGGCGGTTACATAGAAATAGTCAACGATGTTCATCAACTTAACTTTGCTGCTCTGTTTACAAGTCCGAATATATACGCATTTATCGGCTTTGCAATAAGCAGTACACTTTTTTTATCTTCTTTATTATTAGCAGATTATTCAAATGTTGCAGATGAACTAGAGGCATATCGTGTTTATCGAAGAGATGCCCTAATTCTTGGCCCCATATCTTTGCTTATGGCATTTTTGATCATGCTAACGCTGAGAGTAGAGGCAAATTGGCTATATACAAATATGCTAAACTACATACCCTTTTTAATTGGATCTGTTCTTCTTTTTATCGTTGCTGGAGCGGCATTATTTATTCCATCTGGTAAACATAAAAGACGGATAGGAAGACCTAGATTGGCTGTTATTGCTGTAACAATCCAATACCTCCTAGCTAGTTATGCATATGGAAGATCACATTTGCCCTACATGATTTATCCTGATGTAACCATCGAGTCAGGCTTTACACACCCAAATACATTTAGAGCTTTATTTGTGACGTATATTGTCGGTTTTCTTATCTTGTTCCCAGGGTTTATTTATTTTTGGAAACTTTTTATGAAAGATAAACGATATTTAAAACAAAATGAATCCTAAAGAAGGTAATCAAGCTAAATAAATGTATAAGAATTTGATTTTGGCAAAAAATAAAAACGATCGTTTTGCATAAGGAGGATATGAATAATGAAGGAAAGCCTTATTGAGTCATTTCGTCATGATGTTAAAAATTCTAATGCCGAATCTTTTCCTATGTTTGTCGATTCTTTTACAAATTTATGGGATTATGAATTCGGTTCATTAGAGGATCTTCCACAAGACGTAAACGACTTAATTGCTGATCGAGCAATTGAATTTGGCTTGATGGAGTAATTATTTGGCCTCTACACATAGAAACATCTAAACTGTACTTACTCAACCCGAGGATGCCTTAAGCTTTTAGTTTAAAGGCATCCTCATTTTTTATCACTTTACCAAAAGTGAAGCTTCTTTTGCCAATTTTCTTTGTGCTCGTTTTTTCATGACAAAGCCATGCTTAGGTGAAAATAAGAACGCCATGGCAAAAATGATTCCAGTTGATGATGCCATCGCTCCTGAAATGGACACGTTTAGAAATGTAGCCACATAATAACCACATATTGCTGAAATAACACCAATGCCCGCACTAATGAAAAGCATATGGAGTAATTTATCTGTTAGTAAATAAGCTGTAGATGCCGGGACAATCAACATTGCGACAACTAATATAGCTCCGACACTATCGAATGATGCAACAGTTGTAATGGAGAGCATTCCCATTTGAACATAATGAATGACTAAAACTGGTATCCCAATGGCTACGGCCATCTCTGGATCAAAAGAGCTGATCTTAAATTCTTTATAAAAGAGGATAATGATAAGCAAATTAACAAGCATGACAAATGTTAACAACCAAACTGCTTTTGGCCCCAACTCCATTCCGTTCCATTTTACTGTATCCCAAGGAATAAAGGTGATTTCCCCCATTAGCGCATGATCAACATCTAAATGGATATTTCCAGCAAAAACTGATAAGAGGATCACTCCGACCGCAAAAAGAAATGTAAAAACAATTCCAATCGCGGCATCTCCTTGAACCCCTTTTCCACTTAAGAGTTGGACAAGATAGGCCGTTAGTAGTCCAACAATGACTGCGCCTATCAGAAGTGAAGGACCATCAAGACTTCGGCTTACGAGATAACCTCCTACTATACCTAATAAAACCGTATGAGAGATCGCATCTGCTAGCATGGACATTTTTCTCAATACTAGGAAGCAACCGATCATTGCACAAGTAATGCCAACTAATGATCCTGTTATGATAATCCATATGTCATACATCATTCATCATCAATCCCCTCTCATCACTACGAGACTTTGGTATTAATCGTGGAGTGCGATGATGGATCTTTAATAGCTTCAATAGCTGATTCATTGTATCCTTTGATAAGGAATGGATGTTAAGGTCATCTCGCGTATTAAGCTCTAAATGAGCAAATTCCATTTCATGCATTAAATACATTTCATATAAGCGCTGTTGTAACACAAGCTCAAACCCAGCTTCAATACCTTTTTCAGTTAACATCCACTTTCCTTGGCTTTCTTCTTTTATAAAGTTCCTCTTTTCTAAAGCATTTATTGCATATTGTAAAAGGCTTGGGGTTAATCTTCTTTTTGAAAGAACTTCCTCTTTAGACACTTCATGATCCTTACCAGCTTCTACGACATCATAAAAGCTAAGGAGGGTCTGCTCTACTGCTACTCTTTTTCGTAATGATAATTGTTTAACCGCTTTTGCCAGCAAGCCTCTATTCGGTGCAAAGACAAGTGACACACTAAACATAGCTGTAGCTGCTATAATAATAAGCGGACCTGTTGCCATACCTTTCATCACCGTACTTAATAATGTACCTATAACCCCAGAAATTCCTCCAAATATCCCCGAAATGACAATCATCGTACTTAGTTTTTCAGTCCAATATCTCGCACTAATGGCAGGTGTGATAAGCATTGCAGCCATTAAAATAACCCCTACTGTTTGTAATCCAATCACAACTGAGCATACAATCAGGAGTAGCATTAAACCATTGAGAAATTTTGCAGGTAGACCAAGTCCCTTCGCAAATTGGGGGTCAAAGGTCATTAATTTAAATTCTTTATAAAAAACCGCTATTAAAGCCAGCAATACAATGGCAATAGTGGTGATTATGCGAACATCCGCTCCAACCATAGAAGCCGCCTGACCGAAAATAAAATCATCTAAACCGCTTTGATTTCCAGCCCCATTATGTTGAATATAAGTTAATAGAACAATCCCTAATCCAAAAAATACAGAAATAATAATGCCTAGAGCTGAATCCTCTTTAATTCTTGAATGTTGAATAATAACCTGAATCAAGTATGATGAGATAAGCCCTGCTATAATCGCACCAATTAAAAACCAAAGCAGTGATTTTGAACCGTATAATAGATAAGCAATACATACACCAGGTAAAGCAGAATGTGCAATCGCATCTCCTATCAGACTTTGTTTTCTTAATAATGTAAAGCTCCCTGCGATCCCGCTTAAAATCCCAAGGAGCATCGAGCCCATTAATACCCATTGAGTATTAGGATTTTGAAGTTGTAATAAAAGATCTTCCAGCATCTGCTTCACTCCTATCTTTCTAATGCAAGTTCTTCCACCTTAAATGGGATAGCCCGCATGCGATTTTTGCTGTCTAACTATATGATTCTATGAAAAGTCTATTTCTCTTCGATAACAACCGACTGATCTTGTAAAAATGTAAGCTTTCCCCCATATGTCTTTTGAAGATTAGCAATCGTAAAGACTTCTTTCGTCGGTCCAAAAGCAATTTTTCTCATATTTAAAAGAAGGACCCAATCAAAATATTCCGTAACTGTTTGTAGATCGTGATGAACAACAAGTACTGTCTTCCCACTAGACTTTAACTCGTTTAACAAAGCAATAATCGCTTTTTCAGTTGCTGCATCTACACCAACAAATGGTTCATCCATAAAATAAACATCCGCGTCCTGGGCTAGAGCTCTTGCCAAAAATACACGTTGTTGCTGTCCTCCGGAAAGCTGACTAATTTGTCGATTTTCAAATTCCTGCATTCCTACTTTTTTCAAGCATTCTCTAGCAAATTCTAAATCTTTCTTTCCTGGACGTTTAAGCCAACCAACATGCCCATACCTTCCCATGAGCACAACATCCAAAGCATTGGTTGGAAAATCCCAATCAACAGAACCGCGCTGCGGAACATACCCGACACGCTTTCTTTGGTTTTTGTATGGTTTACCAAATATACTCACTTCGCCGGAAGCTGTTGGAATTAATCCTAAAGTCCCTTTAATTAATGTTGATTTTCCTGCCCCATTAGGACCGATAATTCCAATTAAATTACCTTCTGGAACCTCGAAGCTTACTTCTTGCAGTACAGGCTTTTGATGATAAGCGATCGTTAAATTTTCAACTGTAACAGGGTTCACTTTTTTCCACCAACCTTATTTGCTGTTTCCAACCTATTTTAATGAAGAAACAATGATGTCAACATTATGCTTAAACATTCCAATATAGGTGCCTTCCTCAGTTCCTTCTTTTCCCATTGCATCCGAGAAAAGTTCACCGCCAATGACAACGTCATGACCTTGTTTTTTTGCACCTTCCACAACAGCACTAATTGATTTTTCTGAAATACTACTTTCTATAAATACTGCTTTTATATTTCTTTCAACTAACGTATTAACTAGCCCTTGAACATCCTTGAGTCCATATTCAGAGTCTGTGCTAAGCCCTTGTAACCCCATAACTTCGATCTCGTAACTATGACCAAAATATTTAAAGGCATCATGTGCTGTAACTAGAACTCGACTTTCCTTAGGAATAGATTGGATTTGTTCTTTTGCATATTCATCTAATTCTTGTAATTCCATTTTGTATTTCTCTCCATTTTCCACAAATATGGTCTTATGCTCCGGAGACAGCTTTGAGAGCTCCTTTTCTACTGCATCAACAGCATAGATCCAAGCTTGAATATGGAACCAAACATGAGGATCATAAGCGTCAGAGTCATCCGCACTTAATAACATCTCTTCCGGAATAGAATCAGTGACTGCCACCGTTGGTTTATCCTCGGACATTTTTTCAAAAATGGTTTCCATTTTCCCCTCTAAGTGAAGACCATTGTAAAAGATCAGATCGGCGTTATTTAATTTTTTTATATCTCCTTGTGATACTTGATAAAGATGAGGATCGACTCCTGGCCCCATTAATGAGTTCACTTCTACTAGGTCACCGCCTACGTTCTTTACGATATCTGCGACTTGACTTGTTGTGGTTGTCACATTGATCTTAGCGTTAGAACTGTTCGTTACGTCATCACTTCCACATGCTGCTAAAAAAACTGCTGTTACAACTGCAACAATACTAAGCAACCATATTTTCATCCTTTTCTCCTCCTCCAACTCATAGTAATAGGCGAACTTTCTTTGTTTAACGATAGTCTATGACGAAAAGTAGTGTGCGTGCTATTTTTTTCACTTTAGTCACCTTTTGTTTATACAGTAAAAAAAGTTTCCTTAGTACAAAATTTAAAGCATTCTTGTATCCATGTCAAATATCTTTTTTCGACAAAAAAAAAGAAGGATGATTCATAACATGTTTTTCTTTGGCTTTTTGCCGTAAAACATACATGTTAGAGTCATCCTATCCATGAGCAGAAAGAGAACCTATTCATAGATTTAGTTGTTATCTTTCATCATGATTATAGTCATTTACTTGATCTTTCCCAAATTAATGTTTTTCATTTTCATAGCAAATTTTATGATTATAAATATATTTTGCTTTAAGTCAAAACCTCGTTTTTGAGCATGAAAATTTAGTTTCGAAAATCCAAGGATAATTTTTTCCTTTTTCATGATTAAATGCTTGTGACAGATGTTGTATACTTTTTGACTATTTCCCTATTTACTTCGTAGCCAATTCCCGGTTCGCTTGATACGATTATTGTTCCATTCATTGTTTTAATTTCTGGTATGACAATGTCTTCATCCCAGTATCTTGTCGATGATGAGATATCGCCTGGAATCGTAAAGTTCGGGAGTGAGGCTAACGCAATATTATGAGCTCTGGACACCCCTGTTTCAAGCATACCTCCACACCACACAGGAACTTCATTTACTTGACAGAGATCATGTATTTTTTTCGATTCAACTAGTCCACCAACACGTCCTGGTTTAATGTTAATGATTCCACAGCTTCCAAGTTCAATTGCCTTTCGGGCATCATCACTTGTTACAATACTTTCATCTAAGCAAATTGGAGTTGAAAGTTTTTCCTGAAGTTTTGCATGGTCCACAATATCGTCAGCAGCTAAAGGCTGCTCGATCATCATTAACTGATAGTGATCCAGTTCCTTCAATCTGTTAATATCAGCAAGTGTGTAGGACGAGTTAGCATCTGCCATTAGCGGTAAATCCGGAAATACCTTTCTAATTTGTTCTATTAGTGCAAGATCTTGCTTTGGGGAAATTTTAATTTTAAATCGTTTATATCCCTCTTCAATATACCGGCTAATTTGTTCAATCATATTCGGAACACTCGAAATTCCAACAACAACACCACATTCAATCTTTTTCTGTTCTCCTCCTAATGCTTCTGCTAGAGGTAGTCCTTGTTTTCTTGCATATAAGTCCCAAATTGCCCCTTCCAAAGATGCCTTTGCCATCTGATTTCTCTTCACCTTCGAAAAAATCGCTTGAAGATCTTCAGGATGCTCAATGACTATATTCCTTGTTAATGGAATAAGAATATCCTTTAATAGATGATAGCAAGTGGAAATAGTTTCTTCTGTATACCATGGTGTCGTAAAAGCCACGACCTCTCCCCATCCGCTTTGCCCATCCTCATCAATGACTTCAACCAAAATACTATCACGATCTGTCACATGCCCTATACTTGATGTAAAAGGAACTTTTAGGGTTTGAGTAATATGATGCAAGTTGACATTTTTAATTTTTATCATAAGCATTCCTCTGTCAAAAGGTCTTTTAATTTTCTTCTTACTAATTTATTTGATGCATTCCTAGGTAGTTCATTCAGGATCTTAATTCCCTTTGGAACTTTATAACTTGCTAATCGAGTTTTACAATAGTTGATTAGTGATTCAACATCCACTTCACTTGTTGTCACTATAAATGCAAAAGGAACTTGCCCCCATTTGTCGTCTTCTTTTCCAACAACTCCTGCGTCAACAATTTTCGGAAATGATAATAAGACATTTTCAATCTCAGCAGGATACACATTTTCTCCTCCTGAAATGATCAAGTCAGAACGTCTATCCAAAACAAATAAAAAGCCTTCATGATCAATATACCCATGATCACCCGTATGGAACCAGCCTTGAGTAAACACTTTTGAGGTTGCATCCGCTCTTTTCCAATAGCCTTTTGTTATATTCGGTCCTTTTACAAGGATTTCACCTTCTTCAAAGGCAGCGCATTCCTTCCCATCTTTCATGATTTTCATCTGACAAGTAAATAAAGGTTTCCCTGCAGAACCTAACTTTGTTGTACTATATTCAGAAGACAACGTAACAATCTGTGATGCCGTTTCTGTCATCCCATACGTTTGGTAAACAGGGATCTGTTTATCCTTACACTCTTCGAGAACTTTTTTTGGTACAGGCCCTCCCCCAACAAGCATACAACGAAAGCTAGATGGGTATTTTTTATCGCCAAGGGCATCAATCATTTGACTAAGCATAGTCGTGACAACAGATACGATGGTTACCCCTTCAGACATAATGGATTGATTCATTTTTCGAGCATCAAATTTTTCATGCAGCACAATCGCCATACCATATATAACACTTCTAACCAAAATAGAAAGACCGCTTATATGAAACAATGGAACTGCTAATAGCCATCGATCATCTTCTTTTAAACCTAAGTTTAATGCTGAACCAACTGCACTTGACCAATGATTGCCAAATGTTTGCATAACTCCTTTTGGATGTCCGGTTGTACCAGATGTATACATAATAGTGGCAACTTGATCTACCTGAAATTCATCTTGTAAAGCAACGATATTTGGGCAGGATAGCTCAGATAAACGTTCAATTGAAATACCTTGTACATGTATTCCTGCATCTAGTTTATTTTCTAAGTCCTCATGAAAAATAACATGAGATGCTTCGATATCAGATAATTGCCATGCTATTTCCTTATTTGTTAACCGGTGATTTAAAAGGACTGCTACTGCACCTAAAGAAAAGATAGCATGGATGACTTCAATCATCTCAATACTGTTCTTCATTAGCACTCCAATATGCTGCCCCTTTTGTACACCCAGATTTGCTAAAAGAGAAGCTTGTCGTTGTACACGTTTATAAAGCGTTTCAAAAGAAATGCTTTCGCTCCCTTGTTTAATTGCCAATCTGTTAGGGGTAAGCTCTGCACGTTGCATTAACCAATTCGGAAGTGAGTGTTCCATTTCTCCACCTCTTCTTAAAAATCTCGTTAGAAAAACTTTCCTTATTTCCTAATCCTAATGGAAAGACCTTAGTTTATCATCACCCATCATTTTTGATCGTATAAAAAAGCTTGATGAAATTTTCATCAAGCTTTTACTTTATATCTTAAGGAAACCTAGGGAATTGTTTAAAGTCTGGTGTACGCTTTTCTTTAAAGGCGTCACGACCTTCTTTTGCTTCATCAGTTGTATAGTATAATAATGTTGCATCCCCAGCAAATTGTTGAATACCTGCTAAGCCGTCTGTATCAGCGTTAAATGCTGCTTTTAGGAAGCGAATAGCTGTTGGGCTTTTTTCTAGAATTTCTTCACACCATTTTACTGTCTCTTCTTCTAATTGATCAAGAGGTACAACAGTGTTCACTAATCCCATATCCAACGCTTCTTGTGCATTGTATTGCCTACATAAGTACCAAATTTCACGAGCCTTTTTATGTCCAACAATACGAGCAAGATAGCCTGAACCATAACCTGCATCAAAGCTTCCTACTTTAGGTCCTGTTTGTCCAAATACAGCATTGTCTGCCGCAATCGTTAAGTCACACACGATATGAAGAACATGCCCTCCACCAATTGCATAACCTGCTACCATTGCAATAACCGGTTTTGGAATAACGCGGATTAGACGTTGTAAATCTAGTACATTTAAGCGAGGAATTTGGTCATCGCCAACATATCCACCATGACCACGAACTTTCTGATCTCCGCCTGAACAGAATGCTTTTCCACCTTCACCTGTTAAAATAATAACTCCTACATTTTCGTCATCGCGTGCATAAGCAAATGCATCAATTAACTCCATAACTGTTTTTGGAGTAAATGCATTATGTACATGCGGACGATTAATTGAGATTTTTGCAATCCCATTGTATGTTTGATAAATAATTTCTTCATACTGGCGTTCTGTTACCCATTCAATTGCCATGTTTATTGCCTCCTATTTTAAAGAGTTGTCCTATTTTAAGAACTCATTTACTATTTTACCAAAAATTCGCGGTTGTTCTACATGAATTGCATGTCCTGCATCATTAATTTCCTTTAAAACTGAACAAGGTAATAATTTTTGCATGCTTGTAGCTATCTCACAAAACTTTCGATCCAATTCACCACATAACAGCAATACTGGGATATCAAGATCTGCAAGTGCTCCCCACCATGATGGTTGAGAACCAGTTCCCATACCAATGAGACTATTAGCCAAGCCTACTTCTGAATTTAATAATCGTTGATTTCGGATCCTTATTTTTTGCTGATCTGTCAGTGTCATTTGTGAAGAAAATAGCGGGATCTTCTCCCACTTATCAACAAAGCAGGATATTCCATCCTTTAATATTTCATCTGCAAGCATCTGATCAGATTTTACACGTTTATACCTTTCTTCTTCCGTTTTCAATCCAGGTGAGCTGCTTTCCAATACAAGTTTTTTGACTCGATTTGGGTATAAGGCAGCAAGAGACAGTGCTAATCTCCCTCCCATGGAATAACCCACTACATTTGCTTTTTGAATAGACAAACGATTAAAGATCTCGATCATATCCTCTACTACCTCTTCCATTTTATATCGAGTGGAATCGGATGGATGATCTGTTTTTCCATGACCTAGTATATCAATAAAGATTAATTGGTGGTTTTGAAACTCATTTATGAGATGTTGCCAACTCTTCGAAGAACCTGTAAAACCATGCAAAAACACGAGAGGTTCTCCGCTAAACTTAATCTCAACATGATAATTAACGCCTCTTACCTTCATTGTTTCAACACTTTTCTTATTTCCTGGGAAACACGATCTAACAATTCCCGATGAATCTTGACACGTGTTTTACGATCAGTTTTGATTTCAATCACCTTAAGGCCTTGATTTGACCATTTATCTTGAAAATAGGAATGCAGCTCATCCCAACTATTAATGATTTCATAATGGCCTTGATACATGTCAACCGCTTTAGCAAAGTCTATACCAATTGGTGTTCCATATAATGTTTCAAAATGCTTTTCTTCTTTTGATTGCGGAAGGAAAGAAAAAATTCCTCCTCCATCATTATTCACCAAAATAATGGTTACATCCAGATTGTTCATTTTGGCTGCCAATAATCCATTTAAATCATGAAAGAATGAAAGGTCTCCTATTAAAAGAAAGGTAGGATTTGTTGAGGCAGCACTTATACCTAAGGTAGTTGATACAACACCATCTATCCCATTAGCTCCCCGGTTTGCAAGAATACATATTTCTTTTTCAGTATTCCTGAAAAATGTATCAACATCTCGAATCGGCATACTATTTCCGACAACTAAACGACTGCCATCAGGAAGAACCTGCTGTAGTTCTCTTACAATTTTCCCTTCAAATAGGTCGTTTATGTTTCCAAGCTCATGATCTACTAGTTCTTGAAAAATATTATTACATAAAATCCAGTTATTATAGTATTTTGAAGAAGCAGTTTCTGCAATTTTCTCAGATAATTCTGCACAGAAAGCAAGATGGTTGCTAACAATGATGTGAGAAGCATTTAATGTAGGATCACGATACTCTTCGCTTGGGTCAACAATAATCTGCTTAATATCCGGATTGTTTTTTAGCATTAACATTAACGGCTTTGAAACAGGCATAGGTCCAAAGCGTATGATAAGTTCCGGTTTAAGAATATCGATCATTTCTCGATCTTTTAAGATGGAATCATAGCCTTCAATAACCCCCTGCTTATCTCCTTTACTTGATCTAAGTTGAGATAGAGGATCAGCCAAAATTGGATACTTTAATTTATTAGATAACTTTTTTACTGCAGAACCAAATTCTGCCTCATTTTGTTCCCCACAAACGATTAATCCCTTTGTAACATCCTTCATTAGATCTGAGATTACTTGTACTTGAGGATTGGATAGTTTTGGTACCCCCTGAATTGTATGTAAATAACTTGACCTCTCATCTTCTGTATCCCATAGATTAGACATCCCTAAATTAGGAATTAAAGGTTCTCTAAATGGGAAATTCAGATGAACGACACCTGCAGGATGAGAAGTAGAAACAGCGACAGCACGTCCTGCTATCGTCCTCACATACCGATACATTCCAACTTTTTCCTCTGGCAATGCCACGTCCACAAACCACTTTGGATATTGACCATACATTTGTATCTGATCAATCGCTTGAGGAGCGCCAACATCCCGTAATTCATGGGGTCTGTCAGCTGTTATGACAATTAACGGAACTCTAGAATATCTCGCTTCAACAATTGCTGGATAGTAATTAGCTGCTGCTGTTCCAGATGTACAAACCAAGACAACAGGCTCTTTTTTTTCCTTGGCTAATCCAAGGGCAAAAAAGCCTGCTGATCTTTCATCAATATTCATGTAACAAGAAAGTTCAGGATGCTCCGCCATTAACATAGCTAATGGAGTAGATCGCGACCCTGGACTAATCACAGCTTTTTTAACACCTGATCGTGTTAATTCATCAACAAAACTAGCGACGAATCGTGTTAGTGAATCACTAGTCTTCATTCACAATTCCTCCTAATGCAGACATCATAGGCTTTAGCTTTATTTTTGTTTCAAGGTATTCCGATTTAGGATTTGACTCTTCAACAATTCCGCAACCGGCAAAAAGGGCTGCATTTTGCCCCTCTAACAGACCTGATCGAATGGCTACAACAAATTCGCCATTATCCTCATGATCAAACCACCCCAGAGGTCCTGCGTACCACCCTCTATGCATTGGCTCTAATTCTCTTATCTTCTCGATCGCCTTGTCTTTTGGATAGCCTCCTAATGCTGGTGTAGGGTGAAGTTTTTCTACCATAGATAAGATAGAAAAACCTTCTTTTGCATACCCCTTAACAGGTGTATAAAGATGCTGAATATTTTTTGATTTAAATAAAACAGGTGCCTCTGGCGTGATCACGTTAAAACAACAATGTTCTATAGCGGCTTTTATCATTTTCACAACAATACCATGCTCTATTAAATTTTTATCATCATGTAATAATTGTTGTCCTAAATCATGATCCTCCTGATCTGTCTTACCTCTTTTTATAGATCCCGCTAGACAAGTTGAAAGAACTTCATTATATCTCTTTTTAATTAACCGCTCAGGTGTTGCTCCAACAAAATGTTGAAGTCCATTTTCAAATTCAAAAATATAGCTAGTAGGCTGTTCTTGTTGTAAATTGTTAATAACTTGATATGGATTAATTTTATTCGTAAATTTAAGATGAACCTCACGAGCTAGGACAACTTTATCCATTTCTTTTGACTTTATGGTATTGGTTGCCTCTTGTACTGCTTTTAGCCACTCAGACGTTTTATACTCTATGCTTGAGAATTCGTTACCTTTTTCACAATCTAATTGATAAGGAAAAGCCGAACCAAGTTCAAATGATTTTTCAAAATGATTAAGACACACACCAAGTTCATCATAAGGTGTGACGACTTTATTTATTGTTAAATAGCTTTTTTGATCAATAACAGAAAGCATATGTGCAGGCAGCACGAACTTAGCCTCTGAAAACCCATCCCATAGCGGACTTTTTTCTTTCAGAGGATCAAATGAAAAACCGCCAAATAGTATAGGTCCTGTTCCCACTTGTTTAGTTTCATTAGAAATGACCTGCTTTTTAAAGCGCTTCCATTCTTTTTCGATATCCCGAAAACGTTCTTTAGTAGAGATATTATTTTCTAAGACTAATTCATTTCCAAGCCCAACCATCGTAAATTCACGATTAGGTGTTGACCAAAAATATCGCTCTCCAAGGAAAAGATCTTCACCGGAAGCAAAGAAATGAAGGGGGTCCATTGCGTCCACTTCTTTAATGCAGCTAACGATCACTGATTGATTCGTTTGCTTTGCATCTTCCAATGCCTGTTGAATGAATTCTTTTAATGTATGGTCCAAAGTAGTAATCAAGCTTATCCCCCCGACACCAAAAATTGCTTATATTAAGATACACCTAGCTAGAAGGTGTGTCAATAGGTCCTGCCATGTTATATCCTTATTATATATCTTGAAAGACAGGATTAAAATGAAAACGTCTCGGATAAGCCATCATTTTATAGGTATAACTGGTAATAATAAGCTATGATCATTGATCTGAAAAGCATTGACACCCTCTTGTTATTTTTCTAAACTATTTTATGGAGTCGTTTTCTAATGTTTAATATGTTTTTTGCAAAAAAAAGGAGAGATGACATGCAACCTCAGACAACGCCGCATGTTCCTACTATCAAGAAGGACAAAGGTTGGAGAGTTTGGTGGATGCTATTGCGCCCACATACACTATCTGCAGCATTTATCCCTGTGACAATAGGAACAGTGTTAGCTTTGCAAGAAGGAGCCATAAAGCTCTCATTATTCATTGCAATGCTTGTAGCTTCCATCCTGATACAAGCTGCTACTAATATGTTTAATGAGTATTTTGATTATAAACGAGGATTGGATAATGAATCATCAGTTGGTATTGGTGGAGCCATCGTCCGAAATGGAATTAAGGCAAATACAGTGTTAATGCTGGCTTTTATCTTTTTGGGTGTTGCGACATTAATCGGAATTTATATTTGTATGGTATCAACATGGTGGATTGCTGTTATAGGAATCATCTGCATGGCTGCAGGATATTTTTATACAGGCGGCCCTATTCCGATTGCTTATACTCCGTTTGGTGAGCTTGTCGCAGGTTTCTTTATGGGCAATGTCATTATTTTAATTGCTTATTATATTCAAACAGCCACTTTGTCCATAACAACCTTCCTTGTTTCATTGCCGATCGCCATCTTAGTTGGTGCCATTTTAACATCTAATAATATTCGAGATCTTGATGGTGATAAAGAAAATGGCCGAAAAACATTAGCTATTTTATTAGGGCGTAAAAATGCTATTTGGTTTTTAGCAGGGATGTTTATTGTATCATATCTCATAGTTATTTTACTGCTTATATTTGGTCATGTTTCGTTTTGGACATTAATTGTCTTGCTCAGCATCCCTAAAGCTTATTCAGCAGTAAAAAAATTCATTGGAAAATCAATGCCGATTGAGATGATGCCAGCGATGAAAGCTACAGCTCAAACGAATGTTCAATTTGGATTTTTATTAGCACTTGGTTTATTTCTTGGTCATTTGCTATAAGAAAAGCGCAAGCGCCTTGATCATCGCCGTACAAACTGGAGGAGCATCGACTAAATATTTAGGGAACACGGTAAGCGAAGCGAACCGATGTTGACTTATCGTAGGGAGATGATCTGAAGTTTGATAGGCGATAGGCGCTTGCAGTCAAAATGCGCGACGTCCTGTCGCAATGACTGCACTTGCACGTCCTGTGCTTCGGAGCTAGACATCAACACTTGGTTTAAATTTCATACTTTTACCTCTTGATAAAAGGACTGTCCTACTGCAGGAACAGTTCTTTTTCTATTGGTTGAAATTTTAACTTTGGACTCGACAATGGGGAATTTTCTTTATGAAATTATTTACAATCATGTTTTTAGCCTTACTGTTCATAATAGGTATAGAACCATTTCATTAAGGAAGGAGCGTGGATGGTATGCTAAGTTCACAACAAGTAGAAACCTTCCGTTCGCAGCTTGTGCAAATGAAAAAAGAAATCGACGATCGTTTCGAAATGAATGGCCATTTTGGATTAGAAGAAGGTCATTTTCATGAATCTGTCGGTGAGCTCTCGAGCTATGATAATCATCCAGGTGATGAGGCAACTGAATTATATGAGAGAGAAAAAGATATCGCATTAAATGAACATACGGAAGAAGAAAAATTAGATATTGAACGAGCATTACAAAAAATCGAAGATGGAACCTACGGAAAATGTGAAATATGTGGAACTGATATACCTCTTGAACGACTTGAAGCAATCCCAACTGCTACTACTTGTAAAGAGCATGCGCCAGAGCAAGTTGTTTCCCATAACCGACCAATTGAAGAAGGCGTGTTAATGCCTCCTTTTGGAAAATTCGATTATGACGATCAAGATGAAAATGTCGCATTTGACGCTGAGGATGCCTATCAAATTGTAAACAGTTATGGTTCCTCAGAAACACCTTCTGACTTTAATGATCCACAAGATCATTATAATGATGTGTACATGGAATCAAATGATCCAGATGGTTATGTAGAAGATTACGAAAACTTTGTTGGTACAGATATTGAAGGGAAAGAAATTACGATCTATCCATCAAACCAACATCAGCAATATGAAGATATGTTAGATGAAGAAGGTCTTATGACCAGTTTTGGAGATCTCCCCCCATATGAAAAAGATCCTTATACCGAAGAAGAAGTATAAACAGCAAAAAATCCTAGAAAGAGATCAACCATTGATCTCTTTTTTTAGTTTATATGGAATATTCTCTTCCAATTCTCTTGATTTATTTTGTTAATTCATAACTAAATATTGAAATTTCAGAATACATAGATATATAATGCCTTAAGGAGGATTGATCATATGCTTTTTTTGGAGAAAATTAGTAAAACAGCAGGAAATACATTTGCAATTTGGGTCATTCTTTTTGCTGTTTTGGCCTTTTTTATCCCAGGGGGATTTACTTGGATTGCTCCACATATTTCTTTACTACTCGGGATTATTATGTTTGGTATGGGTCTTACATTATCATTACAAGATTTTAAAGCAGTTTTTCAAGCACCAAAGAGTGTTATATCAGGTGTAATTGCTCAATTCACAGTCATGCCATTATTAGCATTTTTATTGGCAACAATCTTTCAGTTAGAGCCGGAAGTAGCTGTAGGTGTTATTTTAGTAGGATGTTGCCCTGGTGGTACAGCTTCAAATGTTATGACTTTTTTAGCAAAAGGAAACACAGCATTATCAGTTGCTGTCACATCTGTTTCAACTTTACTTGCGCCAATTCTAACTCCGGCACTAACATTATTATTTGCAAGTAAATGGCTACCTGTTTCAGCTGGCTCACTCTTTTTATCTATCGTTCAAATTGTTCTTGTTCCAATCATTTTAGGTATTATAGTTAAATTATTATTTAGAAAACAAGTTGAGAAAAGCATTACCGTTCTACCACTTATCTCAGTTATTGGGATTGTAGCTGTGGCTTCAGCAGTTGTGGCAGTAAATTCCGCTAAAATCGCTGAAACAGGACTATTAATCTTCTCAATCGTTGTATTACACAACGTACTAGGTTTATTAATAGGTTTCTTATTAGCAAAAGCATTAAAATTAAATTTTGCTGATCAAAAAGCCATCTCTATTGAAGTTGGGATGCAAAATTCCGGACTCGGTGCTGCTTTAGCTGTTGCACATTTCTCACCACTTTCAGCAGTTCCAAGTGCCATTTTCAGTGTTTGGCATAACATATCAGGTCCACTTCTTGCAACATGGTGGGGAAAAAAAACCAGTAGCCGCATGAATTCTACTGAAAATATTAACCATTCGACAAAGGTATAATATAAAAAGGAGCATTTAGTGCTCCTTTTTATATTATCAGAAAGTTTAGATTTGATCGGATAATAGTATAAGAAAAACTAGGGCTTTCGCCATTAGGACTTGCACTCATAGAGTATAAGTCATTCTAAGCAAGCAAAATACGCTTGCTAAGTAATCTATAGCGATAAGCCAAGTTTTTCTCATTTTGCATCTTCCAATAATTACATAAACAAGTAAAATAGTAGGTGATTCACAAATAATCTTGTTAACTACATATGGAGGGATTCTAATGAACGCTCATGAAATTGATTATTTTTTACATGGGGACGATATGCAATGTGTTGAAATTGAATTAGATCCACATGAAAGCGTTGTAGCGGAAGCAGGCGGAATGATGATGATGGAAGATGGCATTGACATGGAAACGATTTTTGGTGATGGAGACAATAACCAAAAAGGGTTGTTAGGTAAGCTAGTTGGTGCAGGTAAACGTGTCCTTACTGGTGAAAGTTTATTTATGACAGTATTCACAAACAAAGGAGTTGGCAAAAAAAGAGTTTCCTTTGCAGCACCTTATCCTGGAAAAATCATTCCTGTGGACCTGAGTGTGCTTGGCGGAAAAGTCATTTGTCAAAAAGATTCCTTCCTATGTGCAGCAAAAGGTGTTTCAATTGGGGTAGATTTCCAAAGGAAATTAGGTACAGGGTTCTTCGGTGGAGAAGGTTTCATTATGCAAAAACTTGAAGGTGATGGCTTAGCATTTTTACATGCGGGCGGAACAATCATACGTCGTGAATTGCAGACAGGAGAAAAATTACGTATCGACACAGGATGCTTAGTTGCTCTTTCAAAGGAAGTTGATTATAATATCGAATTTGTTGGAAAAGTAAAAACGGCCTTTTTTGGTGGTGAGGGATTGTTCTTTGCAACAGTACAAGGACCTGGAACTGTTTGGATTCAAACACTCCCATTCAGTCGCCTCGCTGATCGTGTAATTGCAAGTGCACCTTCTGCTGGCGGCGAATCTCGCGGGGAAGGCAGCATACTTGGAGGATTTGGCCGTTTATTAGATGGAGATAGATAAAGTGAAACTTCCATCAGGTGGGTATTTCATCCCCCACTGATGGTTAGTTGAACCAATCGGACCTTTACGGAAAGTTATCCCCACCTACCTTCTTTCTAAACTCAGAAGCTTGAGTTGGGAGTCTTAACTGCCCGTTAAGAGTAGGATAAAAGAGCTTAGATACTTCTGTATTTTTAATTAACATGTAAAGAAGGTGCTGAACAACAGCACCTTCTTTTTTACATTTTCACGCCAATCGGCTCAATATTCCAAATCCCGTCAGCATATTGTTGGATTGTTCGATCACTTGAAAAAAAGCCGGAATGTGCTACATTAATTAGCGCCTGTTCAAGCCATTTCCCTCTATTTTGATAGGCGATACCAACCTTTTCCTGAATATCAATATAAGAAGCAAAATCACGTAATACAAAGTACTGATCATTTTGTACTAACAAGGAATCTGCAATTGCTTCAAATTCTCCTTCATCCTCAGAAAAGAAACCATTTGTTAATTGATCAATTACCTGTCTAATTCGTAAATCATGATGATAATACTCCATTGAACGATACCGTCCATTTTCTTCATACTTGAGTACTTCAGGGGCCGTTAATCCAAATGTGAAAATATTTTCCTCCCCAATTTCCTCCATAATTTCAATATTTGCTCCATCCAATGTACCGACCGTTAATGCTCCATTCATCATAAACTTCATGTTTCCTGTTCCAGAGGCTTCCTTACTCGCAGTCGATATTTGTTCACTAACATCTGCTGCAGGAAAAATATCTTCAGCAAGTGAGACCCGATAATTTTCCATAAATACAACCTTAATAGTTTGAGAGACTTTTGGGTCATTGTTCACTTTGTCTGCTAAGGAGTGTATTAGTTTAATAATCTTCTTGGCATAATAATACGTAGGTGATGCCTTAGCTCCAAAAATAAATGTTCGCGGTTGGATGGAATAATTACCATCTTCCTTTAAGCGGTTGTATAAATACATGATGTGCAGAACATTTAAAAGCTGCCTTTTATATGCATGCAGCCTCTTAACCTGGACATCAAAAATAGAATCAATATCAACATGAATTCCATTTTTTTCAGCTATTTTTTGGGCAAGAATTTCTTTTCGTTTTCTTTTTACTTTTGCAAATTGTTCTTTTAGTTCCGGATGGTAAACATGCCTTTTTAAATCTATTAATTTTTCTGGATTTCTTATCCAGTCATCACCAATGGCATTGTTTATTAATGATGTTAGCTCAGGATTTGCTTTTAACAACCATCTGCGATGAGTAATTCCATTTGTTTTGTTATTAAACTTCGCAGGATAAACCTCAAAAAAGAGTCTCATTTCTCTATTCTTCAAAATATCTGAATGGATTTTTGCTACACCATTAATACTGCTGCTTCCTACTATAGCAAGATGTGCCATTTTCACTAAACCATGTGCAATGATAGCCATATGTTCAATCCGCTCCCACTCACCTGGGTACCGATCCCAAAGCTCTGCACAAAATCTCTCATTTATTTCTTCGATAATCATATAAATTCGTGGTAACAGTGGTTTAAATAAATAAAGTGGCCATTTTTCTAATGCTTCTGCTAAGATTGTATGGTTTGTATAGGAAACTGTGTTTGTTGTAATATGCCAAGCATCTTCCCATGATAAACCTTCTTTATCCATGAGAATTCTCATTAGTTCGGGCACTGCCATCGCAGGATGGGTATCATTAATATGAATAGCAACATAGTGATGCAGATCTCTAATATTCGCGTTTTCCTTTTTATAAGACTTGATAATACTTTGAAGGCTTGAAGAAACGAGAAAATACTGTTGCTTTAAGCGAAGTATTTTTCCCTCATCATGAGTATCATCTGGATATAAAAAATCTGTAATTGCTTCTGTATCGCGCTTATATGACAAAACATCTTGGATGGGACCAAATGAGGCTGGCTCAGCATTCCAAAGTCTGAGCGTATTCACTGTGTCAACTCTATATCCTACAACAGGCATATCATATGGAACGGCTAATACCTTTTGTTCATCGACATGCTTAAAGGTTAGGATCTCTCCATCAACAGCTGTCTCAATCCTTCCCCAATAAGAGATTTCAACTGCTTCATCAGGCTTTCGTACTTCCCACACATTTCCATGCCTCAACCATTGTTCTGGAAGCTCTACCTGATAGCCATCAACAATCTTCTGATCAAATAAACCATGTTTATAGCGAATTCCATATCCATGACCTGGAAGATTTAGTGTTGCAAGAGAATCTAAGAAACATGCTGCAAGTCTTCCTAAGCCACCATTACCTAGTGCTGGATCTGATTCACACTCCTCAATTTCCTTCAAACTAATGTTTAGCTCATTTAATCCTTCTTCAACAACATCTTTGATCCCTAGGTTTAATAAATTTTGACCTAATAAACGTCCAAGTAAAAACTCAATTGATAAATAGTACACTTGTTTTTTATTTTCTGATCGATATAATTCGTTTGTTTCAATCCATTTTGAACTAATGTATTCTCTCACCATATTCCCTAACGTGTGGTATTGGTCACGTTTTGTTGCTTCTTCAAAGCCTTTGCCACACATGCTTTCAAGCCTGTTTAAAAAGTTTTCTTTAAAACGATCTTTGTTAGAGAACATGACTTTCACTCCCAGTCATTAAATCAGCATACAGCTGGTCATACTTTAATGCAGATTGCCCCCAACTATAATCCTGTGTCATCGCGGTTCTAACTATGTTTCCCCAAACTTCCTCTTGATGATAAAAATCAATTGCCCGTTGAATCGTGTATAGCATATCGTGAGCATTAAAATTCCTAAAAGTAAACCCATTTCCTTCTTCTACATCCTCACGATACGAATTCACTGTATCATTTAAACCGCCTGTTTCTCTTACAATCGGAATTGTGCCATATCTTAGAGCAATTAGCTGCCCAAGTCCACATGGTTCAAATTTTGACGGCATGAGAAATAAATCAGAGCCCGCATATATTTGGTGTGCAAGCACCTCATCAAAACCTATGTATGCCTTAAATTTGAATGGATATGCCCATTCCATATGCCTGAAATAATCCTCAAATTTTTTTTCACCAGTACCGAGCACAATAACTTGAACATCCCTACTAAGTATTTCGTCAAGAACACGCTTGATGAGATCAAGACCTTTTTGTTTCGTCAATCTTGTCACCATAGAAATGATAGGTGTTGATTCATTTTCCGGCAATCCAAATCTAGCTTGAAGTGCTAGCTTATTTTTCATTTTTTTACTTAACATGTCTACACTATATGGTTCTGTAATATGTTTATCAGTTTCAGGATTGTAGAGTGTTTCATCTATTCCATTTACAATACCGAGTAATTTCCCGCTGTGGGACTGTAACAATCCATCTAATTTTTCTCCATAATAAGCAGTTTGAATTTCATCTTTATACGTTGGACTTACAGTTGTGATGAAATCAGCAGAATTAATTGCACCCTTCATAAAACTAATATCACCATGAAATTCCAAATCATAAAAATTCTCATCATTTAAATTCAAAAGATCCTCAAGCACACTGTATGGAAATACACCTTGAAATTGAAGGTTGTGGATCGTAAAAACAGTTTTGATATTCTTAAATAAATCCTGCTCATGATATTGCGCTTTTAATAAATAACTAATCATTCCAGTGTGCCAGTCATGTGAATGGATAATGTCTGGATGGAAATCAATTCCCTTTAGAGCTTCTAAAACACCTCTGCAAAAAAATGAAAAACGCTCAGCATCATCATAGTGGCCATATAATGAATCACGATAAAAATAATATTCATGATCTAAAAAATAATACGTAATTCCTTCAAATTCCAAAGTTTCAATTCCACAATATTGCTGTCTCCATCCAACCGGAACAATGATTTCTTTAACTTTGGTCATTTCATCTCGAAAAGTTTCTGATATTAAACTATATTTGGGCAGGATGACTCTTACGTCATGGCCTAGCTTGACTAATTCCTTTGGCAATGCACCTGCAACATCAGCTAATCCACCTGATTTTACAAACGGCACACATTCTGAAACAGCAAAAAGTACGTTCACGAGTTCATCATCGCTCCTTGAGTGGTTCTTTTTCTTAAAATAGTCGGTTCACTGTTCGTACCTGTTATATTTGAATAATCTAAGATCTTTACATCTTTATCTGTAATAATATTTTCTATTAAACAATGATTTCCAATTTGTGTCTTCTGCATAATCACACTATTTTTCACCACTGTTTCTTTTCCAATATGAACACCTCTAAAAATAATACTATTCTCGACATGTCCTTCAATTTTACAACCATTTGCAATTAGAGAGTTCTTTACCATCGCGTCCTTGCCATATTTCGTTGGCGGCTCATCTTTTGCTTTTGTTAAGATTGGGCGATCTTTGGTGAAAATTTCATTCCAAACCGTTGGATTAAGCATATCCATACTATGTTTATAGTAATTAGCCATAGAATCGATAACAGCTGCATATCCCTGGAATTCATAATCACAAATAGTCCAATGATTTTGATTTTCTTCAATCACTTCAGCAAGTGTTTTACAACCTGTTTTTTCTTTATCATGAATGAGATCTATAAGGAGTTTTGTTGACATTATGTACATCTGCAACGTCTGACCATCTTTACGTACTTCTGTAATATCACAGCCATTATCAAGGTGGCGCTTTAATACCTTTTGAAAGTCAATGTTACAAACCGTATAGCTATTTGTTATAACAGCATATTCCTGTGTGCTTCTTAAAAAGAAATCAATATGATCTGAAAATTGACGAAACGACCCAAACTCATCATATTCGTTGTGAAGATGTGGTGATGGGAAGAAAAACAGTCCATCTTTTTTACGGTTAAGGTCCCACTGTTTACCAGAGCCCAGATGATCCATTAATGAACGATAAGAGTATTTCGGAAAGATCGCAACACTCTCAATCTCAGAATTCACCATATTAGAAAGCACAAAATCAATTACACGATATCTGCTAGCAAAAGGAACAGCTGCTAATGAACGATGCATGGTTAAGTCTTCAATTTCTGGTTTGTGTGCTGTAGCATCAATAATTCCCAATAATTTGTTACTCATATCAATTACTCCCCTTTAAAGAAATAGGTTTGCTTTCTCATCATGCAGGGTATAAATAAAGAAGAGATAAAGACAAGATAAGAAAACATAATGAAAAGCTTCCCTATTTCATACTATTTTGTCATTTTCTTTTGTTAGTTTACTTTGCCTTCTACCATTGCATTGATTTCCTCAATGATTTCTTCCGTTATTAAGAGAATTTCATCTGAGTTTGAATCAGGGCAAATGACAGTCCCATTGGGAATTTCAATACCGCTAGGTACAATAGCATTCTCAATAATTACATTTTCTCCAATCATGCAATCTGGCATGAGGACTGAGTTTTTCACCACTGTGTTTTTTCCGATCGTAACACCTTGAAATAATATTGAGTGATTGACATTCCCCATAACGACACATCCATCATTTACAAATGAATCTGTAACAACCGCATCTTCGGCAATAAACTGTGGGGGATGGTTTGAATTAACCGTATAGATCTTCCAATCCCGATCAAATAAATTTAATTCTGAATCCTCATTAAGTAAATCCATATTTGCTTCCCATAAGCTCTTTACGGTTCCTACATCCTTCCAATAACCTGTAAATGGATATGCAATTACATTGCGCTTTTCATCAAGTAACAGTGGTATAATGTCTTTTCCAAAATCATGACTTGAATCCTGATTCCGCTCATCCATCTCTAAATATTCTTTTAATATTGACCATTTAAAAATATAGATTCCCATAGAAGCTAAATTATTTTTCGGGTTTGCCGGCTTTTCATCAAACTCAATTACCTGCATGTTTTCATTAGTATTCATAATGCCAAAACGGCTTGCCTCTTCCCAAGGAACTTCAATGACAGATATTGAAGCGTCGGCATTCTTTTCAATGTGGTAGTCTAGCATTTTAGAATAATCCATCTTATAAATGTGATCTCCTGACAAAATTAATACATATTCAGGATCATATTGTTTGATATAGTTTATATTTTGATAGATTGCACTTGCTGTTCCTTTATACCACTTCATTTCAGAGGATTCAGAGTAAGGAGGTAGAACTGTTACCCCTCCATTCTTTCGGTCTAAATCCCACACACTGCCTATACCTATGTATGAATTCAAGACAAGTGGCTGATACTGTGTTAGTACACCCACTGTATCAATACTTGAGTTAGTACAATTACTTAAAGTAAAATCTATAATTCTATATTTTCCTCCGAATGGAACAGCTGGCTTTGCCAAATTCTTTGTAAGTGAGCTTAATCGGCTCCCTTTACCTCCTGCTAGTAACATTGCGACGCATTGTTTTCTTCCCATTTTTATTCTCCCCTCTTTTTTTGACTGCACGTAAAATAACTGCTCCATATGGTGGGATAGTCATTGAAAGGTGATAAGGCCTTCCATGAAATTCTCCTTCAATGGCTTTTAAATTTTTTGGATTTGTTTGGCCAGATCCTCCAAACTCTATTTCATCAGTGTTCATTATTTCTACATACTCTGTATCTGCTGGAACTCCAATTTTATAATCATGGTAAACAATAGGCTTAAAATTCAATATAACAACAAGAAATTCATTTTCCTTTTTACTTTTACGGATAAAAGAAAAAATACTTTGATCCCGATTATTCACATCAATCCACTCAAACCCTTCATCTGAATGATCCAATTCAAAGAGGGGCTTCTGCTTTGAATAGATAGAAAGTAGTTGTTTGAAATAAACTCTCATTTTGTTATGCATTTCATAATCATCCAACATCCAGTCTAGCTGCTCTAAATCCTTCCATTCATCATACTGACCAAATTCACCTCCCATAAACAATAGTTTCTTGCCTGGATGTGTAAACATAAATCCATATAAGAGTCTTAATTGGGCAAACTTCTGCCAATAATCACCTGGCATTTTATTTAATAATGATTTTTTTCCATGGACAACTTCGTCATGGGAAAAAGGTAAAATGAAGTTTTCAGAAAAAGCATAAATAAGGGAGAATGTTACTTTATGGTGGAGTTCTTTTCTATTCTCTGGAGAGGCCTCCATATAAGAAAGAATGTCATTCATCCAACCCATATTCCATTTGTAGTTAAAGCCTAGACCACCAGACGAGGTAGGAGCGGTAACCATCGGCCAATCAGTAGAATCCTCAGCAATCATTAAGATATCCGGATCTTTTGCGAATACTGCTTCATTTAATTTCTTTAAGAAAGTAATAGCAAAAGGATTTTCCACTAATTCATTAGAATTTGGCCAATACAACATATTTGCAACAGCATCAACTCTAAAGCCATCAACATGGAAGTAATCAATCCAAAACAACGCATTTGAGATTAAAAAGCTTTGTACCTCTGTTTTTCCCAGATCAAAATTAGCTGTACCCCAAATGTAGTTTTCACGATCATGTTCATTGACATATTCAAAAGTTGGTTGCCCATCGAACATATAAAGTCCATGTGCATCTTTACAAAAATGACCCGGAACCCAATCAATGATGACACCAATATTTTCTTCATGGCATGCATTGATAAAATACATTAGATCCTTTGGAGGACCAAAGCGACTTGTTGCAGAATAATATCCTGTACCTTGATATCCCCATGAGCGATCATAAGGATGTTCAATGATAGGCAAGAGTTCAATATGAGTAAAGCCATGTTCCAATACGTATGGTATGAGCATATCGGATAACTCTCTATAACTGTATAGCTCTTCTTCCCCTTTTATCTTCCAAGATCCTAAATGCACCTCATATATCGCTAAGGGACGATCATACGGTGGCCTTTGACGCTTCCTTTTTTTCCATTTTTGATCTGTCCACTTAAAACCTGACAAATCAGCTACAACTGATGCAGTATTCGGCCTTACTTCAGATTGAAAGGCATATGGATCTGCCTTTAATAAAATCTCATCATTTGAAGTGATTATTTCATATTTATAAATCTCACCTTCTTGAACTTCTTCAATAAATAAATTCCAAATCCCCTCCTCATTTATTTTTTCCATTTGATGATTATGTCCATCCCAGTTGTTAAAATTTCCTACTACATTAACTTGCTTTGCATGTGGTGCCCACACACAAAAGGACGTTCCTTTTTTACCATTCTGTTCTTGAAGATGTGCACCAAAAACATGATAGCTTTCAAAAGACTGGCCCTCATGAAATAAATGAATATCGTAGTCTGTTGGAGACGTGACGGTCACTGAAGTCACCCTTTCACTTATTATTATCTATGCTAAAGATTCAAGACTTACAAATGAATCCCTCTAATGAAAACGTTCTTTTTTCCGACATAAACCTACAAGGACCTAACATTATATTTTTATTATTATTCTTTTAAAATTTAAGGGAAATTTGATATAGTAGAGTGATGTTCGAGGTAAACAGGTGCCACCCTTGGATAAAGGAAAAAATTTAATCATTAAGAATAATATAGCTTTTGGCTACGAAATCGGTTTTACAGGGTGAAAACAACTATACATACAAAGTTAATATTATATAGAAAAAATATTTTTTTCGACTTTTTGTTGAAATTTGTTGATTTTTTTTCAGAAGAAATGGTGAAGATTTTCTGAATTTATGGAGGGAAGAGCATGAATTTACATAGGAGAACAAAAAAGGTAAAATATTTTAGTAAAGCATTTTATATAGTTTTACCTTTAGTTTATTAACATTTAAATGATAGAGGTAAGAGAATAGTGCTATGAAAAGATATTTGAAAAAGGATTAGCAGAAGGATACAAAAGTAGGGTATGAAACAAAAAGTTCTATTTTGGTTTTGACATGATCTATCGACAAGTTCTAATGGCAGAGTCTTAGACTTATAACATTTTTTTGATTTTAATAGTAATGACTAGCTTAATAGGGAGAAAATACAGGAAAAGTTGTACTTATAACAACTATGTCGAATCATCTTCTAAGCTAACTGCTTTTAATTTGAGAACAAAAAAAACACTGTAGAAATACAGTGTTTTAGATGACCCGTACGGGATTCGAACCCGTGTTACCGCCGTGAAAGGGCGGTGTCTTAACCGCTTGACCAACGGGCCATAAATAATATAAAAATGGCGGAGAAGGAGGGATTTGAACCCTCGCGCCGCTTACACGACCTACACCCTTAGCAGGGGCGCCTCTTCAGCCACTTGAGTACTTCCCCATATGGCTCCGCAGGCAGGATTCGAACCTGCGACCGATCGGTTAACAGCCGATAGCTCTACCACTGAGCTACTGCGGAATAAAATAAATGGTGGGCCTAAATGGACTCGAACCATCGACCTCACGCTTATCAGGCGTGCGCTCTAACCAGCTGAGCTATAGGCCCATTTTTTATGGAGCGGGTGAAGGGAATCGAACCCTCATCATCAGCTTGGAAGGCTGAGGTTTTACCACTAAACTACACCCGCGTTTTATATGGGGCGGCTGATGGGAATCGAACCCACGAATGTCGGAACCACAATCCGATGCGTTAACCACTTCGCCACAACCGCCATTATTTTATTAAGTGGTGGCTCGGGACGGAATCGAACCGCCGACACATGGATTTTCAGTCCATTGCTCTACCAACTGAGCTACCGAGCCATAATTAGTTTTACGCTTCCGCTAAGCTTCAAATCTCTTCGTCAACTCCTACGTTCACATCCTCACATATTTACATACGCTCCGGTGTTCACTCAGTCGTTTCCTCGACCTTTTTGCTTATCGAAACCCTCTTAGATAATACATGGGTAGTATTAAAAATTAGTTTATTTATATTATTATGGCGGTCCGGACGGGACTCGAACCCGCGACCTCCTGCGTGACAGGCAGGCATTCTAACCAACTGAACTACCGGACCATTATTAATTGTACTTACAGCACTACTTTATTTCTTCGCTAAGAAGAATAATTGACGTAGTCTCGTCAACTTAAATTGGTTGCGGGGACAGGATTTGAACCTGCGACCTTCGGGTTATGAGCCCGACGAGCTACCAGACTGCTCCACCCCGCGATAATAAAATAGTATGTTCTTATCTTTACTTTGAAAATAAAAAGATATGGAGGAGGAAAGGGGATTCGAACCCCTGCGGGCTTTGACACCCCTGTCGGTTTTCAAGACCGATCCCTTCAGCCGGACTTGGGTATTCCTCCGTATAAAAGATGGTGGACCTTGTAGGACTCGAACCTACGACCGGACGGTTATGAGCCGTCTGCTCTAACCAGCTGAGCTAAAGGTCCATCTGGTTTAAATGATCATATAATGAAAATTGGTAGCGGCGGAGGGAATCGAACCCACGACCTCACGGGTATGAACCGTACGCTCTAGCCAGCTGAGCTACACCGCCATGTTATTTCCTAATTAATTTTATATGGTGGAGCCTAGCGGGATCGAACCGCTGACCTCCTGCGTGCAAAGCAGGCGCTCTCCCAGCTGAGCTAAGGCCCCATGTTTAAATTTGTATGGTCGGGAAGACAGGATTCGAACCTGCGACCCCTTGGTCCCAAACCAAGTGCTCTACCAAACTGAGCTACTTCCCGTTCTAATAGGATAAGGGATATGTGAGGTCAGATTTCGATCTCACGTCTGACTTCCTAATATATATCTTTATGGCGCGCCCGAGAGGAGTCGAACCCCTAACCTTTTGATCCGTAGTCAAACGCTCTATCCAATTGAGCTACGGGCGCATATAAATGGTGCCGAGGACCGGAATCGAACCGGTACGGTAGTCACCTACCGCAGGATTTTAAGTCCTGTGCGTCTGCCAGTTCCGCCACCCCGGCACTTACTGGAGCGGAAGACGGGATTCGAACCCGCGACCCCCACCTTGGCAAGGTGGTGTTCTACCACTGAACTACTTCCGCAAATATTTAGATGGTGCGGGTGAAGGGACTTGAACCCCCACGTCACAAGGACACTAGATCCTAAGTCTAGCGCGTCTGCCAATTCCGCCACACCCGCATGGTGTGTAAATGGTGAGCCATGAAGGACTCGAACCTTCGACCCTCTGATTAAAAGTCAGATGCTCTACCAACTGAGCTAATGGCTCTTTGTTTTAAAACACTCTAAGTTTGACACCCAAATCTCAGAAGAATTATTCAAGCAGCAGTTCGATTTGTATGCTGTTGTAATGCTTCGCAGCATACTCAAACGTGCTCTACCAACTGAGCTAATGGCTTATTTTATAATGAGATGTATACTTTATTATGAGTGGTGCCGGCGAGAGGACTTGAACCCCCAACCTACTGATTACAAGTCAGTTGCTCTACCAATTGAGCTACACCGGCATATGGTGGAGGATGACGGGATCGAACCGCCGACCCCCTGCTTGTAAGGCAGGTGCTCTCCCAGCTGAGCTAATCCTCCGGATAAGAATTGCATTTGACAATTCTATATAATGTTACTACCTGGCAACGTCCTACTCTCACAGGGGGAAACCCCCAACTACCATCGGCGCTGAAGAGCTTAACTTCCGTGTTCGGCATGGGAACGGGTGTGACCTCTTCGCCATCATCACCAGATAACTGCGACAAGAATGATTATACTATTTTGAGGGAATTTTTCAAGTCTTTTTTAAAATTTTTTATATTCCTTCAAAACTAGATAACGATTCACAATTCAATTCACTAAGCTTACGCTTTTACTTTGTCCAGCTACAGAAGCCAAATCCTACGGTCATTTCACTCTCTCGTACGAAGTCAAAGTACGACTT